>TARA_R110002049_G_scaffold4508_5_pt1 | contig 12432 bp, 7 predicted proteins | sample TARA_R110002049 | Tara Oceans TARA_R110002049 (sample SAMEA4396941) | marine metagenome | biome: Polar Biome; feature: [SRF] surface water layer (ENVO:00010504); material: water (ENVO:00002006), including particulate matter (ENVO:01000060) such as... | depth 5 m | reverse complement strand
TGGTACTAATGATGTTCCTGATGATGGACAAAGATATTGGGCAGTAGGCCCAGCTCAATGGGGTGACCTAATGAGTGTAGATCAATTCTCTCGTGCCGAGTATGTGGGAACTGAAAATTTACCATTTACGAATGGTGAATCTACTGCAAAAAGATGGATGGGCTTCTTATGGTTTGTTCATTCTGGTTTATCTGTTGCAACTGACAGACAAACTCTTGCTTGGCATAAATCTTCTGTTGGTCTTGGTATCGGCCAAGATGTTAAAACAGAGGTCAACTATATACCTGAAAAAGTATCTAACTTAGTAACTTCTTCTCTCTCTATGGGAGCAGTAGCTATTGATGGTGACGCTTTAAGGGTACAACTTTGTGCAGAATAGGAGAGATATATTATGGCTTATGCAATAGACAATCCTGTTAAAAAAATCTCACAAATGGGTGATTCCAATGCAATGTGGTATTACACAGATGGAGATGCAATAGGTACAATAGATGACGACAATTATTTTTTATTATCTTACGCAGAATTAACTGCTGGAGATATTATAATTGTTAATAGTGGTGGTTCAAACGCTGTCGTAGATATTTTAATAGTATCTGTAAATGATGGTGGTACAAACTTAGACACTATTATACTTGCTTAAATAAAATAGCGAGGGGGTTAATCCCCCTCGTTGTATAATCATATGGCAACAACAAAAGTAGATATATGCTCAACAGCTCTTATAATGATAGGGGCAAACACTATTACATCTTTTAGTGATAATAGTACCGAAGCTAATGTATGTAATGTTGTCTACGAAGATATATTAAAATCTTCTCTAACAAGACATAGATGGAGATTTGCAACTGAACAAAAACAACTTTCTTTATTAACTGCTACACCAACTGGAAGATATGCGTATGCGTATCAACTACCTACAAGTCCTGAATTATTACAATTAATAACTTTAACAGTTAATGATTTAGTTATTCCTTATGAAAGATATGGTGATAAAGTTTATTTAGATAACTACGGAAGTAATTCTTCTGTCATTTGTGATTATGTTTACAGAGCAGATGAAGGTGAATTTCCTCCTCATTTTATTTTAGGATTAGAATATCAACTTGCTAGTTTATTTGCTGGGTCTATAGCAAGAGATTCAGGAATGATTAAACAATTTTCTGATATGGCAGAACGACAATATTTAGTTGCTAAAAATGTTGATTCAGCAGAAAAAACTACACAAAAATTAGATCAATCACGTTTTATAAATTTACGACAATCTACGAGGTAAAATGGCTAGAACAATAAGAACAGTTCTATCTAATTTTAGTGCTGGAGAGCTTAATCCATTATTAAAAGCAAGAACAGACGCTAAAGCGTATTTCAATGGAGCTCAAACTTTACGTAATTGGTACATGATGGATAGTGGAGGTTTAATGCGTAGACAAGGAACTACGTTTAAACAAACATTACCAGCAGAAGCTAGGTTATTACCATTTGTATTTTCAGATGATGAAGTAGCAATATTTGCACTATCCAACAATCGGTTGGACGTTTATTCTAGTGCTGGAGCTGTTATTCAAAGCAATTATACAACTAATTGTAATTGGACAACAGCTCAATTATTTGAATTAAATATAGCACAATTTGGCGATACAGTATTTATAGCTAACAGAAATAATCCTACAATAAAAATAAAAAGAGAAAGTGCAACTTCATTTACTGCTAGTGTTTTTGCATTTGCTTCTCATAGTTCAGGTTATCCAAGATACCAACCATATTATAAATATGCAGATGCTGGAGTAACTTTAACACCAGCCGCAACTTCAGGTTCAACAGTTAATATAACAGCATCTAGTGCAATATTTGATTCTGATTCAAATTGGGTAGGTAAAACTATTCGTATTGGTGGTAAAGAAGTAGATATAGCTTCACGATCAAGTACAACAGTAATAGTAGGAAATATAAGAGAAACATTAGGTGGTACAGGAGCTGAAGCAGATTGGGATGAACAATTAATATCTTCTCATAGAGGATTTCCACAAGGAATAACATTTCACGATAATAGATTATGGTTAGCTGGTGTTAAATCAAAACCATCTTCTGTTAATGCAAGTCATGTAGGTGATTATTTTAATTTTAGTGTAGGTACAGGATTATCTAGTGAAGGTATTGATGTTGCTATTGGTGGTGACCAAGTTAACGAAATACGTCATCTGTACTCAGGCTCTAATCTTCAAATATTTACCGATAGTGGCGAGTACATAATACCAACGTCCTCTGATACTTCGGCTATTACTCCTAGCAATATAGTTTTTAGACGACAAACTCCTTATGGGTGTTCACGTACTCGTCCAATACTTTTTGATGGAGCATCTTTATATACGCAAAAAAATGGTAGAGCTGTTAGAGAATTTATTTTTTCAGATAGTGAAGCTGGATATGTTTCAACAAATATATCTGTATTAGCTAATCATTTAATAGATAGTCCTAAAGATATTGCTATGTTAAGTGGTTCATCTACACGCCCTGAACAATTTGCTATTTTTACAAACTCAGGAACTACACATAATGGTAAACTTGCTGTTTTTCATTCTATACGTGATGAAGATATAGCTGGATGGACATTATGGAGTACACGAACAGGTGATACATTTCATAGTGTTACAAGTGCTAATGAACATTTATTTTGTGTAGGTAAACGATCATTAAATGGTAGCACAGTTTATACACTAGAAAAATTTGGAGAAGATGATTCTATAAGTCTTGATTGTTCTTCCACTTCCACGCTTTCCCAACGTGGTACTCCTCTTGTTAAAGGTGGTTCACAATCAGGACTTACTTTAATAATGGACGGATTAACATCAAGTCCACAAATACAAGAAGAATTTACGATTGCTAATGTAACAGGCACATACAGAATAACAGCTATTACTAACAATGGTAGTGGTACATATACTGTAACATTAAATACTGCTTTAGCTTCCTCCCCAGCAAATGATGCTTCTATTACGTTTACCAAAGGGTTTTTACATACTGTCAATGGTATTTATACTAATGAATCTGTAAATGCCGTTAATGGTAATTCGTCTTTAGGAGCATTTACTGTGTCAGGAACTGACACATTAACGTTCACAGTAGACCCACAACCAACAGGTGTAAGTGTAGGATTTAATTACACACCTGAGTTAGAAACAATGCCTATAGATGCTGAAACAGATACAGGCCCATTAACAGGATTACCACGTAGAATAGTGCGTTGCATAATAGATGTAGCTGATACATTAGATGTATCATTGAAGTCGCCTAATACAGCTTCTTCACATGAATTAGTAATATTACAAAGTGGATTTACTGTGGGTAGCGATTTGACAAAACAAACTGGCAAAAGAGAATTTTATTTTTTAGGATACAATAAATCGCCAACAGTAACAGTAACACAAAATGACCCTTTACCTTTAAAAGTTTTAGGTATGGCGTTGGAGGTGCAATTTAGCTAATGGATCCAGCTACTTTATTATTTTTAGCAAATTCTGGTAAAGCAATATTTGGTTTTATTAATACAAGAAATTCAAATAAACAATATTTACAAGAATTACATACAAAAAGATTAGTTACAATATTACAAGCTAAAAAAGATATTAATGATCGTTTAGATTCTTCTATAGAAATACAAGCTAATAATGAAACATATGCAAGTGCTGGAGGATATGACCCTTTTGATTCAGGTTCTTTTAAAGCTATTGCTAATCAAGTTAGAACAAAAGCAAAAAAAGATATTACTTCTTTAGAGCTTGGTATGCAAATTCAAACAGAAAGTATTGATAGATCATTATCTAATTTAAACAAACAAATGCGATTAAATGAAATTGGTTTAGTAGCAAATTTAGGTACAACATATGCGTCACACAATATGTATTTGCGAGATCAACGATACATTGAAACACAAAGAAAATTACAACAGCATAAAGCAACTTTAGCACAAAATAAAATTCGTTTCGCTGATAGGTACAGTCGTAATAGAGGATATTTTTATAGACCAAGATAATGTTAAAAAGAGATAAAACACAAGTACGCCTACCAAGTGGCTCAAACATAAGCATTAATGCTCCTACGCAATCACCATTAAATCCTTTGTTTGATGCTGGTATTAATTATTTACAAGATAAAATAACAAGAGATGACCAATTAAAAGCAGATGTATTATCAAGTAAAATTGAAAATATAAAAATTAAAACTGATGAATACGCTACACAAAATAGAATAGACACAAGTAATAAAAATGAAATACAAAGAAGAATAAATTTTGATAAAGCTCAAGCTGAAAAAGCTGAAGCTGCACGTTTAAAACAAATTGCAGATGATGCTAAAAAATTAAAAGATCAAAATGATCATAGGCAATATAGTCTTGCTAAAATACAATTAAATAATTATGCTAGTGATTTAGCAATAAAACATTGGAATAATCCTGCTGAATTTGATGCAGAATTAAAAGCATATTATGAAGAACAATCTAAAAATATGCCTCAAAATGATGATGAGGATTATGAATTAGATTATTATTCTCAATACAATTCTGTACGTAATACACATTACGGAAAAATATATAAAGATTTTAGAACAAGTGGAGCTGAAGGAGATTGGGAAACTATAAAAAATGTTGCTAATCAAGCTTCACAATTTACTTTTGAAAATATTAAAAATATTGAAAGTATTTCTGAATTACTTTTACACGGAACAACTTTTACTAATCAAATGGCTGAGTTAGAAAAAGGATTTGTTAAATGGCAAGGAGCACATGAACAATATGCAAATAAAGATTATTTAAACGAAATACATTTTCCTATTTTAGAAGATCACGATACTAATTTATTAACTCACGCTTTAGCTAATAGTGAAAAATTTGGTATATTAAACGGAACTATTGAAAGTACGTATGTAGCAGAAGCAATACTAAATGTTTGGGGTGGTATTGTTAAACCTAATGAAATTAATAAATTAGGTTTATCAAAAGAAGATTCAGCTATGGTTGAAACATTTTCTGGTATTTTAATGAATAATACTCATCCAAATTGGGGAACGGAAAAACAAGAAATTTATGACAAAGTAAAAAATGAAATAGAAAACAAAAGAGATATTTATAAAAATGATTTTATTGAACGTAATAAAGATATTCAAACTACTAATACAGAATTTGTAAATAATATAAATTGGGATGACCCTAATCAAGTATTTCCTTCTGAAGCTGAACTAAGAGCTAATGCTACAAGAATTGGTAGTGATGGAAATATAGAAAGTGACCCTGATCTAACATCAAAACTAATAGCACAACGAAACGATTATATACAATTACGTGAGGCTGTTAGTTACATGATAACAGATAGTGAAGCTAGTCAATTAAAAGCTGTTCAAATGTTAAAAGGTACTCAATGGGAAGGTAATGCTTTTAGTGTAGTAATGGAATCTAAATACAGAAAATTATTTGGTGCAAATTTTAATAGTGTTTATTCTTTTGATAAATTAGCTGAATCAATTAAAAATGCTGGAACAAAACCAATACCTGAAACTACATTAGCTATTTTAGCTGAAATGGAAAAAGATGAATATTTTCCAAATGAATATATTGAAACTTTAACTACAATGAAAACGTTAAAATTAGATAGTGAAGATGAACAAAACGCCTTAATTAATATGGCTGTTGTTTATAATCAAACTATTGGTAAAAACACTATTGGTGTAGGAAGTTTACAAGACATGACATTAGCAAAAACTTTGCATGATGTTTACCACGCTTGGAAATCAAATCAAATGAATCCAATTCCAGCTGTACAAAAATGGAAAGAAATTTATGACTTTGATGAAAAAGCAAAAGGCAAATTAAGAGAATCAATTAATCAATATATTGCTGAAAATGAAGAAATTGCATTTTATTTTAAAGATGAAGTAGTTAAAGCTGTTGATGCTATGGAATGGGTATCAATGGCAAAATATGCTGGATTAATAGAAAAAAGTTTAGGTGGTGAAATTGAATTAGAAAATTTAATGCAAGATAAAAATACTTTTTATTTAGGTTTTTGGAAAAACATGAGTATCGAAAAAAGTGGTTTAATTGAATATAAAAAAATTCTTACTCAATTAGTAATGGAAAATTTAGGTAATAATGTAAATCCTAATAGTTTTGAAATTCAAGAATCGTTTGATAAAATGAAAATACAAGCAGTTTTAGAAATGTCAAAAAAAGATTATGATATTAGTAATATGACTTTTCATTCTCAAGTAAAAGATGGCCCAGTATTAATGACAAAAGGAACTTCACCAGAAGCTATTACTGGAATGAATAGAGAACAGCTATCAACAAATGCTTTAGCTTTTGCTGTGCAAACAATGCAATCAATGTCAGGAGAAGAAATATCTAATCAATTAGGTATAGAATTTCCTAGTGATAATATAGCAGATTATTATTCTCGTATGTATGATTTAGTAGATGAAGGAAAAATTAAATTAGAATATATGCCGTCTACTGCTGATAAAGGAAATGAGCAATTTCATATATGGTTTAAAAATGATCAAAATAATTGGACATCTTTAAAGAAAAATGGTGTGCCTGTAGCTTGGACACCAAATAATCGTTATTCTATGAATATGGGTTATACTCGTAGTTCTTTAATGGAAGAATTAGCACAAGAAACAGCTAGAGCTAATACAGAAAAATATTTTACTAAAGATAGAGGAATGTTTGATTTTAGAGGTGTGGTGTCAGGTGCTTATTATCCTGATACACCAGAAGGTAGAGAAAATTATTATAAGAATGAATTATTTTTACAAAGAAATATTATTCAACCTTTAAAAGATAATTTTATAGAATTTCAAGATTCTATTGCTGAAACTTTTGGATGGAATGATCAAATAAAAGATTCAATTAGTGAAAAAATAACTGAAGAATTAACACAAGTAAATATTGCCGTTGATACAAAACAACAAGAATTAAATGAATCGTTTGATAGTGATTCATTAATATTTACACATTATTCTTTGTATAGTGACCCTATAGATTTAAGAAATAAAACTGATGTTAAAGCTTTAAGAGCATTTTATACTTCAGATGGAATGTCAAAAAAAGAACAAGACAAAACAATTCAAATGATACTTGATGGTAAAATGCAAATTACTAATGAAGATAAATTTCAAATGATTAATATGCGTGTAAAAGAAAATTACGAAACTTTTGGAGAAATATATAAAGACATTGGTGTAGTTGTTGAACCAGCTCATCAATTTGTTTTACAAGATATTATAGATGTAGTTGGGCCAGAAATTGTAAATAAAGAAAGTCCTATTTATAATGCAATTAAAAATGAAAATTATGGTGTAGCTTTAAAAGAAATTAAAAATTTAAAATTACAATTCCCAAATCAAGCTAGATTTAATGCTTTACTTACTTACTGGGGTAATCCTAAAAACGCTGTAAGATGACAGAAGTTAAAAATCTTCAAGGCGAAGTAATACAAGAACATAATACTTTTGCACCAAATAAACCTAATGCAACATGGCAAAATAATCCTAATGTTACTTTTGGTGATTATCCTAAAAATAAATTTGATTGGTCACAAATGTTTCAGTTGGATACCCAACAAGGAGCAGATTTTATGGAAGGGTTTAATGATGAAAATTTTGTAGCTATGGCTATTGATAATTATCTTAATCCACCTCCACAATTTGTATCTGACCCAACTTATATGGTTACTAAAGATAGTGACCCTTCTCATAGATGGCATTATTTAAACGACCAAGAATATTATGCTCAAGCAACAAGTCATGATCATTTTGATTATTTAGTTAAAAAAAGAAAAGAAACAATGTCAAAAATAGAAAGTCAACCAGCGTATATTAGTGGCAGAATATTTGGTGGAGTTACAGATATTAGTAATGTTTTTTTAATGACACGTATGGCTGTGCCATTATATCAAGGAAGTAAAATTAAAAGAGCTATTAATACAAGTGCAGTATTAGGTGTAGAAGAATTTGGTAAACAATTAATTGATGAAGATAGAACAAAAGAAGAAGCATATGCAATTATAGGTGGAAACTTTTTATTAAATATGATCTTGCCTAGATTTAAAGGATTAACTCAGCAAGATAAAAAATTACTTGATAGTTTTATTAAACACAATGATATTGTAGATGAAAAAAATTCTTTAATAAATGCAACTAAAATTGAAATAGTAGAAGGCCCTACACTTAAATACAGAAACACTGAAGGTAAAACAATCAAATTAAAAGAAGGTGAGCTTCCTCCACAAGGATATGAAGAAGTAGGAGCATTTAGAGCTGTTGAAAATGGTGTAATGAAAATTTACATTAATCCTGAAAAAATTGCTTTAGATTTTAAAAACAAAGCATGGATGAAACCTAAAACAAAAGGTGTTAATCCATTACCTGAAAATCAATTTAAAACAGTTGAAGAATATCAAGAGTTTGTTATGAATCATGAAAAAGCTCATACATATATTGATAGATTAGATGGAGAAAGTACAGCTTCATATGAAAATAGAATTAATCAACACGCATTAACAAGAAAAGAAACAATACCTTTTAATAAATTTGAGCAACAAAAATATTTAGCAAATGAAACTAAATATATGGAAGAATTAGAATTAGAAAGATTTCAAGAAACTGTATTAAAAAGTATGGGAGAATCTTCTAATTGGAATCCTATACAACGATTAGTTAATACAGGAAATTTAACAGCAATTAAATTTGGAAAACAAATACTACATTCTCCTTTATTAACTAAAGGTAATTTTGAAGGCATACCAAATACTCATTCTTTAGAACAATGGCTTAAAGCAGATAATAAAGTTTATGGATATACTATTATGGATATTCAAAAATTATACAAAAAATACAAAGTAAATAATGCTAACCCTATTACTTTTAAAGAATTTAACCAACGTATTACTTTATCTTTATTAGATGATAATTATGTAGATGATATTGCTGAAGTAATGTCAGGTAAAGTTAAAGCAAAAGAATATTATGATTATATAGGCAAAAAAATTAAAGATTCAGAAGTACGTTTAAATGAACAAGAAATGTTAATAGGCACTTTGCAAAAACGTTTGAAAGAAAGTAAAAATAAAGAAGTTATAGTAACAATGCGACTTCGTGATGGTACTAAACAAACAAAAAAATATTCTAATGAAGAATTTAAAAAACTTGTAGATGATGAAATTAATTTTTTAAAACAATTAAAAAAAAATCCTTTACGTAAAAATTATGTTAATCGTTTTGTTAATGTAGGTAAAATACAAAACAATATTGAAGCATGGAGAATATTTGCAACAGCTAGTTTAAAACGTAGTAATCCTACATTTTCAGATGAAATAATAAATGATTTAGTAAGATCATATGAACAAAAATTTCCTTGGCAAAAATTTGACCCAGTAGATTTAAGCAAATCAGCAGATGATGTAACTATTGAAAAATATTTTTTTAGTGCTTCAGGTACTTCAGGTAATTTAAAAAGACGTGGTAACTTTGTTTTAGATCAACAAGAATGGATACGTGCTGGATATATGGAAGGAGATATATTTTCTTTAATGCAAGTATATCATAAATCTGTATTACCAGATACTTACCTTGGTGCTATGTTTGGCACAGCTAATGCTCATGGTGGAGCATTTTTACAAGGTAAAGGGTATCAAGCTGGTATCCGTGATGTAGCCGCAGAATATGAAATTAAATTTAACAATGCTAAAACTAAAGCAGAAAAATCTAAAATTACTGATGAACGAAATGCTGTTATTAAAGATATGGAAGCAGTTAGAGATTTATTTAAAGGTGTTTACGGAGTATCTGATGACCCAACAAAGTTTTGGAGTAAAGGAATACGTTTAACAAAACAATTTAATGCTTGGACTTCTTTACAAGGAGCTACAGCTAGTCTTGTTGATATGGGTCGTTCTCTTTTTTACAATGGATTACAACGTAGTCTTAGCACAACTTTTGAATCATTTAGTAATGGTATAACTAAAAATATTTATGCAATTTCATTAAAAGAAGCTCGTATGTCAGGTGAAGGTTTTGATATGTTATTATCTACCAGAGCATTAGCGTACAATGATTTAGATACTATTTATGGCACACTTGATAAAATTGAACGTGGAGCAAATAAAATGTCGAGTGTTTTTTTTATGGCAAATTTAATGTCACCATGGAATCAAATGGTAAAAACTCATAACACTATGATGATAGTAACAAGGTTATTAGAAGAAAGTGAAAATTTAGTTAGTGGAACAATTACAAAATTAAATAAAGCTAAACTAGCTCAATCAGGTATTGGATTAAAAGAAGCAAAAAGAATTTTACGCCAATATAAAAATCATGGACAAGGTAAAGGTTCATTATCTAATGATGCTGGATTAGAACATATACGATTAGCTAAATCATTTGATTGGATGGATGAAGAAATACAAAAAGTATTTAATTTGGCTGTTCAAAATGATGTTAATTTAGCTATTGTTACTCCTTCACTAGCTGATACGCCTTTATGGATGTCTACAGAAATAGGTGGATTGATAGCTCAATTTAAAAAATTTACTATGGGTATGTCAAACAGAGTTCTTATTAGAGGTTTACAAGAAAAAGACGCAAATTTTTTTGGTACAATAGTTACTATGATTGCTTTAGGAATGATTATTGATCAATTACGAGCAAGAGCATTTGGCATAGATTACTCTCAAATGAGCAACGCACAAAAATTTAAAAATGGTTTTGAACGATCAGGTGTTGGTGGATATTTTACAGACGCATACACAGGAATAGAAAGATTAATATTTGGAGATATGGGTCAAAAAATGGGTGCAATAGGTGGCCCAACTGGTTCACAATTAGATAAAATGCAACACGTTTTATTTGATAATGACCCTAGAACAAAAGCTTCTAATGTGCGTAGATTAGTTCCTTTTCAAAATATACATTACTTAGATTCTTTGTTTGATCAAATGGAAAAAGGACTACAATAATGTCAATTACAATATCTGATACTACTCCTAGAGTACAGTATACAGCCGCAAACACACAGACTACATTTTCTGTTCCTTTTGAATTTTTTAACAATAGTGATCTTGTTGTTATTAAAACATCTAGTGGAACAGATACCACACTTACTTTTAATGCTTCTCCTTCTGATGCCTCTAAATATTCGGTAACTGGAGCTGGTGCTTCTGGTGGTGGTTCAATTACTCTTGGTGGTGCTTCTACTAATGGTGATATATATACAATTTATAGAGAATTACCTATATCTCGTACTACAGATTTTTCTGCGTCAGGTTCATTTCCTGTAGAAACACTTAACACAGAATTAGATAAAATTGTGGCTATGTCACAACAGCTTGAAAGAGATTTAAAATTTTCTCCTAAAGCTAGTGCTACTACATCTAATACATTTAATTTAACATTTCCTAATCTTGTTGCTAATAAAATACTATCCGTTAACTCGGCTGGTAATGCTTTAGAGTTTGATCAATCAATTACTGATGTTTCAACTGTAGCTGGAATTGCTAGTGCGATTAGTACATTAAGTGCAATATCTAGTAATGTAACAACTGTAGCTGGAATTGCTTCTAATGTTACTGCTGTTGCTGGAGATGCAACTGACATAGGTGCTGTTGCTGGAAAAGCTACTGAGATTGGTAGACTAGGTACTTCTGATGCTGTTGCTGATTTAGCAATACTAGGTACTTCGGCAATCGTAACCGATATGGATTTATTGGCAACTTCTGCCAACGTAACAGCTATGGGTCATTTAGGTACGTCTGCTAATGTAACTGCTATGGGATTACTAGGTACAAGTGCTGTTGTAACCGATATGGGTTTATTAGGTAATGCTGACGTAATTGCTGATATGGCTCTCCTTGGTAACTCTGATGTTATTGCTGATATGGCAATTTTAGCAACGTCAGATATTGTAAGCGATCTTAATACTCTTGCAACAAGTGATATAGTTTCTGACTTAAATACACTAGCTACCTCAGACATAGTTACTGATATTAATGTTTTAGCTACCTCCGATATAGTTTCTGATTTAAACACTTTAGCAACAAGCGACATAGTTACTGACCTAAATATTCTCGGTACTTCTGCCAATGTTACAAATATGGCAACACTTGGAGCAAGTGGCGTAGTTGCAAATATTGCAACTGTAGCTGGTGCTAATAGTAATATATCAACAGTAGCGTCAAACATTTCTGGCGTAAATAGTTTTGCTGATAGATATAGAGTAGGTTCAAGTGACCCATCATCAAGTTTAGATGAAGGCGATCTTGCGTACAATTCAACTTCAAATGCTTTTAAATACTACAACGGGTCTGCGTGGGTTGCTGTAACTGCACCAGATGTAACATATGCCGATAGCACAGCTTTAGCTATAGCTTTAGGTTAATAATA
>TARA_R110002049_G_scaffold272563_2_pt1 | contig 12437 bp, 10 predicted proteins | sample TARA_R110002049 | Tara Oceans TARA_R110002049 (sample SAMEA4396941) | marine metagenome | biome: Polar Biome; feature: [SRF] surface water layer (ENVO:00010504); material: water (ENVO:00002006), including particulate matter (ENVO:01000060) such as... | depth 5 m | reverse complement strand
TAACCCAATAAATTATCCTTTAAACCTTCTTGCGGATTTAAGGTAGTATATAAATTTTTCATTGTTATATTGTTTTAAATTATTGTTTTTGTATGGAAGTGAGGACTATTTCTTTATAGTCTTGGGTAACTAAAAGAATTTTAGGAATACATAAACTCTTTAGTTTTCCTGTAAATTTTACTTCAATAGAATCATTTACGTTTTGTTGTTTTAAATAATCATATTCTTTACCTAACAGGTTTTCGTTGCATACAATAAAGTTACGTTGGCAACTAAGGCAAGGTTGTTTTTCTTGAACAATCCAAAAGCGATTATTATATTGTTCCTCATCATAAAACCCATCTACTTTTTCAGAGGTTTTATAAAATAATAAACCGCTTTTTTGTTCTTCTAAAGGAACTTCTAGTATTTCTTTATTGGGTATGGTAGATAGTGTTGCCGAATCACAACCGCAATTTGGCGGCGAGTCATCATTTTTACAACTATAAATAGATAGTGTGATAACAAAGTAGCTCATACCTATAAATACTGCTCGCATTAAGTTCGATAAATTTTTCATTTTTCTTTAGTTTTATTCATTAGCATCATTTTTTAATGTTATCGATCAGTTTATTAAAATGTTTTCAACAATAATTGATATGAAATTATTTTACATTTAAATCTGGCCATAAACAAAGTTAAGATTTTATTATCAGAAAAAAAATACGCACTTGTACGTATTTTAAAAAAAAGCTAGTGCTCGTTTGTAACGAGTGCATGCCTCGATTAAATTTAATTTTCAAAAATTCTATTAAATCTGATTATGAGTTTATGAAGCGGTAAATGCTAACAAATAATAATTTATTGACACTTGTTGCAAACGAGCGATAGCAGAGGATATGCTAAAACAAGTTTATGAGCTTAAATGCTTTAAAGTAAATATGCTAGATAGTTTTTTAGAAGTAGGCGAGAACAAGCAATTACTTATAGCCATTGTAGTGCGTTTTATAATTCAATTACTGCTAAAAATTGAAGTGATGAAACTTCTGTCAATTCAAGTGTTACATTATTATATTCAACTCCATTAGGTATAAAGTAGGATATATTACACGGAATTCTTGTTAATTCAGCGGTAAAATCAATATCAACAGAATCAGTATCATCTAAATTAACGGTATAACGAAATGTTGATTCATTAGGAATATACAGAAGAAGTGTGTTATCAAATTCTCTAATTTCTGCATCTGGATTGGCAAATTCATTAGCGGGAATAAATCGAAAGTCTGCATTTGAAAAATTGCCTTCGATAGTTATATTATCAGGGTCAATTGTTCCATTATCAATTAAATTTGTACCAGTTTCATCAACTAACCGTATATATAATTCGGGAAATGCCGGGTCAAAAAGCGAACAGTCAATGCCGTCATCATCATTGTTTGAACAACTTAATAATAGTCCGATAAGAATTAGAGTATATTTTTTTTTCATAATTCAATTTTCTATAAGATGTCGAAATTGTTAATTGGTTGCGTCAAATGCCTACAATATTCTTTACGGATATAAATTATATTAACATTATTTACATTCATCGTCAAACGAAGATCGATAATTTTTCTGTTAAAGTCAAGTTTTTTGCTACAGACTCGGTTGTTAACAACTCCCATTTAAATAACTAAAAAACAATTCTGAAATAACTATTTAAATTTTGTAAATTTGCCTGCGTTTATAAGCGCAACATGACAAACACAGCAAAATATATATTTGTAACCGGTGGGGTTACGTCTTCACTAGGAAAGGGCATCATAGCCGCCTCTTTAGCAAAACTACTGCAAGCCCAAGGTTATAGAGTTACCATTCAAAAATTAGACCCTTATATTAATGTAGACCCGGGAACATTAAACCCTTATGAACATGGGGAATGTTACGTTACCGAAGATGGTGCAGAAACCGATTTGGATTTAGGCCATTACGAGCGCTTTTTAAACACACCAACAAGTCAAGCCAATAACGTAACTACGGGCAGAATTTACCAAAGTGTTATTGATAAAGAACGTCGTGGTGAGTTTCTGGGAAAAACAGTACAAGTGGTTCCACATATTACGGATGAAATAAAGGAACGCGTTCAGATTTTAGGAAATTCTGGTGACTACGATATTATTATAACAGAAATAGGTGGCACTGTTGGTGATATAGAATCCTTACCATACATTGAAGCTGTACGTCAATTACGTTGGGATTTAGGCGAAAACAATGGTATTGTTATTCATTTAACTTTAGTGCCTTATTTATCTGCCGCAGGCGAATTGAAAACAAAACCGACACAGCATAGTGTAAAAACACTCATGGAAAGTGGTATTCAAGCGGATATTTTAGTTTGTAGAACAGAGCACCATTTACCAGACGATTTAAAAAGAAAACTGGCATTATTCTGTAACGTGAAAAAGGAAGCTGTTATTGAATCTATTGATGCATCAACCATTTACGATGTACCCAACCTCATGTTGAAAGAAGGTTTGGATAAAGTCGTACTGAATAAGTTGAACCTTAAAAGTTCAAAACCAGATATAGAGCGATGGAATCAATTTTTAAAACGTCATAAAAACCCCAAAACCGAAATTACTATAGGTTTAATAGGAAAATATGTAGAGTTGCAAGATTCTTACAAATCTATATTGGAGGCCTTTATTCATGCTGGTGCAGAAAATGAGGTAAAAGTAAATGTGGAGTCTGTACACTCAGAATATATAAACAGTGATAATGTAGAAGTTAAGTTAGGACATTTAGATGGCGTTTTAGTAGCTCCAGGTTTTGGAGAGCGCGGTATTGAAGGAAAAATTGACGCTGTTAAATATGTGCGCGAAAACAATGTACCATTTTTTGGAATTTGTTTAGGTATGCAAATGGCAGTTATAGAATTTGCTAGAAATGTTTTAGGAATTGCCGATGCAGATTCCACAGAGATGAATCCAGATACCAAAAATCCTGTAATAGATTTGATGGAAGAGCAAAAAAACATTACCGATAAGGGCGGTACGATGCGTTTGGGTGCTTGGGCGTGCGATTTGAAAAGGGAAAGCAAGGTTTGGGAAATTTATAAAGCCGATAGTATTAAAGAACGCCACAGACATCGTTATGAATTTAATGGTGATTATAAAGCACAAATGGAAGACGCAGGTATGTTGGCAACAGGCTTAAATCCAGACACAGGCTTGGTTGAGATTGTTGAAATTCCATCACATCCTTGGTTTGTAGGTGTTCAGTATCACCCAGAATATAAGAGTACCGTTGCAAACCCGCATCCGTTGTTTGTGGCTTTTGTAAAGGCTGCTTTAAATCAGAATAAAAAAAACAGGGGTGTCAGTATGGCACAAAATTAATATTGGATAGCTTATTGTTTTAAGCAAACGATACAAAAAAGACCTGACAGGATTTTAGAATCTGTCAGGTCTAAAACTAAAATATGGAAGAAAAGAAATTAGATATTAATACGATTATAGGTTTTGTTCTTATTTTCGCAATTTTAGCATACATGTTATGGCAAAATCAACCAACGCCAGAAGAACTTGAAGCCCAAGAAAAAGCGAAGCAAGAACAGGTTGAAGCAGAAAACAAAGCGAAACAACAAGAACAAACCAAAGTAACAACTGCTGAAGATTTTACGGCAGCTCCTATTTCAGACTCACTTAAACATATACAATTACAAAATAAACTTGGCGCATTTGCTTTTTCAGGTACAAATGCATCTGATGAAGAAACCCTTGTTGAAAGCGATTTATTAGCTTTAAAATTCAGTAACAAAGGGGGCTATTTATCCGAAGTTAAGTTAAAACAATTTGTTGATTACGATTCGCTTCCTATTTATATCATTAAAGATAATAATGCGGTATTAAATATCAATTTCGGTACAACTGATAGCCGTATTTTAAACACCAAAGATTTATTTTTTGAACCTAACATTACTAAAAATGGTGACGTCACGGTGATTTCAATGAAATTAAAAGTTTCTGAAAGTAAATTTTTAGAGTATCGTTACGAGTTGAAGGAAGGCGATTATATGATGGATTTTACTATCCGTTCCCAAGGATTAAGTGATGTGATAAACAGTTCCCAACCTATTAATTTGGATTGGAATTTGAAAGGATTCAGACACGCAAAAAGTATTTCTTATGAAAACAGATATACTGATATTCATTACGATTATGAAGACGGAAAATCGGATTATATCAGAGATGGCGATGATGATATAGAGGATGTAGCTTGGATAGGGTACAAGCAGCATTTCTTTTCTTCAGTACTGTTAACAGATACGCGTTTTAAGAATGTAAGAGTAAGCACTGAAAATTTAGTTGAAGACGAAACTATTGATACCGTTTATACCAAAAGTTTTGCGGCAACTATTCCCCTAGAATTAGAAAGTGGTGAGTTTAATAATACCATGGATTTGTATTATGGCCCAAGTGATTTTAAAGTTTTAAATGCTTATGATAGGAATTTAGATGAATTGGTACCGTTTGGCTGGGGCCTTTTTGGTTGGATAAACCGCTATGTGTTTATGCCATTATTTAGCTTTTTGGGAGGCTTTTTACCCTATGGTATTGCCATTATAGTAATGACAATTTTAATAAAGTTACTATTGTCTTTTGTACAATACAAGCAATTCTTATCACAGGCTAAATTAAAAATCCTGAAACCTGAATTAGATGCTATTCGTGAGAAGCATAAAGACAATAAAATGAAATCGCAACAGGAAACCATGGCGTTGCAAACTAAAGCAGGAGCAAGCCCTATGGCGGGCTGCTTACCAGCTTTAATACAGCTGCCCGTGTTTTATGCGTTGTTTCAATTTTTCCCATCGGCCTTTGATTTAAGACAAAAATCCTTCCTTTGGGCAAACGATTTATCATCGTATGATGTGATAGCAGATCTGCCTTTTAATATTCCTTTTTATGGAAACCATGTAAGTTTGTTCCCCATATTAGCATCTGTTGCTATATTCTTTTATATGCGTTTAACAACAGGGCAAAATATGGCATCACAACCCACACAAGAAGGTATGCCGGATATGGCAAAAATGATGAAATATATGATGTATTTCTCACCTGTAATGATGCTGTTTTTCTTTAATAACTACGCTTCTGGATTGAGTTTGTATTATTTTATATCGAACTTAATTAGTATTGGAATTATATTGGTAATCAAGAATTTTATTCTAGATGAAGATAAAATTCATGCGCAGATTCAAGAAAAGAAGAAGCAGCCGAAGAAACAAGGTCGTTTTCAGAAAAAAATGGCTGAAATGATGGAGCAGGCTGAAAAACAAAAGCAGATTCAACAAAAAAAGAAAAAGTGATTTTTATAAATTATTGTTGTCTGATTAAAAATAATTCATTTAAAGAAAACCTTTGTGAACACAGGTTTTTTTAAGTTTATAAAAAAAAGGGCTTGCTTATTACCTCCCAGAAGAAAAATTTTATTTTTTAGAATATTTTGAATTTAAAGTACACTGTTTATCAATTAGTTACAATCAGGTCTATGTTCTTCCCCGAAATTTCGGGGCTAATAGCGAAGCGGTATTGATTCTTTAATCGGACACTAATGTTTATAAATATTTAAAAGAAAGCTGCCGATAAAATTATTTGGCAGCTTTTTTGTTTTATACAATTTGCAATTATTTTTAACGTTTCCTTTTTGTCAATCATAAAGGTTTAAACCAGTTCACTGAGCGCAGTCGAAGTAAAGGCAGGAATCCACTCTAACTTAATAACATGAAATTTTTAAATCTAATATTGTTTTTACTTACTGTATCCATAGCTTTAGCTCAAACTATGAATCAATTTGACACTGATGGGAAACGTCATGGTCATTGGGCTAAAACATTCAATAATACCAAAGTGTTAAGATATGAAGGCGAGTTTTTTCATGGAAAGGAAATAGGTAAATTTAAGTTTTACAAAAATGTAAATAATAAAGCTGTTTTATCTGCCACTAGGCTTTTTAATAAAGAGAACGATATCACAGATGTAAAGTTTTTCACTTCAAAAGGAAAACTCATAAGTGAAGGTAAAATGGATGGTAAAACATATATAGGAACTTGGAAATATTATCAAAAGAATTCTGATAGCTTATTAATACTGGAAAGGTATAACAATTCAGGAAGGTTAGTTGGTGAACGCTTTGTATATTATGAAAACGGACAAATTGCTGAAAAACAAAATTATAAGGATGGTAAGTTAGATGGTGTTTCTAAATGGTATTCAGAAAAAAACAGTGTTCTAAAAGAATTTATTTATGTTAATGGCCAGTTGCACGGCCTTTCTAAATATTACAACCCTAAAGGTGAGTTATTAGTTGAAGGGCAATACAAAAGAGGAAAAAAGGATGGGATATGGAAGTACTATGAAAATGGGAAATTGAAAGAAGAAAAAGACTTTACTTACAAACCCAAATACATTAAAAAAAGTAATTGAAATGGTTTAAACTTTTTTGATTAAAGCGAAAAATAGTTAATTTTTATTCATTTTGAAGGTTTTTTTGTGCTTCATAGCAGCGTTACGGAGTAAAAAAAAGACAAAAAAGGGATGAAAAGGAGCATTTTGCAGCCAATTGAAAAAAGTTTAAACCATTTCATTAAACAAAAAAATCCCTTAATTGCTTAAGGGACCTCTTTTTCATAGACAATTTTAATCAGGGATTAATGATTGTCTACAATCAACAAACCAAACTAATTTCTTAACTAGAAGGTAATAATACTTTGTCAATTACATGTATAACACCATTAGTGGCGTGTACATTTAATAAACTTGGTATTAGACCAGCTGCTGGATCTGATCCATTTGCATCTTGAACAGTTAAATTCCCTAAGTCTATTGTAACATCTTGGTCATTTAACATAGTTACATTGCCATTTACTAAATCAGTTGAAAACACATAAGCGTTTGCTTTAACAACATGATGCGTTAGTATACCTGCCACTACTGCTGGAGCCGTAGCGTTTATTGTAGCTTCATCCAGACCTGCGGCTAAAAAAGCAGCATCTGTTGGAGCAAATACAGTATAAGGTCCATCTTGAGAAAAGAAATCCGCTAAATCAGCTCTTGCTAAAGCAGCGGCTAATAAGTTGAACTCACCTGGGCTTCCACCAGCAAAACTAGCTACTATTTCATTTATAGTATTTGTAGGTGGTAGTAATGTTCTATCAATAACATGAACAACACCATTTGAACCTGGAATATCTGTAGCAACAACTTCTGTTTTGCCGTTAATGAAAACACCAGAACCAGCATTAGTTATATATATATTTCCGCCAACAGTTCCAACTTCTGCAGCTAATCCATCTGTAGTTGGTAGCATAGAAGCCATAATTGTAGCTCCATTAATAACATGATAAGCTAATATTGCATCGGCACCATTAACATCTGTAATTCCAGCAGCTTCAAAAGCAGCGTTAGTAGGAGCAAACAACGTTAATCCATTTCCACCAGTACCATCGCTTAAAAGTAGTTGTAAAATACTTGGGTCAGCGGCTAAAACGGCATCTATAAGTAATGAAAAATCTTTATTGAAGTAAGCAGGAGCAACTATAGTTCCTACAATAGGTAGTATTGAAGGTGGTATTATAACGCTATCAATTATATGTACTACACCATTTGTAGCTAAACCATCTACTGCAATTACTTGAGCGTTTTCAATAAAGACATCGTTACCATCAACAACTACGTCTGCATTTTCACTATTTGCCATCTCTATTGTTCCTGTGGTTACAGCACTAGCTTGAAGTGCAGCAGAAGCGTATACATGATATTTTAAGATGCTTTCTAGAACATCTTCAGGAATATCATCAATTGAGTCTTGCCCTATAGCTACCAAAAGATCCGCAAAGGCATCGTTATCAGGTGCAAAAACAGTAAAAGTTCCATTATTGCTCAGTAAATCTATTAAATCTGGATACTTTAGGAGAGCTTGTTCTAAACTAGATAGTTCTGTTGTTGCTTGTACAATCTCTACTACATCGTTTGTTGGAACAAAAGGGGCAGGACCGTCGTCGTCACTACATGCCGTTACTAAAATCAATCCTAAGAAAAGGAAAGATAGATTTCTTAAATTTTTCAATGTTTTCATCTTTTAAATTTTTATTAGTTATACTTTGTTCAACAAATATAAATAAATATGAAACAAAATAACAAATTTTGTTTCATAAATTTTGTTAAAAATTAAACAAAAGTGTATTTCATCGATTATTTGTAATTTATTTTCCACCTAAAAATCTGCTAATAATATGTATCTTTGTACCCTAATTTTTTAAGGTGAAAAGAGTTATAATAGGACTTTCAGGTGGTGTAGATTCTAGCGTTGCAGCGTATTTATTAAAGCAGCAGGGGTATGAGGTTATTGGCTTATTTATGAAAAACTGGCATGATGATTCAGTTACTATTTCTGATGAATGTCCATGGTTAGACGATAGTAATGATGCGATGCTTGTTGCAGAAAAATTAGGAATCCCTTTTCAAACTGTAGATTTAAGTGAACAATATAAAGAGCGGATAGTTGATTACATGTTCAACGAATATGAAAATGGAAGAACACCAAATCCAGATGTGCTCTGTAATAGAGAGATTAAGTTTGATGTGTTTATGAAAATTGCTTTAGAACTTGGAGCCGATTATGTTGCTACGGGCCATTATTGTAGAAAAGGAACTATTAATAAGAATGGAAAAGAAATCTATCAATTATTAGCTGGTGCTGATATTAATAAAGATCAGTCTTATTTTTTATGTCAATTATCGCAACAGCAGTTATCAAAATCGTTATTTCCAATTGGTGAGTTAACAAAACCTGAGGTTCGAACTATCGCAACAAAATTAGATTTAGTAACTGCAGAAAAAAAGGATTCTCAAGGACTTTGTTTTATTGGTAAAGTGAAATTACCAGATTTCCTCCAGCAGCAATTAAAACCCAAAGAAGGTGTTATTGTAGAAATTCCGAGCGAACAAAATATTTTTAATCTAGAAGAACCAAAATTTAATTCTGAAGAAGAAAAACTAAAATATTTATCTCGTAAAATTGATTATAAAATCGATTATGGCAAAGTAGTTGGCAAGCATCAAGGAGCGCATTATTTTACAAAAGGCCAAAGAAAAGGACTTGCGGTTGGAGGAACAGTAGAGCCTTTATTCGTTATTGATACCGATGTTACTGAAAATGTGATTTATACCGGACAAGGAAAAAAGCACCCCGGTTTGTTTAAAAAAGCCTTATTTGTTACTGATGAAGAATTGCATTGGATTCGTGAAGATTTAGCATTGCAAGCAGATGAAAAGATGTATGTAAAAGCTAGAATTAGATATAGACAAGAACTACAAGATGCCACACTACATAAAGTTGATGGTGGTTTATATGTTGAATTTAATGATTTTCAATCAGCAATTACTGAAGGTCAATTTGTTGCTTGGTATATAAATGATGAATTATTAGGTTCAGGGGTTATAGCTTAACTAATTTTTTATGGAGAATAGAATAACCAAACTTTTTAATATAAAACACCCCATTATTCAGGCTGGTATGGTATGGAATAGTGGTTGGCGGTTAGCATCAGCCTCTAGTAATTCTGGTATTTTAGGATTGATTGGTGCTGGTTCCATGTACCCGGAAGTGTTAAGGGAGCATATTCAAAAATGTAAAAAAGCAACTAATAAACCCTTTGGTGTAAATGTGCCGATGCTGTATCCAAACATTGAAGAAATAATGGATATTATAGTTGAAGAGGGTGTTAAGATTGTTTTTACATCAGCAGGAAATCCTAAAACTTGGACCAAATGCTTGCAAGAAAGAGGCATTTTAGTAGTGCATGTAGTAAGTAGTTTGAAGTTTGCCTTAAAAGCTGAAGACGCTGGTGTGGATGCTATAGTAGCTGAAGGTTTTGAAGCAGGTGGGCATAACGGCAGGGACGAAACCACAACATTGGCTTTAATACCAATAGTGAAAGAGCATATAAAAATTCCATTAATTGCAGCGGGTGGAATTGCAACAGGAAAAGCGATGTTAGCATGTATGGTTTTAGGTGCTGATGGTGTGCAAATTGGTAGTCGGTTTGTCGCTAGTAAAGAGAGTTCATCACACGATGCTTTTAAACAAGCAGTTATTGATGCTAAAGAAGGCGATACACAATTAACTTTAAAAGAATTAGCACCTGTACGTTTAATTAAAAATAAGTTTTTTTACGACATACAAGAACTCTATAAAACAGCACCAACACCTGAACAACTTAAAGAATTGCTTGGAAGAGCACGAGCAAAAAAAGGCATGTTTGAAGGCGATTTGGAAAACGGCGAACTTGAAATTGGGCAAATTTCTGGTTTAATTCATGATATTAAACCTGTCTCACAAATTGTTGATGATATTATGCAAGAATATGATGCAGCTAAGAAATTAGCATCTCAATTTTAAAAATATAAAAAAGAGGAAATATATTTCTTCCTTTTAAATTCCGAAACTTAAGCTATAATATTTTTAATCCCTATAAAATAATGCTTAAATGGTTTCTTTTAGTGCTATAATTACTTAGTGAAAATATTTTAAGAGTGGCAAATGTATTAAAACAGGGTTTTAAATTTTATAAAAATCACCTAAGTACATGACAAAAATTAATTTTTAGAAATAAACTACTTGTAATTTTCAGGATAACCAAGACCTCACAGGTTTTTAAAACCTGTGAGGTCTGCGTAACGAACAAGCCGTAATATACTAAATGTGTGTGGTTTATATTTCTATTCTAAATTTTTACCATGTACTAAAAAAAATCACATTAAGTTACTAAGTACATGACAAAAACTGAAACATATATTTTAAGTTGGTAATTATCAATAGCTTTATGTTTTTGGATGTTTCAGACCTGTCAGGTTTTCAAAACCTGACAGGTCTCAATTTTAGTAACATTACTATCATTTAATGAAAGCCAAACTAATTTTTGTCATGTACTGAAATTGAGTTATTAACATTTGTTAATCCATAATCTTTTAAAAGAAATAGGCTAAAATTGGTAAAACAAAAGCTTAAAGTTACTTTTGCCCAATGCAATTAGCAAATTACACCAAAGAGTTTAAGTACAACTGGCAACTAGCGGCTCCTGTTATGCTAGGTATGCTCGGGCATACTTTTGTAAGTTTTATTGATAACATTATGGTGGGCCAATTAGGAACTGCAGAACTAGCAGCAGTGTCTTTGGGTAATAGCTTTATGTTTATTGCCATGTCTTTGGGTATTGGTTTTTCAACTGCAATAACGCCATTGGTAGCGGAGGCAGATTCAGCAAAAGATTTTAGTAGAGGAAAATCCTCGTTTAAACATGGTTTGTTTTTATGTACCCTTTTAGGAATTCTCCTGTTTTTAATGGTGTTTTTTGCTAAACCCCTTATGTATTTAATGAAGCAACCTATAGAAGTTGTTGAATTAGCAATTCCGTATTTGGACTTGGTGGCGTTTTCACTCATCCCATTAATTATATTTCAAGGATTTAAACAGTTTAGCGATGGCTTGTCTATGACCCGTCCTCCCATGTATGCCACCCTTTTGGCAAATATTATAAACGTTATTTTAAACTATCTTTTAATTTTCGGAAAATTCGGATTTCCAGAGCTGGGTATTGTCGGTGCCGCCTATGGTACTTTAGTTTCCAGAATTATAATGGTTTGGTATTTATGGTTTTTATTAAAAGGAAAGGAAAAGTCGAAAGCTTATGTAATCAACATTAAATTTTTTGTATTGAATAAATTAATGCTGAGAAAAATTATAAATCTTGGAGCGCCCAGTGCGATGCAAATGTTTTTTGAGGTTGCCATTTTTACAGCCGCTATTTGGTTAAGTGGGTTGTTAGGTAAAAATCCGCAAGCAGCAAACCAAATTGCTTTAAATTTATCGTCTATGGCATTTATGGTCGCTATGGGTTTAAGTGTGGCATCTATGATTAGAGTAGGCAATCAAAAAGGATTAAAGAATTATTTTGAGTTACGTAGAATCGCTTTTTCAATATTCCTTTTAGGTGTTATATTGGCGACTTGTTTTGCTATTTTGTTCTTTGTTTTCCATGATTTTTTACCCAAGTTGTATGTAGATTTTGATGATGCGAAAAACTTAATGGATAACACCGAGGTTGTCAGTATTGCTTCAAAGTTATTAATTGCCGCTGCTATTTTTCAAATAAGCGATAGTTTACAGGTGTTGGTTTTGGGTGCTTTACGTGGTTTACAAGACGTTAAAATACCTACTATTATTACATTTATATCCTATTGGCTCATTGGTTTTCCAGTAAGCTGGTATTTTGGAAAAGCCGATGCTTATGGAAGTTTTGGTATATGGATGGGCTTATTGGCAGGTTTAACAACCGCAGCCATTTTATTGTATATTCGATTTAATTATTTGACTAAAAAGTTGATTCAAGAAAGTTAAAAGTGAGCTAAAGTGCC
>TARA_R110002049_G_scaffold52783_1_pt1 | contig 12438 bp, 12 predicted proteins | sample TARA_R110002049 | Tara Oceans TARA_R110002049 (sample SAMEA4396941) | marine metagenome | biome: Polar Biome; feature: [SRF] surface water layer (ENVO:00010504); material: water (ENVO:00002006), including particulate matter (ENVO:01000060) such as... | depth 5 m | reverse complement strand
GGGATATCGTGTTTTTCCCCCAACTTGAAAATCGTTTCCAAATTTTCAATGGTATTGTTCTCCTTAACACTTTCTCCCACGGCTCCCCACGCTACTCCCTGAGGGCTCAAAAAATCGTTCTGTGGATCGGTGATGACTATTGCCGTATTCCCGTCTATTACAAATCCAGGCTCTGGCAATTGGGCAAATAAACTGCTGATTCCAACAGTAAATACTACTAATGTTCTAAATAAATTTTTCATTGTTTTATTAAATTAAAATGTTAGACTTTATTCTATGAAACAAAGTTGCAACGAAATAACTGGCTAAAAAATGGACTATCCACGCCAGTGAATGGACATTTTTTTCCTGAACTCGGAATTTCCCAAGAAATAATAGGTTTGGCGTAAAAATCATTTTAGTGGCGGTAGGATTTTCATCCAAATAGCCATTTGGGCTTGACTATTCATAATATCTTAAAACAATTGCCAATCTAAAACTCTGTCTTGAAATGTTAGGTATAGCCTAAAATCGATACTAAGTAAAGGAAGTGGAACGCCAAATTTGAACGGCATCGGTGCAATTGGACAAAGAGGCCCTCCACCTAAATATTAGGGCACAGTATCCGCCGAATGCATTTATTATGTGCAACCAGAAAAATAAAATCATGAAAGCTGAAATCAATACCATCTGGATTGACCTAAATGAAGAACTCTATAAGTTCATTTTAAGTAAGGTGAAAGATGAACAAACCTCAAAAGATATTCGTCAGGAGGTTTTCTTGAAAATTCAAACCAAAATCCATCAATTAAGGCATACCTCAAAACTCACTTCTTGGGTCTACCAAATTACTAGGAATACCATAATTGACCATTTCAGAAAAGTTAAGGACAAGAAAATATCAGTTAATGCTCTGGACATTCCAGAAGTGGACACCTATAATTTTGATTACTCAAAGCTAACCAACTGTATCAATCAAAAAATAGAAAACCTTTCTTCACAACATAAGGAAGCCATTCTTCTAACCGCCTTTAAAGACTATTCTCAAAAAGAACTGGCAGAATATTTAAAAATATCATATTCCGGGACAAAATCAAGAGTTCAAAAAGCCAAAGAAATTTTAAAAGAAGGCATTTTAGATTGTCCAAATGTTGAATCGGATAGAACAGGTAAATTACTGGATTATATAAATAATTAAAATTAACTACGTCTTTTTCCAAATAGTAACGTCCAACTTATATAACATAAAAAAAAATAAAAATGGATAGTTCAAAAAAAACAGTTACCGTACAAATCCTCAACGCTTTTACAGAAAACGGAAAAGGTGGAAACCCAGCTGGTGTTGTCCTAAACGCAGATGCTTTGTCCAATGAAAACAAGCTTGAGATTGCCAAAAAAGTAGGATTATCAGAAACCGCTTTTGTTTCAAAGTCCAAAACTGAAGACTTTAAATTGGACTTCTTTACACCCAAAAAACAAATAGCACATTGTGGACACGCTACAGTAGCCACATTTTCATATTTAAAACAAATAGGCACTCTAAAAAATGACAGTTCTTCCAAAGAAACCATAGATGGAAAACGGAAAATAGAAATAATTGGAGATCTAGCATTTATGGAACAGTTGGCCCCAAAATATACAGACGTAAGTCATAAGGAAACTTTAATTCTAAAATCCTTAGGGCTAGAAAAAAACGACCTTTTACCAAATGCTCCAATTCAAATAGTAAATACGGGAAATTCATTTATACTCGTTCCTATTAAAAACAATGAAATTCTAAAGAAATTAACCCCTGATTTTGAATTGATAAGCGAAATCAGTGATGAATTCGATTTAATTGGCTATTACGCGTTCTCTACTGATACGGAATATGACGCTACTACAAGGATGTTTGGCCCACGTTACGGAATACTGGAAGAATCGGGAACAGGCATGGCCGCTGGACCGCTTGGATGTTATTTATTTGACATTTTGAAGATGAAGCAAAGAAGTTTTCAAATTCAACAAGGAAAATATATGAAAGAACCTTCTCAAAGTTTGATAAGCGTTAAACTACGAATTGAAAATGGAGAAATAAAAAGTTTAAAGGCTGGTGGAAAAGGATTACTAAATAGACAAATGGCAATTGAAATAGATATATAAAAACCTGGATTTATTGTTATTACCCCAATGGTGAAGTTGCTAGGGTCCCCATTTGGATCCAATAAGAGCGAGGCCATTGTGAAAAATGGAAGTGGGTAGAATACCTTTCCGATAACTCAAAGCATTATATTTTCTCATGGCTTACCCTTGAAGGACATGTGTATAATATAGAGAGGCCAGAGTAGAATATAAAAATATGAAGAAGATAACTGCTTCAAGTGTGCCGGACTTTATGTCCAAAGTGGTGAGGGCATTTTTATTCGAGGTCAAGGCAATTGACTGCAACTGCCCTCAGTACCTTGTTCAAAGGTATGCATCCGAAGATATTCACCATGTTACGGTACTGCACCGAACACGAAAAAAATAATTGGAATACGAACTAAATAAATATAAAAAATGAAAAAAGTAGCTATTAACGGGATGGGCCGAATTGGTAGGGCCTCCCTCAAAGTAATCTTGGACTCTAAAGATTTGGCCCTAGTGGCAGTAAACGACATTCTACCTATAGAAAACCTTGCCTATCTGCTCAGATATGATTCCACCTATGGCCCTTACCATAAAGATGTTTCGTTTTCTGAAAATTCCTTAAAAGTGGATGGTCAAAAGATTCTCTATTATAGTGAAAGAAATCCTAAGGACCTTCCTTGGAAGGCAAATGATATTGATGTAGTTATTGAAAGTACTGGTGTTTTCACTCAATCTGAAGATGCTGCATTGCATTTGCAAGCCGGAGCCAGGACCGTTGTGATTTCTGCACCTACCAAAAGCCAAGATGCTCCTACCGTTGTGCACGGTGTAAATTCTTCAGTGGGGAAATCCCATATTTTCTCATGTGCCAGCTGTACCACAAACAACATCAGTCCTATTGTTGAAATACTGGGGCGTTCCGTGGGCATCCAAAAGGCCATAATGACCACCATTCATGCCTATACGGCCTCCCAAAGTCTTATGGACAGTTCATCCCCTAAAAACCTAAGGATGGGAAGAGCTGCGGCCGATAACTTGGTACCCACCAGTACGGGGGCAGCCATTGCCACTACCAAGGCACTTCCAGAATTTGTTGGCAAGTTTGATGGGATTGCAGTACGGGTTCCTGTAAAGGTAGGTTCCATATCGGATATGACCTTCGTTACAAAACGCCCAGTGACCACTAATGAAATTAATGAAATCCTGGAATTGGAAGCCAACGGAGAGCGTTACAAAGAAGTACTTTCAACTACCCGGGAAGCTTTGGTATCATCCGATATCATCGGCAGTCCCTATGCTGCTATAGTGGACCTTAGTATGACCAGGGTTGTGGATGGTGACCTTTTAAAGGTCATGGCGTGGTATGACAATGAATGGGGATTTACCCATCAGATGATTCGATTGATCCGAGATCTTTAGTCAATAATCAAGGAATCTACATATCGTCAGTCACCTCCTCTTCTTAGGACAGAGATCTATAGTAAACTACCTCGGGGCAGGCCTGTCTACCGACAAAGGCAGGCCCCCAAGGGTTTGATAGGAACCTTATTTTGGATTTTAAAGTCTGCCTGAACAGAACGGGCAAGCAAGCGTTGGAGCACCTGCCTGTCGCAGGCAGGCTAAAATCTCGATTATGGAGTTAAATTTTGGGGACGTTGTGAGGTTGCACTACCCTACTAATGAAGTATAAAAGAGAAGTGCCGGTAGACGTTCAATCACAAGCCTGATATCATAAAAAGATCAGAACAAGAAAACTTCGTCTTATTGAACCTATAAAACATCGGTATTACTGGAGAATATATAGCTCTGGAATACGCTCCCAGCATGGATTAAGAGGCTGTCTAAAAAGTCAAGACAGCCTCTTTTTTATTCGGGTAGGTATCGGAGAACTATTCTCAAATACGCAAATTATGGAGGGGTTGAAATACTTTTTAGACGCCCTCTTTATTTTGGAATACTCATCAAAGGGACTGTAATTGATTACGTACTAGTATTTCGATCTAATTTCTTTACTCTTGCCCGGATATTTTACTGCAATAATTCTCTGTCATTATATTCCTTTGAGCACAGCCACAATTGTCCAATACTGTTGCCAATATGGCAAACCCTTGTAAATAGGGTCATCTGTAAAAAATATGGCTGGCGATCACAACATGAAAAAAGAGAATTGTTCCCAAATATCCATAAATCACAAGGCTACCTACTGTTTGGCAGCCTTGTGATTTATGGCATGGGTTTCGGAGTATTATAAGAGTTCGTAATACAAAGGAAAGAGCCGCTTTACTGGATCTGATCGGAGGGAGGAGTTGTAAAGTCAGTTGAAGCGGCTCTTGCAGTATTTTATAATTTAATAATCATCAAGGAGTAAAAGTTTTAAACTTCGCCATGCTTCGCCAGTTCTTATTGGCTTGGGCAATGTGCTTCCCCTTGCCTTCTTTTTCCCAAACCTTTACAAAGTCCCCTTCCACGTTAACGGTAAACATATAGAGCTTTCCATCAACAATGCGGAAACTTTTGGGTTCCGGTCGGAATTTCCCTCCCAGAGAAACTGCGAAAGCACACCAGCCACCATATTGTGGTTTATACTTAGCTGGGTTCGCCTTAAACATCTCCAACTGCCGTTTGTTAACAAAATAATAGGTAAGCCCATCATGGGTGGCCTTGTACTCTTTCTTTCCCAATTGCGCCTTACCATCGTCAATATAGGATACCGAGCTGTAGCCATTAAGGGCAATCATACTATCATCGGTGCTGTAGCTATGTGACTGAGCAACTAGCGATCCCATCCCCAGGAAAAGGAAACAAGTTAAGATGTAAAGGCTCTTTATACTTTTAGTGAAAATTGTTGCATTCATAATCATTTGTCTTTAAAATTTGTTATTAATATTTATTGATTCAATTCAAAATTAGGGTCATGGAACAAGGGGTATTTTGGTAATCTTTGCAGGATGTCTGAAAATTGCTTTTCCCGTTCGGCAACCAAACTTTTTAGGAGTCTTACCTTCCTGTAGAACCAACTATACCCATGACGACGAAAACTTACAAATGACGCTCGTTTTCGCTTATAGGCATATCATTGATACTTGCTTAACGCTTTCGCATCAGTCCATTTTCATTAAATTCCCAATTCTCATTCCCGTAAGCCCTAAACCATTGGCCGGATTTATTTCGATACTCATACTCAAACCGCACGGCGATTCTATTATCGGAATGTGTCCAATAGTCTTTTTTAAGTTGATAATCCAGCTCATTTTGCCATTTATCGGCTAGGAATTTCTGAATTTCGGCACGCCCAGTAATAAATTGTGAACGGTTTCGCCATTCGCTGTCAACCGTATAGGCCAAGGAAACTGCAATGGGGTCCTGGCTGTTCCAGGCATCTTCCGCCAATTTTATTTTAATTTTGGCCGATTCCTCCGTAAATGGAGGTATAGGCAATTTTTGGTCACTCATAATTCTGTATTTTTTGTTCCGTATTTTCCCGATATTTATTTCTATACTGCCTATATAAGTCTAAGCAGACTATGCCCAACCGGCATAAGATCAATTGCATGTCTAGCCAATAATGTTTCATGGAATGGATTTAAGCAACGTCATACCAATTACTGTTGAGGTAATGTCTTATTTTCTTACGTGCGCGGCTCAATGCCACCCAACTATTCACCTCGGTGATACCTAGAGTACTGCAAATCTCCTTGGTGCTGCAACCATTAATTTTCATCTTAAGAACTTTTCGTTCCTGTTTGCACAATAACTCAAGGCCCGAATTCAGCACTGTATCCAACTCACTGGCATAAAGCAATTTCATTACATCATTGTCGTCTCGGCTGTTGTAGGAACCTTCCAAGCCTTGCCAGGACGGGTAATCGGAAAGGCGTATGGCCGTATGCCAAAGTTTACCCTGTTGAGTATTTACTTTACGGTAATGGTCCGTAATCTTATTCTTCAAAATTGCGGTAAGCCATACACGTTCACTAGAGTGCCCCCTAAAACTTGGCGCGGCCTTTAGGGCTGCCAAAAAAGTATCTTGTACAATATCCTCTACCAAGTCGCTCGGAAGTTTACGACGAGCCATAATAGAAAGATAATCCTTGTGTCTAATGGACCACATTTGAGGATCCAATCCCGTTGATTTTACTATTGCTTCCATATTTTCAATTATTAAATTTTATTATAATTTTATTTAAGCCACTGGCTTGGTATAATGATCTAATGGACTATCCAAAGCCACCAACTTTTGGTACTGGGAGTTTTTTTGGAGGTATTTCTTTACCTCAGGGTCTATTGCTACGATCTTGAAATCTGCCTGATGAACATATTCCAACACCCGTTCGATCAGGGCATTTCCAACCTCAACCTTGTTGAGATATTTGGATATTTCAAGTCTTTCCAAAACTATTCTACCCTTCTGTTTCATGTAGTATTCAAGTGAGGCGAGCTGGCCGTTTATGTGAAATTGGAAATAGTTTTTGCCGGCATCGGCCTTAAACACTAATGGCAAACGGTTAATATTGCTTTCTGGAAACATAATTTTATAGTTTTCTAGAGAAGGAAATACTTCCCTAAGTTGAAATATTTATAAAGTCATTAGAACCTGCACAGTCACTATATCCATTACAAAAATCATAGTTTAGTAGCTGCTATTTTTATTGGTAATTGCCGGATTATATTAAAATTGCTATCCATTGGGATATACAAGATGGACCCCCAGCATTAGGAATCCTATTAGCATGAACAATACAGACAACCCAATTCTTAGATGGGCTTCAGGAAGGACCTTTTGTAGTCGTGGACCTAATTGCCCTCCTATTAGAACACCTGGGATCGTAAACAAAACCACATTGGTGATTTGTGGCAAAACCCCTTCTTGTGCGTGAAAAAAGAATTGATAGAAATGTCCGGTGGAAGCGATCAATACGGTCAATACTACAGTAAATACCGCTGTTGCCACCGCTACCGGCGTTGGTATTCTACATCGCGAAACCAGATGATAGTCTATTAATTCACCCAACCCCACCGAGATTAGACCAACAAATGCCCCTCCTAGCAACCCAAAGAATCGGGCTATCGGCCTATTGCAATAGGTATATCGGAATTCCCGATGCCAGCGATCCACAAGACAAGTGGATTCAACGTAACTATCGGTTTCCAAGGTTGGGCCTGGCAATGAGGTTGCTTTGTAATGGGCCCGTAAAATCTGAATTCCGATATAAAGAATTCCTATTCCAAAAATAATCTTAAGGATGTTGGCAGGAACAATAGGTGATATTAAAGCTCCTAAAATGGCCGCGGGTATGGAATACTTTAATATGTCCAAGCCAAGACTAAAATCAATTAATTTACTCCGTAAATAGGCTATTACTCCAGAGGTAAAACCGAAAAGTTCCGTCAATAAGGCCGTACCAATAGCGACCTGAGCCTCCAGTCCCAAAACAAACATAAAGAGCGGGGAAAAGAAAATGGCCCCTCCAACTCCTGAGGCCATAGCTGTAGTGGATATTGCAATGGACACCGGAAAAAGGTACCAAAGTTCATAATTGAATTCCATATTGTATATTTTAAAAGAAGGGAGGTATTTCTAAACATACCTCCCTTCCAAACCAAACTAATTAAACACCACCAAGACGATACCATTAAAAATGGGTCAACCGTTAATTGACCCTTGACTATTCTTCCGCAAGAACTTTACGAGCTTCCAGCACTGCCTCCAATTGACTTGTAGTATATACCTCGCTGGCCATCATTACAAAATTTGTTTGGGCTGCCTGGTCGCCATCAAGGCCTGGCAGCTTCGCAGAGCCAGTTGCATCGCCAACCACAGCGACCTCGAATCCACATTCCAAAAGTTCCCTCATATGGGACTCCACACATAAATTACCGGACATACCGCCAAGTATTACCTTGTCAATCTTTTGTTTGCGCAATTGCAGGACCAAATCGTTATTCTCCGGACCATAAACCTTATGCGGACCCACTACGGTTACCCTATCTACATTATTGATATAAGGCTTATACCTCTCAAGCCAGTCTGCACCAGATCCTTCAAAACCCTCCACATTCAATTGATCCCCACGGTCGAACATTTTTATATTGTGCATCAGTTTTTCCAAGGTTCCCTCAAACTGCCATCCGTGGTCGTGTTCGTAGTAATAATGGGGGGAGACAAAAACATGTATTCCATTCTCTGCTCCCAAACGAAATAAGGTTTCAATGTTCTCTACGGTATTATTTTCCATAACACTTTCTCCAACAGCACCCCATGCCACACCATCCGGACTAAGAAAATCATTTTGAGGATCTACAATTACCATTGCCGTATGGCGATCAATTTCGAAACCGGTAACTGGTAATTGTGCGGCTTCCTTCCCTTTGTTTGCTTTTTCTGTAGAATTCATAGTTTCTGCTTTTAGTTATTTGTATAAATTTTTCTATAACGTAAATTTCGATATGAAGGGAAATCCATATTATCCTATAGTTGCCAAAATGTTTCCAAATTGCCGGTTATAGGATTAGTTTAGCAAATGTGATTGGCCAGTGTGAATTTTATTGGTAAGGTAGCTCTGGATGTACCGGGAATCAGTAAAGCGGATGTGCATAGGTACATTTTAGACTGGAAACTAAAATAGTGATGTTGAAATTGGAATCTTTTCTAATCTATTGATTACAGGAATTGATTTAATTAAAGGGAAAGCTATCATGAAATGATAACTTTCTAGGAATGGCAAAATGTAACCTTAAGTAGTTAAAGGGTTATTCTTGAATAATTCCGTTGTTGATTATACAATTATTTTTTTGTGGAAGGATCTCCAGAAAATTGAAGGTATGGAACTCCCTGAACCTGGCGATTATTGTGTTTAGCATCGCGTTGATCCTTCGAAATCTTTGGATCTAACAGTACGTCCTTTTCAGGAATCCAATTTGCCGGTGTAAGTACTTGATGTTCGGCGTGTAATTGAAGGGCATCGATCGCACGCAAAATTTCATCAAAATTTCGTCCTATCGCCATTGGGTAGGTAAGTTGAAGTTGTATGTCTTTATGTGGACCGATTATAAAAACTGAACGCACAGTATGCTTGCTGGAGACTCCTTCTTGGATCATCCCATATAGCTGAGCGATTGTCCCGTCTATGTCCGCAATGATTGGGAAACGCACGGATACGTTCATGGAATTTTCAATATCTACTTTCCACCCCATGTGGGATTCAAGGCTGTCCATGCTCAAAGCGATAGCTTTCACATCCCGTTTGGAAAATTCCTTTTCCATTTGAGCCACCACCCCCAACTCGGTCGTGCATACAGGCGTATAGTCTTCTGGGTGGGAAAAAAGTAAACCCCAAGACTCCCCGAGCCACTGGTGAAATTTAATTTTACCTTCTGTTGTAGTCGCTTCGAAATCCGGTGCCTTATTTCCAATTCCTAAAGTCATGTATAAATACCTGGTTATGAACGCAAAATAGAAATATTTATACAAATTTTTCTATATTTAGATGATTAATTCTAATATTACCTGTAATGGACTCCAGAATTAGTGCAATTCTAGTGGATGACGAACAGCGACATCACGATATACTTGAAAAAATGCTGGTAACATTTTGCCCTAATGTAAGTCTGACCTGTCATGCATTTTCAATAACCGAAGCGATTTCACTAATCGAGAAGGAGCGGCCAGATCTGGTTTTCCTAGATATTGAAATGCCCGATGGAAACGGGTTTTCCCTTTTTGAGCATTTCGAGGAACCACCCTTTGAGGTCATTTTTACTACGGCCCATGACCTTTATGCCATTAATGCCATTAAATATGCGGCCTTGGACTACCTCTTAAAACCCATAAATATTCAAGAATTGAAGCAGGCTGTTGCACGTGCGGTCAAAATTCTTGCTAAGCAGGCTCCTTCCAGAGGGGGAGAATACCAGGTGCTCAGGGAAAATATGCAAATACAGGACAGGAAATTTACCAAAATAGCCCTTAGATCTTCTGAAGGTATCGATTTCGTGGAAGCCAACCAGTTGCTACGTGTGGAGGCCAATCACGTTTATTCCAACTTTTATCTTGATAACGGTAAGAAGATAATGGTATCCAAACCTCTGGGAGATTTTGAACCGTTGTTGGAATCCTGTAATTTTTTCAGGGTACATAAATCCCATATGGTCAACCTGGACCACATTAAAAAATATGTCAAAGGCAAAGGTGGGTACCTAATCCTAAAGGATGGGTCCCATGTAGACGTATCCGTGAGAAAAAAAGAGGAACTACTCAAAAGGTTAATGTAAATCGTTGGGCAACGAAAGTTTCACCAAAGTTCCCGCTGGCTCATCTTTCTCCCACAAATCTTCCACTACAACACTAAATTCGTCCCCTCCAAATTCCATCCTCAATAGCTCCAAACGGGCTTCAATATTGGACATGGCAACGGACCTATGGTGTTTTTCTTTGATTGTCGAAGCCTTTGCCCGTCCTATTCCATTGTCTTGAATTGTACAGCAGATCAAGTTCTTTGTTTCCACAATTTCTAGAATGAGGTGGCCAGGCTTAATCGATTTGCGTAACCCGTGAATGATGGCATTTTCCAGATAAGGCTGGATAAGCATGGGAGGAATCATTATATTTTCTGGGGTAGCAACTTTTAATCTGACCTCATAGGTAAAGATATGATTAAACCGAGCTTTCTCAAGTTTTAAATAGGTATTCAAAAACTTTATTTCTTTTGACAGCGTAATATGTGGGACCATGGAATTTTCCAAATTTTGCCGCATCAGACCAGCAAATTCGGAAAGAAAGTCAAGCACCTTTTCTGTGTCGTTTGCCAAAACGAATTCCTGAATGGAGGAGAGTGAATTGAAAATAAAATGAGGATTCATTTGGGAAGACAACATTTTCATACGTGCTCTAAGTGCCTCCTGCCGTCGCTGATTTATTTCACTTTGATGGAACCTGGAGGCGGATATCACCGATCTTACACGAGCCTTTAGTATCTCATGATATATTGGTTTTCTGATGTAGTCGTTAGCCCCTAAATCAAAACATTTGGAAAGCGTTTCATCTTCTTCCTCCGCGCTAATAATAATCACTGGAAGTGATTGGTATTTTGGGTTTGCCCTAATTTGTCTCAATAATTCGTAGCCGCTAAGCCCTGGAAGGTTTACATCCAATAGTACCAAATCAAATTGTTGATTGGACAGCCGCTGGAAGAGGAACTGCCCCTTTGGAATAAAGGAAATATTATACCCAGCGTCTGCCAGAACATGATTGACCTGTTCCAAAACCTGGCGATTGTCGTCCACAATAAGAATAGAAGCACTATCTTGCATCCAAAGCACTAGTTAAAAATTCCTGTAATGCCAGATCATCACCAGTGTATATCGCATCCTCCAATTCACTATACACATTTGGCGGTAGAATATCGCTCAAAGTACCTGCTACCGCTACCAACTTTTCGGTTTCGAAAATTGGCAGGCTTCTTATGGTCTCGAGGGCACTGATTTTCTGCTCCAATAGTTTTTCGTTCAGCACCTCTACCCTATTGGATGGCTCCTCGGATTCTGGCAGGTAACGTATAAGCAGTTCCACCAATTGGCCCAATTTGATGGGCTTCGTTAGATATGCCGAAAAACCTGCCTTGAGTGCCGCATCTTGATGTTCTTTGAAGGCATCAGCGGATAATCCTACTATTGGTACCTTTTGGTTAAACTTACGTATCCTGACCAGTGTCTCAAATCCGTCTATCTTAGGCATATGGATATCCATAAAAATAATATCTGGATTAAAGCGTCTTGCAATAGAGATGCCCTCTTTCCCATTACTTGCCACAAGGATTTCCGATCCAAGTTCGGCAAAAAGTGCACGAATCATCTCTTGATTCAAGGGATGGTCCTCAACCACTAGAATCTTACTGGTTATAGGCACTCGGTAATTGGCGAACAATATTTCAGGATACTCAGCCTGGGAGGAGGTAGCTAAGTCATAGGGGATACTTATGGTAAAGCAAGTTCCCTTTCCCTCCTCACTCTCCACACTAATACTCCCTTTTAGAATTTCAATTAAGCTCTTGGTTATGGCCAGTCCAAGACCGGTACCTCCATATTTTCTATCAGTTCCTGCATCGGCTTGGGTAAAAGGCTCAAAAATCCTTTCCAAATCCGAAGAAGGGATGCCAATCCCCTGGTCTGAAACCTTAAAGACCAAAAAACCGTCTTCAACATGCAGCTTAAGTTTCACACATTTTGAAGGAGGGGTGAATTTAATGGCGTTACCAATAATGTTCATCAAAATTTGCTTGATTTTGCTCCTATCCGAGTTTATATAACGTGGGGTACCCGGAGCCAGGTCGTATACCACTTTCACTTCCTTGG
>TARA_R110002049_G_scaffold17075_2_pt1 | contig 12439 bp, 11 predicted proteins | sample TARA_R110002049 | Tara Oceans TARA_R110002049 (sample SAMEA4396941) | marine metagenome | biome: Polar Biome; feature: [SRF] surface water layer (ENVO:00010504); material: water (ENVO:00002006), including particulate matter (ENVO:01000060) such as... | depth 5 m | reverse complement strand
ACTGGCTTCAATAGCTTAGATGGAAACTTTGATGCAACTGTTCAAAATACTGGTTTTGAAGTAGAATTGAGTGCTACCAATATTAAAAGTAAAAACTTTAATTGGACAACTTCATTCAATTTAACTGTACCAAGAAATAAACTGTTAAAATTTGATGGCATAGAAACTTCGACTTTTGCAAATTCTTATAAAGTAGGAAAGTCATTAAATATTATTCATTTTTATCATGCTATAGGTGTAGATCCTACTACAGGAATTTATACAGTTGAAGATTTTAATCAAGATGGTAAAATTGACAGAGTAGATGATCGTCAAATTATCAAAGATATGACTCCAGAATTTTATGGTGGTTTGGCAAATAATATAACCTATAAAAATTTCTCTTTAGATTTTATCTTTCAGTTTAAAAAACAATTGGGTTTTAATTTTTTAAGATCTGATCCAACACCTGGACCAAGACGTAATGGCCCTGTTGAATTATATACTGAACGTTGGCAACAAGCTGGTGATATAGCTACTGTTCAGCAGTCAACTGCTGGTTTAAATTTTGCAAATGGTATAGGCTTTGCAGGTAATAATTATAGTGAAAGTGATGCTACTCTAACAGATGCCTCATTTATCAGACTTAGAAGTATTTCACTTAATTATAATATACCAAAAAAGCTAACTTCAAATATGGATCTTAATGTTTATATCCAAGGGCAAAACTTGTTTACCATTACAAATTACAAGTACAGAGATCCAGAACAGGTTTCTAATTCAAGACTTCCACAGCTAAGACAAATTACGTTAGGGATAAACTTAACCTTTTAAATTTTAAAATCATGAAACATAAAAAAAACATAGATAAAAAAGATTTTTTCTTACAAGAGATTTGTCAAAAATTATTGCAGAGGATTAAACAAGTTTTCGTAGTTTGTTTAGTTTTAGGATTATCATCTTGCTCAGATTTTGTTGAAATAGATCCTCCAAAAAACACATTAATTGCAGAAACAGTTTTTGAGGATGAAGCAACAGTAGAATCGGCTTTAGCTAACCTATATTATAAAATGCGAGAAGATGGGATGTCTTCTGAAAGAATTGGCTTAAGTCCTTTGTTGGGTGCTTATTGTGATGATTTAGATTATTATTTGTCATCTGCATTTTTTATAGACATGTATACTCATAGTATTGTAGCTAGTAATAATACGGTTTTAGAATGGTGGACATATGCATATAATATTATATATGGAGCAAATGATATTATTAAAGGGTTAGATAATTCTGAAAGTTTGAGTCAAAATATAAAAGATAATTTTAAAGGACAGGCACTTTTTGTCAGAGCATATATGCATAGTTTATTGGTAAATATATATGGAGATGTACCGTACATTAAATCTATTAGTTATATAGAAAATAATACTATTACAAAAACAAATGTGGATGAGGTATATGTAAAAATTATTGAAGACTTAAATCTAGCTATTAGTATGTTAAGTGATGTAGACTCAAGTGGAGAAAATGTTATTCCTAATAAATCAGTAGCAAATGCATTATTAGCTAGAATGTATTTGTATACTGAAAAATGGACATTGGCAGAACAAACAGCATCTAAGTTAATTAGTTCATATACTCTAGAGCAAGATGTATCAAAAGTTTTCTTAAAAGGTTCTCCAGAAACTATTTGGCAGTTTAAACCAGATGTCTATCCTCAAAATAATTCCTTAGTAGCATCCTTATTTATTATTCAGAGAATACCTGGACAATCTTTTGCTTTAACAAATAGTTTATTAGCTTCTTTTGAACCTAACGATTTACGTCAATCTAATTGGACAAGTAATATAACTAGTGATGACGGTCTCACAACATTACATTTTCCTTATAAGTATAAGGAAACATTTAATACAACAAACCTCTCTTTAGAATATTCCATTCTTTTTAGATTGGCAGAACAATATTTAATTAGAGCAGAAGCTAGAGCAAATTTAAGTAACATTGCAGGAGCACAACAAGACCTGAATACGATTAGAAATAGAGCAGGTTTGGGTAATACTTCAGCAACAAATACAAACGATTTAATAGAGGCTATTTTACAAGAACGTCGAGTAGAATTGTTTACTGAACAAGGACATCGTTGGTTTGATTTGAAGCGTTTAGGAAAAGCAAAACAAGTAATAAGTCCAATAAAGCCTGGTTGGAATGATAGCAATCTACTATTTCCAATACCTGAAAATGAATTGATTTTAAACCCAAACCTAAAACCTCAAAACACAGGGTATTAAACGCAAGTTTTTATTTTATTAAAATTTACGGTCTTGAAAAACGAAGTAATATTCTAGACCGTAAATTAAGCTTCAAGGTATCGTCTATACAATTTAGATGAGCTCTTCTAAGGAATTTATTGTTATAAATTTCAAAAAAAAATCAATAAATAATTTAAAAATGAACAAGAATTTAAAATTTATAAGCCTCTTTTTTATAAGTGTTCTTTTCTCAATTAACACGTTTTCACAAAAAAAAATACCAGTAAATTCTAATTCTAGAATTGATTGGGAAGAATTAGATAGAATTAAAAATGAAGTTGGTGATTCAAACAAGAATTTAACATTCATAGAAAGAAAAATAAATAATGATCATCTAGCAAAAAAGAAAAGTAAACTTGCCGAGATATTTTTAAATAAATATCCAAATGAAGAACATTTTCAAGAAGTAATTGACATGTTTTTCCATTCAACTTTTCAGCCTGAATTTCTAAAGAATACTATATCTGATAGTATATCTTCTAGAATAAATCAATTGCATTCACAATTAAGGGAAACAAAATCGCAAGAGTTCAGAAATAGCTTGCTAAGAAAAATTAAGCGTTCAATTCCTATAGATTACAATGCTTTAAATCAATGGTTACAAACAGGGAACGAGATAGCAAAAAATATTTTAGAATCCAATAATTCTTTAGAGTCTAAAATGAATGTTGAATTAAAAATTTTGAAACGAGACATCGGCCTTACTTTAGAGCAGTATGTGTCATTACCTCAAACTAATGATACCAACGAATTTGATTTTTGGGAGCAATTTGACGAATATTATTGGAAATCTTATTTGTTACGTCTAAAAAACTTACTAAGAAAGTATTCAAATTTAGAAGGAATTGCTTCATACACACAAAGTTTTATTGATTATGTTTCAAATTATTCCCCTTCATTAAAAGAACCATATTGGAAAGAATTTCTCCAGATGACTAATGATAGCAATGAATTATCAAATCAATTAGCTTTTAAAGAGTTGCTTAAAATAGCTGAGAAAAATTTAGCGGCAATTGAGTTTCTAAAAGTAGTAGATCCTACTAAACCTTTAGAAATGATTATTACAGATTTGGAGGGCAATAAAATAGATTTAGCCAATTTGAGAGGAAAAGTAGTCCTTCTTGATTTTTGGTCTATTAGATGTGGTCCTTGTATTCAAGAAATGCCTCATGTGCAAGCTTTATATGGCAAATATCGTAAACATGGTTTTGAAGTTATAGGACTAGCTGCTGATGGAGATGCAGCAAAAGATTTCATACTAAAAATTCTTGAAAAAACGAAAGCTTCATGGCCTCAAAGTTTAGATAAAAGCAAAGAGGCAACAGTTAGTTATCATTCATTATTTAATATATCATCATTACCAACAGTTTGGTTATTAGATAAAGAAGGTAAGGTTGTAGATAAGGAGGCACGTGGAAAAAGATTGGAGCCTTTAATACGTAAATATTTAGGGTTAAAAAAAACGAAGTTTGATTATAAAAACCCATCATTTAATTAGTCAATAATAATGATAGTATAATTTAAAGAAAGAATATAAAGTCAGTCTTGTTTTATGAAACACAAATAAATTTGACTGTTATAAATAGATGACATTTATGGAAAACACAAAATTAAAAATAGAAAATCTCTCTCATCAATATACTTCACAATGGGCAGTAAAAGATGTAAGTTTTGATATTAAAAACAACGGTGTTATTGGTCTTTTAGGCTCCAATGGTGCAGGTAAATCAACTTTAATGAATACTATGTGTGGTGCATTGTATCAAACAAAAGGTAACATTTATATCAATGGTATAGATATTAGAAAAGAGCCTAAAGAAGCTAAGAAACAAATTGGTTTTTTACCTCAAAAAGCACCATTGCATCTCGATTTAACTGTCGATGAGTATTTATGGCATTGCGCTAAATTAAGATTGATAAAAAAACATTTAATTCCAGAAGCTGTTGCTGAAGCTAAAACAAAATGTGGGATTACACATTTTAGCGAAAGATTACTAAGAAATCTTTCAGGTGGTTACCAACAAAGAGTCGGAATTGCACAAGCAATAGTACACAAACCTCCTTTTGTAATTTTAGATGAACCAACCAATGGTTTGGATCCTAATCAAATTATTGAAGTTAGAAACCTAATCAAAAATATAGCAAAAGAATGTTCTGTACTTATTTCAACTCACATCCTTTCTGAAGTGGAAGCTATTTGTGACCACATAAAAATGATTGAAAATGGCATAATGGTTTTTGAAGGAACTTTGGAAGAGTTTCATAATGTGATTCAAACAAATACCATTTTAGTGAAAATGAAAAACCCTCCTTCTAAAATTGATTTGGAAAAAATAAAAGGTATAGAAAATGTTGAATTATTAAATCTTAAATCAGGGTCGTTTCGTTTTAAAGTAAGTGACGATAAAGATTTACTAGAAAAATTAATAAAACAAAGCATCAAAGATAAATGGCGTCTATATGAGATAAATTATGAAAAAGCTTCATTAGAGGAAACATTTGCTGCTTTGTCAAAAAAAGAATTTGTTAATAAATAATCTTAAATATTTCATGAATACAATCTTAAATATTACAAAAACGGAATTAAAAACCTTGTTTTACTCACCTATTGCATGGCTTATTCTTGTCATTTTTACCATACAAACAAACATTACATTTTCTGATTTTATCGATTTATATTTGAAGTTTTATGAATCTGGACGAAGTTTTACAGATATTACCACAAGTATTTTTACAAGCCCATTGGGTGAAAGAACAGTTTTAATGGTTGTAAAAAAGAATCTCTATCTTTATATGCCTTTATTAACCATGGGATTAATGAGTAGAGAGATCAGCAGTGGATCAATCAAACTATTATTTTCTTCACCTATATCTTCTAGTCAAATTGTATTTGGTAAATTCTTAGCCATGATGCTTTATGGAATAATTCTTATAATTATTTTATGCATTTCATTCGTAGTTGGAAATTTAGGGATTAACAACTTAGATATACCATACCTTCTTTCAGGATTACTTGGTATATACTTGTTAATATGTGCATATTCAGCAATTGGTTTATTCATGTCATCATTAACTTCTTATCAGGTTGTTGCAGCATTTAGCACTTTAGCATTTTTAGGAGTTTTAAATTACATTGGTACTATAGGGCAAGGAATTGAATTTGTAAGAGAATTAACTTATTGGCTTTCAATGTCAGGACGAACTAATACGATGATTTCTGGTTTGATAACTAGTGAAGATGTAGTATATTTTTTAATAATTGTTACTATGTTTTTAGGGTTTACAGTAGTGAAATTAGAGGCTGGTCGTGTCAAAAAAAAGTTTTTAAATTTTGGTAGATATGCTATCATAACTTTAGTTGGCACATTGATTGGTTTCACGTTTTCTAGACCTACAATAAAATCTTATTTAGATGTTACTGTAACAAAGCGAAATACATTAAGAGAAAATAGTCAAAAAATTGTAAAAAATATAAATGGTAAATTAACCATTACTACCTATGTAAATCTTTTGGGTAATTATTTTTTTTACGGAAGACCAGATCAAATCAAAAATGATATGAAACGTTTCGACCAATATGTTCGTTTCAAACCAAATATCCAACTTAAATATGTTTATTATTGGGATAAACCTACTAATAATCCTTATATATATCAGCAAAATCCCGATAGTAGTGATGAGGTGATTGCAAAAAAAATGTGCAAACTGTATGATATAAATTTTGAAAAGGTATTAAGTCCAGAACAAATAAAAAGTATAAACCTTTCAGAGGAAGATAATGTATTTGTTCGACAAATTGACTATGAAAACGGAGAAAAAACATTTCTTAGAATATTTAATGACATGAGGGTTATGCCTGAAGAAAAAGAAATTTCTGTGGCTTTAAAACGGGTTTTAAAAAAAAGTACAAAAGTGGCTTTTTTAATAGGACATGGTGAAAGAGAGGTTTTCAAGTCTGGAGATCGAGACTTTAGCAAATCAATTATCTTAAAAAATAACAGAGAGGCCTTAATTAATAATGGTTTTGATTTTGAAAACCTGGACTTATCAAAAAATGAAATTCCAGAAAATATTAATATCCTAGTAATAGCAGATGCTAAAACACCATTATCTGATTTAGAAGAAGAAAGGTTAACTACATACATTAAAAGGGGTGGAAATGTCCTTATTGCTGCAGAACCCAATGGAAGAGATGCAATGATTCCAATTATAGACAAATTTGGTGTTGCTTTAAAAGAAGGAATTATAGTGCAACGCAGTAAAAATTTCTCTGCAGATCTAATCATTAACAATTTAATGCCAAAAATGGCTGATAAAGTTTCATATGTATTTGAAGAAATTACTAAATACAATCAGAAAATTACCATGAAAGGGGGTATCGGATTAGATTATTCTAAAGCAAATGGGAAAGGCTTCAAAGTGACTCCATTACTACAAACAAATTGGAGAGGCTGTTGGAGTGAATTGGAAACTACAGATTTCGAGAATGAGAAAGTTGAGTTAAATACACAAATAGGTGAAATTGAAAAACCTTATGAAATGGCTATTGCTTTAAGTAAAATGAACGCTGGTAAAGAACAACGCATTGTTATTTTGGGAGATGCAGATTGTTTTAGTAATAGTGAAATGTTTATAAAAAGAGACGATGTAAAAGCAAACAATTCAGCGTTCCAAATGGGAGTTTTTGAATGGCTTTCAAATGGAGAGTTTCCAGTAGATGTTCGTAAACCTGAATTTAAGGATGATGGCTTTAAAATAAGTCTTTCCACATTTAAAATATGGAAATTCATTTTAATATGGTTACTTCCATTGGGAATTATAATCACTTATTTCTCAATTTGGTTTAAAAGAAGAAGAAGATAATGCACCCAAATACATTTATAATTAAAATCAAAAAATAATATCAAAATGAAAAAAATACAAATAGTTTTTATGTTTTTATGTTCAATAACTGTTATAAATGCTCAAACAGCTGAAGAAATAATAAAAAAACATATTGAGAAAATAGGAGGTAAAAAAGCATGGAGTAATATAAATTCTATTCAATTAGAAGGGGAACTTACTTCATCTGCTGGTTCTGATGAGATTTTATCTATAAACAAAAAAGGAAAATACAACGGTAACAAGAAAGTAAATGGAAAAATAGTTATCCAATATACCTTTGATGGAAATGATTTTTGGGATTTTGATCGCATAAGTGGCAAACCAATAAAAAGAAGTAAAGAAATGTCTCTTAGGGCAAAAAGAGTGGCCAGTGAGTTTCCTTCAATGTTTGTAATGGCTAAAGAATTAGGATATAAAATAGAATTATTAGGAGAAGAAAATATAATGGGAAATAATTGTTATAAATTAAAAATTGCAAAAGGAGAAATTTTCATAGGTGGTAAAAAAGAGAATCATGAATCGATATCTTTTATAAATAAGGAAACACTTTTAGAAATTTTAACAGAAGAAAAACATGTAAGAGGTGATAATATGATTTATACATATTATAAGGATTATAAAGAGGTTAATGGAGTTCTATTACCTTTTAAGATCAATTGGTTTATTGATGATAACCAAATGTCAATAATGGTCAATTCATATATAATAAATGCAAAGATTGATGATGAAATATTTAAAGTTAATTAATTGAAATTCAAAACAACACTGTTAAATACATTTAAAAAGTATGAAAAATAAACTTGTACTAGTAATTTTAGGCCTATTGACATATTCGTCGGTAATAACACAAATTATCAAGCCTGATAGATGGAGTTCTAAAGTATCTAAAGATAATCCAAAACAAGGTGAAATTATAGATTTAATATTTACTGTAAAATTGGAAGACACTTGGCATTTATATAGTAATATTCAAAATTACGATATAGGACCAAAACCAACAGAGTTTAAATTTGTACCAAATAATTCTTACAAACTAATAGGTGATATAATTCCGATTAATACAAGAAAAGAATATGATGAGGTCTTTGAGGTAGATATTAATTACTTTGAAAATACAGCTGAATTCCGTCAAAAAATCAAAATAATATCAAAAGATCCAATTATAAAAGGAACTTATGAATATCAAGTATGTACAACTATAGATGGGAAATGTATTCTTGGAGATGATGAGTTTGTGTTTAAAATAGAAACAACAAAGTAAATCCCATGCAAGAAATTTGGTCTTTTTCAATACTAGCATTTGGTTCAGGATTAGCAGCATTGCTAACACCTTGTGTATTTCCAATGATTCCTTTAACTGTCAGTTTTTTCGGAAATGACAAGAACCCAAACAAAGCTTCAGGTAAATATGCTGGAGTAAAAAAGGCAGCTTTATATGGTTTTTTTATCATTTTAATATATGTAATAGCAGGTACAATTGTAGCACGTATAAATGGCCCAGAATTTGCAAATTGGTTAAGTACACACTGGGTGCCTAATGTATTCTTTTTCTTAATATTTCTTGTTTTTGCAATGTCCTTTTTAGGAATGTTTGAATTGACATTGCCAAATAAATTCATCAATAAAATAGATGGATTAAGCAACAAAAAAAGCGGTTGGTTAGGAGTATTTTTTATGGCGTTTACGTTAGTATTAGTTTCGTTTTCTTGTACGGGTCCAATTGTGGGTAGTGTATTAGTGTTGTCTGCAGGTGGTGCAGTAATAAAACCGATTGCTGGTATGTTTGCATTTTCATTGGCGTTAGCATTACCATTTACACTATTTGCAGCCTTTCCAAAATGGTTAGAGAAACTACCTAAATCAGGAGGTTGGTTACAAGAAGTAAAAGCAGTATTAGGCTTTTTAGAGCTAGCCTTGGCATTAAAGTTTTTAAGTATTGCAGATCAAGTATATCATTGGGGTATTTTAGATAGAGAGATCTATTTAGCATTATGGATAGTTATTTTTTCACTATTAGGATTTTATCTTTTAGGAAAATTAAGATTACCTCATCATACAGAAAAAAAGGAAACTAGCGTACCAAAATTACTAATGGCAACCATAGTTTTTAGCTTTGTGGTTTATTTAATACCAGGAATGTTTGGTGCACCATTAAAAGCATTATCTGGCTACTTACCTCCACTTACAACACAAGAATTTAATTTGTCATTGCGAGAAGGAACCAACAACCAAATCGTTATTGGGCAAAATAATTCAGGTAAGAGTAAAAAAACTTCGCTGTCGTCGTACGACTGTCCAAAGCCAAAATATGCAGAGATGTTACAGCTACCACACGGATTAAAAGGGTATTTCGATTTAGAACAAGCAAAACAATGTGCAAAAGCACAAAACAAACCCATTTTCATAGACTTCACTGGTCACGGTTGTGTCAATTGTAGAGAAATGGAGGCCAGAGTTTGGAGTGATAAAAGAGTACTAAAAATCCTAATGAATGAGTATGTAGTAGTCGCATTATATGTAGATGAAAAAACAAAATTACCAGAAGAAGATTGGTATGTTTCAGAATACGATGGAAAGACAAAAAAGACGATAGGCAAACAAAATGCAGATTATCAGATAAGAAAATTCACCAATAATGCACAACCGTTTTATGTATTAATGGATAGTAAAGAAAAAGTATTAACAAAGCCTAAAGCCTATGATTTAGAAGCAAACAATTTTTTAGATTTTTTAGAAAAAGGTATTAAAGAGTTCAGCAGGAAGAAAGAGAATATTCAGTAATAATGAAAACAAATAATTCTCTAAACTACATTTTATTAGTAATAATCTTATGGAGTATCAATACACAGAGTCAAAGACTCACACAATGGGAAATAATTTCACCAGAAAAAACAGTTATAGGTAATAATACAGAATTATTATTTAAAGTGGATATAAAACCTTTTTGGCATATATATTCGGTCAATACAAAATCAAGGAATGGAAAAAATACGAGTATTTGGTTTCGTGAAAATAGCGATTTCAAAATTACAGAACAACTAGAAGCTATTTATGAGATAGAATATTATAATAGAAACACCAATCAAATGGAATATATAATTGAAGAAGAAGGTGGTTTTGCCCAAAAAATCAAAGTGTTAAAACCAAACCCTATAATTAAAGGGCAAATTAATTATGTACTGTGCAATAGAAGCACCAACCAAGAAATAGCACATGTATATTATTTTGAAATACAATTAAAAACTAAAAACAATTAAAATGAATCCAAATTTAGTGTCTTCAGGTGTAATAACTAAAAACTTCATAAAAGAAGAAAAGGAATTTGAGATACTATTACAGGAGTTGTACACATTACTAGTTATTTATAACATAAAGGATCAAAATAATATATGGGAGTTCCATGTCAATAAAACAGAAAAAAAAAAAAAAAAATGAGACCTCTTAGTTATGTAAAAATAGCAGAATAAAAAAAAAACATGTCAGTTCGAGTGCTCTGAGCTTGCGAAGAGTGTATCGAGAACTATTAAAAAAAGAAGTATATAAATGAATCCGTTAAAATTAGAAAACGAAGAATCAATAATATTAGACAAACTATATCTGGCTTTAAGACCATTCGATATTATACTATTATCATTAAGTTTTCCAGATCTATCAGTAAATAATACATCATCATTTAATACATCATCATTAAAAGTAAAAAAAATATACTGTAAAAATAAATTAGAATTATGACTTGGAAGTGTCATAAAATCTGGATAAGAAATTTTGAAACTAAAAGAATTATGAAGTAATCAGAATCTAAAATGACCTATTTTATTTTTTATAAGAATTCAAATTTTACGGAACTCAGAGAACCCAAAGCATGTCCTCAACTTGATTGGGGAAGCTTGCGGTCTGGATTCGTTAGTGGAATAGAAAGTAGAATTCAAGTAAAATAAAAGTGAGTCTTGATTTTTTGAATACTTTATGATCAAGCAAAAAAGTATTAGAATCAAATAAAAATATTACAATAAAAGGATAAAAAATAACTTTAAACAGTTAAATATGAAAATACAAAAAAACGTCTTTAAAAGGGATACTTTCTTATAACTAAAAAAGTTCATGTAAAAACTCATGTATAGAAGTCCCCCTCCCCTTTTTTAGACAATACCAATTCTTATTTAAAATCATAGTAAAAGAAAATTCAAATAGGAAATGGTATAAATGCTTCAAAATATTAAAACAGAAATTAAAATATAATGAGCTCTTTGTTTCATCATTATAAAATTTGAATTAGTTAATGACCTGTTTTTTTTTATTTTGAATTTATGCACGGGTGTAACCAAATAATAGGTAATAGGTTGCCCCCGTGTTTTTTTTATGAAAAACTGAAAAGTTTTACAATCGTCTTTACACCCTAAAAGGTTTTTTTCTAAATAAGAAATATAAAAAAAGTTTCGCTTTATTTTTCAGCTTTTCTCTTAAAATAGAAAAAGCTTTCACCATATGATTCTCAACGGTGTTTACAGATATGTTTTTATACTCAGCAATTTCGGTATAAGTTAAGCCATCTCTTTTGCTTAATAAAAATGTTTCTCTACATTTATTAGGTAATTGTGCAATTTCTTTTTCTAAAAGTGTTTTAAGAGGTAAAGTATCTCTTTGGTCTTCCGTTTCATAAAAAGTGTCCAAACCTTCAATATACTTTTTTTCTAGAGCAGAAACAGCAGCATGCTTTCTATAAGAATCTACAAACTCATTATAAACAGATTTATACAAATAGTTTTTTATAGAAATATCTTCAGACAATTTATGACGTCGTTGCCATAATTTTACAATAACATTCTGTACAATATCTTCACTTTCAAAATTATCTCTAGCAAGATTATTAGCATAGATACAAAGACTATCATAATAAAGATCTACCAAATACGCATAAGCATTCTCGTCGCCTTTTATAAGCTGTGCAACAATATTCGCTTCAGTAAGATGGTCTTTTTTCAAAAGAATAAATGATATTAATTTAATACAAATTTAATTTTTTTTTAACAAAAAATAGTGGTGTTTAAATTTCGCTTCGTTATAAGAGTATAAATGTATATAAAAATAATGAGTAAAAATATAGAAAAACTAATTGTAAAGTTCTTAAATAAAGAAGCTAATTTCGATGAGCTTCAACAATTAGAACTATGGATTTCCAACCCTAATAATGAAGCCTTGTTTTTAGAATTTATAAAAATCAATGCTTCGATTAACAAGTCTATGACAAAATACAATAAAGTAAAAGCAAAAGA
>TARA_R110002049_G_scaffold307901_2_pt1 | contig 12442 bp, 10 predicted proteins | sample TARA_R110002049 | Tara Oceans TARA_R110002049 (sample SAMEA4396941) | marine metagenome | biome: Polar Biome; feature: [SRF] surface water layer (ENVO:00010504); material: water (ENVO:00002006), including particulate matter (ENVO:01000060) such as... | depth 5 m | reverse complement strand
GCATAAATAAAAATGCTAAAGGCAGTGTAAACTTCCTTCGACGTTATCGTCAAATCTTGCTTAAAATATAATTATATGGCATATTTATTTACTTCGGAAAGTGTTTCTGAAGGACACCCAGACAAAGTAGCAGATCAAATTAGCGATGCGTTAATTGACAACTTTTTAGCATTCGACCCAGAGTCTAAAGTCGCTTGTGAAACCTTAGTTACTACCGGACAGGTTATACTTGCTGGTGAAGTAAAATCGACCACCTACTTGGATGTGCAGAAAATTGCAAGAGATACCATAAATAAAATTGGCTATACCAAAGGCGCATATATGTTTGACGGAAATTCATGTGGCGTTTTATCTGCAATTCACGAACAATCTGAAGAAATAAACCAAGGTGTTGACAGAGGAAGCAAAGAAGAACAAGGTGCTGGTGACCAAGGTATGATGTTTGGCTATGCTACGAATGAAACCGAAAATTTTATGCCTTTAGCTTTAGATTTATCACATAGAATTTTAAAAGAACTTGCTGAATTAAGAAGAGAAAACAAAGACATAACATATTTAAGACCCGATAGTAAAAGCCAGGTAACCATTGAATATAGCGATGATAATATGCCGCAACGTATCGATGCTATTGTAGTTTCTACGCAGCACGACGATTTTGCTGATGATGATACCATGCTTGCAAAAATAAGAAAAGATATTGTTGATATTCTTATTCCAAGAGTAGTTTATAAACTTCCTGAAGCAACTCAAAAATTATTTAATAGTGATATTACTTATCACATCAATCCAACGGGGAAGTTTGTAATTGGTGGTCCACATGGAGATACGGGTTTAACAGGACGAAAAATTATTGTGGATACTTATGGCGGAAAAGGCGCTCATGGTGGTGGTGCGTTTTCAGGAAAAGACCCAAGTAAAGTTGATAGAAGTGCCGCTTACGCAACCAGACACATTGCTAAAAACTTAGTTGCCGCCGGTGTTTCCGATGAAATTTTAGTGCAAGTAAGTTATGCTATTGGTGTTGTAGAACCTATGGGTCTTTTTATTGATACGTATGGCACTTGCCCATTTAATATGACAGACGGAGAAATTGCTGAAAAAGTCTCTAAAATTTTTGATATGCGCCCATTTGCTATTGAAGAACGTTTAAAACTACGTGCGCCAATATACAGCGAAACCGCTGCTTATGGCCACATGGGGCGCACCAATAAAACCGTAACCAAAACATTTTCGCAACCTAATGGCGAAAACATCACATTAGATGTTGAGCTGTTTACTTGGGAAAAATTAGATTATGTTGACAAAGTAAAAGAAGTATTTGGCTTGTAAACCAAAACTTAAATAAATTATAGTGAAAAGACTGCTTTTTTTGGGCAGTCTTTTTATTTTTACATGTTTGACTTTATCAGAAAAAATGATAATTTCGTTTAACGTTGGCCATAAACAATATGAATACAATTTATATCCCTAAAGAACATATGAAAAAAATCAAAATAGCAGTTTTTTTTAGCTTTTTTATTGCAGTTGGATGCCTTGGCATAAATGCGCAGACCTATGCACAGCATGGGATGGTGGCATCAAGTAGTGAGCTGGCTTCTACGGTTGGTGTCGAAATACTGAAGAGAGGTGGAAATGCAATAGACGCCTCTGTGGCAACCGCTTTTGCACTGGCGGTAACCCATCCATCAGCAGGTAATATTGGCGGTGGCGGTTTTTTGGTATTTATGGATTCCTCAGGGTATGCCACGACTATCGACTTTCGGGAAAAAGCACCGCTAAAGGCGACTCCCGACATGTTCCTTAATGAGGAACGGGAGTTATTGAATGGTAAAAATTTATATGGCAGGGAATCATCAATAAACCATATTGGACTAAAGTCCGTTGGTGTACCGGGTACCGTGGCCGGCCTGTATTTGGCCCATAAAAATTACGGCAAATTACCATGGAAGGAGCTGGTGCAACCATCAATCGATTTAGCGGAAAATGGATTCAAATTGACTTGGTCACTCTCCCGTGCTGCAGCTTTCTTTCATGACAACTCCGAAATTCAGTTCTTGAAAGATTATTTCAAACTTGACAATGGTGAGGTGGCAAAGTTTGGGGAACTATGGAAGCAACCTAAATTGGCGAATACATTAAAAGCCATAAGGGATAAGGGTAAAGATGGTTTTTATAAAGGAAAGGTTGCTAAAGAAATTGCCAGTTTCATGCAAGAGAATGGCGGTATCATAACCAAAAAAGACCTTGGTAAATATGAAGCGGTAGAAAGAAAACCTATAAAAGGGACTTATAAGGAATACGGAATTTATTCGATGCCACCGCCAAGTTCAGGTGGTGTGGCACTTATTGAAATGATGCACATGATGGAATTGGCAAATTTAGATGCTATCCAATTCAATTCCACTGAATATGTCCATTTAATAGCAGAGGTAATGCGGAGAGCCTACGCTGACAGAGCGGAGCATCTAGGCGATCCCGATTTTAACCCGAATATGCCGTTGGATGGGTTGATTTCTAAAGAATTTGCAAAAAAACGTTTTGAAAATATTGACATGGCCCATGCTTCTCCCAGTGACGCTTCCAGGTTTGGACAAATTTATGACGGGGAGAATACGACCCATTTTTCTGTAGTGGACAAGGATCGCAACGCTGTTTCCTTAACATATACGCTAGAACATAGTTATGGATCTGGAATGGGGTCTTCCAAACTTGGTTTTATATTCAATAATGAAATGGGGGATTTCAATCCGAAACCGGATCTAACCAACAAAGACGGCCTTATTGGAACCAACCCAAATATCATCCAACCGGAAAAAAGAATGCTTTCAAGTATGACACCATCAATAATCGCCAAAGATGGCCGGCCCTATTTTGTGATTGGAAGTCCAGGCGGAAGAACCATTATCAACACGGTTTTTCAAACGGTTTTAAATGTGGTGGAATATGATATGAGGATAGATAAGGCCATAGAAGCAATGAAAATTCATCACCAGTGGTTACCCGATAGAATTTTATACGAGGAATACCTTCTGTCTCCCGACACAAGAAAAAATCTTGAACGCATGGGGCATCAGTTGGTTCCTGTAGGTAATTTAGGGGTTTTAATGGGAATTGTAATTGACCCAAAGAACAATATTCTGATTGGAGCATCCGATTCATCCAGTCCTGACGGAGCTGCAATTGGTTATTAACTATTTCCAACATTATATGACCTGAATAAAATGCAGGTTATACTAAGGGTTAAAAACGAACTTTTAAAATTCGGCAATAAAAAGAAGGATTAAATATAGTTCCCCAATAATGAAAATGAAAACCATTGCAGCGCTTTAAGAATCAAACTTGGTATTCAATTCCTCAACAATCATTTCAATCTTTTTGTTTTTAGCAATTTTATCTATGGCAATAGCTGGAACTTGTCTCACTTTACAGTCTGTTATCGCACACCGTTCGCAGGTTACGCCAACATCTTGTGTTTTGATTTTAGGATCGTTTATAAAATTGATTTTTCTTTGGAGTTGTTTATTGATAAGTAAACCAATACTGATACTTCGATACTGGTCCTTTTTAAAAGGATCTTTGGTTGCAGACGATAAAACCAAATAGTTCATACCATCATCATGGTAATTGGAAATCTGCACGTCAAACACATGGTCCTTTTTGCTTTTACCAATGTCTTTTAACACCTTTAAAGACACCCATCGCCTGCAATAGTGCTCATTGGTTTCATTGGCATGAGGCGCATGCTGATGTGATAAATGGAGCTCTTTTTTTAGGTAATATTTATCGCTTTTAGCTTGATGTGTAAATCTCAGAAAAAATAAATTCTGAATGTTGAATTCTTTAGGTAAAATATTGGTCAAGCGCTGGTAAAAAGATTCCGGTGATGCATTAAAAGCGTAAATAGCCTTGGTAAACAAAGCCGCATCGAACGTGTCTTTTTCAAAAATATCAGCCAATTGCGAAGTAATCTTAGCTTTTGGTATAATTAAAGCGCCGGCAAAATAAGAGGCATAAAAATTATTAAGAACTTGGTCAAAGGTGTCAAATTTAATCCATGGAAAGGTGTTTAGACGTTCCTTGAACTCCAAAAAATTATAGGCCAGTTCTTTTGCATAAATAAACGTACGCTGCGCATGGTCGATCCCATTGGTTAGTAATAAGGTTTTGGTTTTTGGAACAAAAACAGAACGTAAATTGTCTAAATCCTCATATTTATTTAATTCATTCTCTTCAATACTATATCCATATTCCTCGATCAAAATGTCTTCCAAATCTTTTGAAGCAATCGTTTGATCCAAATCAATTTGGTAGGCTTTAGTAAATTTCAAAACACTTTGCTCTAAATCTTCAAAATAATTGTTATTAGCCTCCTGAAAAGACCTTACCGAAGCCAGATAAAAACTCTCTCTGCTAAAACTATAATGTTGTGCAATTTCAATAATGGTACTAATAAAGGCCGTCACTTTTACAGGCGCATTCGCAACAATATCTATTAAGGTACTTTCTTTAATACCAAAGAGTTCCAAAGGGATTTCCTTTAATATCTTAGACCGCAACAAATCGCCAATAGGTGCTAAGTTCTTATCTAGTTTTAACGACACCATTTGATCGTAAGGCACATCTAATTTCTCTGAAAGGGCTGCAATTTTATCTGGTTTCGGATATTTTTTTCCATTTTCAATTTCGTTTAAATATGATTTTGATAAGCCCGAAAGTTTGGACAATCCAAATAAGGATAAATTCCTATCAGTCCTTATCTGCTTTAGCTTCAACCCAAATATAAGTTTAATATAATCTTCTTGCATATAAGCAAATATAATCATTTTTGCGAACTTATATATTTTGCGAAAAAAAATATTTAGCGAACGTTCGCTTGTTTTTTAGAAATCTTTTTTTTATCATTGTCGTATAATTTTATAGCACTATGGAACACACACTTTTAAAACAACAGAAAATTAACTTCTCTAAACAGGTTAATAATTATTATCCGGAAATTCTAACTGATGCCGCCTTGGCCTTCATTACGGCACTCCACGAAAAATTTAATACAGACAGAGGAGCGCTATTAAAAAGACGTATCAATCAGCAACAGGTTTTTGACGCTGGAAAATTTCCAGAATTCCCGAAAGAAACTAAATCCATTAGAGAGGGCGATTGGTCAGCTGGAAACATACCCCAGGATTTACAGGACAGACGTGTAGAAATCACGGGGCCGGTGGATAGGAAAATGGTAATCAATGCGTTGAATTCTGGAGCCAAAACGTTTATGGCGGATTTTGAAGACAGTAATGCGCCTACTTGGAGCAATACCATGGAAGGTCAACATAACTTGATAGACGCCAATAAAAGAACCCTTTCTTATTATGATCTAAAAAAAGAGAAATCCTATAAACTCAATGCCGAATTGGCTGTATTGCTGGTACGACCAAGAGGTTTGCATTTAAACGAAAGACATATTCTAATTAATGGTGAAGAGGTCTCTGGCGCATTAGTGGATTTCGGTTTGTATGTTTTTCACAATACCAAGACCATGATGAGCAACAACACGGTGCCCTATTTTTACTTACCAAAATTAGAGCATTATTTAGAAGCACGTTGGTGGAACGAGGTCTTTACATTTGCCCAAGATTATCTGGAAGTACCTCAAGGCACCTTTAAGGCAACGGTTTTGGTAGAGACCATTACGGCCAGTTTTCAATTGGATGAAATAATTTACGAACTAAAAGACCACATTGTTGGTCTAAACTGTGGCCGCTGGGATTATATCTTTTCATACATCAAAAAATTCAGGAACCATCCCAACTTTGTGGTGCCCAATCGCGATCAGGTGACCATGACCACACCTTTTATGGATGCCTATTCTAAATTGGTCATTCAGCGTTGCCATAAAAGAGGCATTCTTGCTATTGGCGGGATGGCTGCACAAATTCCAATTAAAAATAATGAAGCAGCCAATGCTTTGGCTTTAGAAAAAGTGAGAAAAGATAAAGAGCGTGAAGTTAAAAATGGCCATGACGGCACATGGGTGGCACACCCTGCTTTGGTTGAAGTTGCCCTGAATGAATTTAATAAACACATGCCAACTCCAAATCAGTTACACGTTACCCGTGACGATGTGCAAATAAGCTCAGCAGATTTGGTCGAAATCCCAAAAGGAACCGTTACGGAAGCAGGCATTAGAAAAAATATCAATGTCGGGATTTTATATATAGAAGCCTGGTTGCGGGGCCACGGTGCTGTGGCGCTTTATAATTTAATGGAAGATGCTGCCACTGCCGAAATCTCTAGAACCCAAGTCTGGCAATGGCTAAAAAACGAAGTCAAGTTAGACGATGGGCGAACATTCAATATTGAGCTCTACATGGACATTTTTGATGACGAAGTAGAAAAAATAATTACAGAAGTTGGAGAGGATAAAATAAAAGACACCAAATTCAAATTGGCCTTCAGCATTTTCGACAACTTAGTGATCTCAGAAAAGTTTGAAGAATTTTTAACCCTTCCCGCCTATCAATATATCTAAAAAAACAATCCTGCGATTGCGGCAACAATCAACAGGATCTAATTATTAATAATAAATAACCTATAACAAAATTATGAAAAATCAAGCGAAAACGCGAACATTAATTACAAATTGGGCGATAAATAATACGTTCCCATGTCATGACCCTATAAGTAGTACCTGGCTGAATTCCAATCACATCTTTTTAATTGAACCATTAAACGCTTAGGTTATGACAAATTATAATTCAGCTATAGAAACAATACGCAGCTTAAAGGCTAAACACGGAAACAATTGAACAGCTATTAGTCCAGAGAACGCAGCACGTATTGCTATGCAAAACCGATTTAAAACAGGATTGGATATTGCCAAATACACCGCATCCATCATGCGCAAAGACATGGCCGATTATGATGCTAATCCTTTAAATTACACACAATCCTTAGGTTGCTGGCATGGTTTTGTAGCGCAACAAAAAATGATTGCGGTTAAAAAGCATCATGGCACTACAAACAAAACCTACTTATACCTTTCTGGATGGATGGTAGCCGCATTGCGATCGGAACTCGGGCCATTGCCTGATCAATCTATGCATGAAAAAACGGCAGTACCCAAATTAATCGAAGAAATTTACACCTTCTTACGTCAAGCGGATGCCGTGGAACTCAATGACCTTTTTCGGCGCTTGGACAAAGGCGAAGATGTGCAATCTGACATTGATAATTTCGAAACCCATGTGGTACCCATTATCGCCGATATCGATGCCGGTTTTGGCAACGAAGAAGCCACCTATTTATTAGCAAAGAAAATGATCGAAGCTGGTGCCTGTGCACTTCAAATAGAAAATCAAGTATCCGATGCTAAACAATGTGGACACCAAGATGGCAAGGTAACCGTACCTCACGAAGATTTTATTGCCAAGTTAAATGCCCTGCGTTATGCCTTTATAGAGCTCGGTGTAGAAGAAGGCGTGATTGTTGCCCGTACCGATTCAGAGGGTGCCGGCTTAACCCAAAAACTACCCGTATCTCTTGATGCCGGGGATTTGGCATCGCAGTATATGGATTTTGTGGAGGCCGAAGAAGTTTCTATGGGAGACACAAAAGAGAATGATGTACTCTTTAAGCGCAATGGCAAACTAGTGCGTCCGTCACGCATGCCTAACGGACTCTATAAATTTAAAGCAAACTCCAACATAGACCGGGTTGTATTAGACTGTATAACCAGTTTACAAAACGGCGCAGATTTACTTTGGATTGAGACCCCAACACCGCATGTTGGCCAAATTGCGCATATGGTAAACCGAGTAAAAGCGCAGGTACCAAATGCCAAATTGGTGTATAACAATTCGCCGTCGTTTAATTGGACCATCAACTTCCGCCAACAGGCGTATGATGCCATGAAAGCAAACGGTGAAGATGTTTCGGCCTATAATCGCGCCGAACTTATGGATGTTAAATACGATGGTACAACACTGTCAAACCGTGCCGATGACATGATTAGAACCTTCCAAAAAGATGCTGCTCTGCACGCTGGTGTGTTCCATCACTTAATCACATTACCTACATACCACACCACAGCATTGCATATGAACAATCTGGTGGAAGGCTATTTTGGCGACCAAGGCATGTTGGCTTATGTCGACGCTGTGCAGCGCCAGGAAATACGCAAAGGCGTCTCTTGCGTCAAGCATCAGCGAATGGCTGGATCGGATATAGGTGATGACCATAAAACCTTCTTTGCCGGTGACAAAGCCATAAAAGCAGGAGGCGAAAAGAACACAAGCAATCAGTTTGAAATCAAAAAAACAACTGAGAAACGAAAACTTGTTTTAGCTAAATAATTACTTATGTAATGGATGCTAAAGGCGACGTGACATAGCGTCGCCTTTTTTAATTCATAACAGTTGCCTTAACCCATATTAAAATATGTTTACCACAGCAGACCTTTGGGATCAGCATCATGCACTACTCCTTTGTGCCGACCCCATTTTTCGTTCTTTTGGAGCTAAGAAGACGTTTTCAGGACAAATTAAAACCATAAAGTTATTTGAAGACAATTCCTTGGCACGTCAACAATTGGAATCTGACGGACAGGGAAAAGTGCTCGTTATTGACGGTGGCGGCTCGTTACGCTGCGCCTTAATAGGAGATCAATTGGCCGCATTGGCCATACAAAACAACTGGTCGGGTATTATTGTTAATGGTTGTATTCGCGATAGCCAAGGTATTGAAACCATGAACGCAGGTATACGAGCACTAAACACCTCTCCTGTTAAAAGCATTAAACGCAATACAGGCCTTACTGATATCCCCGTTAAATTTGGAGGTGTCACCTTTGTTCCAGATGATTACGTTTATGTTGACCCTGATGGCATACTTGTAAGCAAACAAAACTTGTTATAAAATAATTACATAAGTCACAAAGCCCTAATATCCATTGCTTAATAGCATTCTGAGGCCTTGTGATTTTTATGACAAGCTTTTTTTATTGAAGATATTTACTTGTCTTTGTAAGAAAAAAACCAATTCCGTTTGCTTGTGCTGAACTTGTTTCAGTAACCTCTTATATAAAACATTGAAAAGCTTTTATGTCATAAAGGCATTGTGCGCAAGTTTCAGCGTACAGCGAAATTTCGGATTTTATAAAGCTCTGTTTTTGGTGGATTAAAATGAGAATCAGAATTATAAAAAATTACGTCGGAATTAACTACTCTTGCGGAAGATTACGCAGGAATTACCGTTCGCCAAAAACCTATTTTTAGCATCGAAAATCTAGCAAACCGACACGTTTCAGCTGAAGTTTATGAAAATGGATTTTATCAAGTATAGATTTTAACGAGAAACGTTTAAGATTTCCAAAATTCTGGCTGAATAGCGGAACCGCTAATCGTATGGAACTAATGCGGAATGAAAAACTGAGATTTTTAAGAGGTATTTTAATAAATTAGTATCTTTAAATCCGTAACTAACCATACACCCAAAACGTTATAGGCAAGCATAACGACACCGTATTACAAAAATGAAACAGCAAAAACCAATATTAAGATTTATTAACGGAGGTGCTGTTTATATAGGTAAAGACATTTCGACAAAAACTCATCATCATCATGCCATACAATTGACTATTTCGTTTAAACAAACCTTCAAAATTACAACGCCTAATAAGACTTTTAAAAATTGCAGATTTGTAATAATTCCCGAAAATGTTCCCCATCAATTTAGTTGTCCCTCAGAAGATTATCAAGTTTTCATTTATCTCGACCCATTTAATAAGCTATCGCAACTTCTAAAAAATAAATTCGCATTAAAATCAAATATTGCTATCGCTGATAATTTATTACATAAAGTCCCACCATTAACGGAATGGTTAATGAAGGAAAGTGATGAAATACAAGCATTAATAACAAAATTTATTGAGCTAATAACAGATTGTACTAGTGCCGACCCTAATAAAGACATACGAATTACAAAAAGTATCGAATATTTAACTAACCATTTGGATAAATCAATTAAAATTTCTGAAGTTGCCGACTTTGTTTGTCTGTCTGAAAGCAGATTCGCCCATTTGTTCAAACTACAAGTAGGCATCCCTTTCCGGAGATATATTTTATGGTTAAGAATTCAAAAAACGCTATTATCCTTTTTAACTGGCAATTCATTTACGACAGCTTGTTATGATGGAGGGTTTACAGACTTACCTCATTTTAATAGAACCTTCAAAGAAATGTTTGGCAATACGCCTTCCTCCATTTTAAAAGGTTAGCAAGTTTATACAAGTTTAGAGCCTTTTCATGTTTTAATTTTGCTCTCAAATAAAATACAATATAAGAAAATGATAAAAGTAATTCCGCTCTGCATAGTTTTTCTATTCTTAACCGTTGGTCATTTATTTGCCCAAAACAATAGCGACCAAATACTTGGAAAGTGGGTTAGTGAAGATAATACCAAAACAGTGGACGTTTTTAAAGAAAATGGTAAATACTCCGCAAAAATAATTGATTCAAAAAACAAGCAGCAAATTAGAACGTTAATAGTTTAGGGTTGCAATATGATACTAAAGAGAAGGAATGCTCCGACGGAAAAGTTCAATTGCCCGACATGGCACATTCCGCGAGTTGTTATGTGAAATTAAAGGATGAAAAATTAATGATAACACGATATCATGGACTAAGACTATTGGTCTTCACAAACGTATAGTCTTAAAAAACAACAAATATGACCAAGAAAAAAGATTTTATTCCCGCATTGGGCTACAATTGGTTGACGGGTTTATATGACTTGACAATTAAATTAACCATGCCAGAAAGAAAATTTAGGGCTAAACTTATTGACATTTTAAACCCCAAAGACACTGAGTCAATTTTAGAGTTCGGTTTTGGAACTGGACAAAATATAATTCTTGCCTATCAACGAAACTCTAAGACCAAATTTACAGGTGTTGACATTGATCCAAAAGTCAAACAAATAGCCGATAATAAAAAAGTTAAACTTGGCTATAGCATGAATCTTGACCTGTATAATGGGAAAACATTTCCTTATACAAACAATTCTTTTGACAAGGTATTTAGTTCATTGGTTTTTCATCATCTTGACAAGGAAACTAAATTATCCGCCTTGAAGGAAATCCACAGAGTATTAAAACCTAACGGACAACTTATTATTGGCGATTGGGGTAAAGCAAAATCTAAAACAATGAGAATTGCATTCTATACAGTGCAAATCTTTGATGGCTTTAAAACAACAAATGACAATGTAAATGGGCTTTTACCAAAGTATATAGAAAAAGTAGGTTTCAAAAATGTGGATGAGATGGATTTTATAAACACAGCCATTGGAACCTATTCATATTACCGTGCAACAAAAGAGCAACAAAATGCCAGCCTATTTCAGGACAAGACAGTTTAGTGCTTAACGAAAGTTCAGTGATATTTATAAACACCTCCAAATAGATTATTTTATGCGATAGCGAAATATACCGTTTGAACTTTTAAAAATGAATAAATTAAAAACAAAATATAACGTTTTCCGTCAGTGCAAGTCCTGAAGTATGTGACTTTAACTTTGTAAACTATGTGCCTTAACGAACATTAGAAGTCGAAAATCGAGCTAAGAACAAATTATAATCAATGAATTCAATCAAAACTATTTTATTGAACTTTTCCGAAATCAGAAGACGGAGCATAAAACTATGGAGCGAAATTCCAAATGAATACCTGAATTGGAAACCTGACGAAAAGGCATTCACGATTATCGAAATGATAAGACACGTTCTAGAAGGCGAACATCTTTTCCATAAAATCGTGGAAAATCGCGGGAATTTGGGAAATTACCAATCGCCCTGGGAAGGACTAAAATACTCGGACTTAAAAAGTGAACTAAAATTTGCCGAAAATCATCGTTTGGATTTTTTGACTATGGTAAGAGAACTTAAAGAATCGGATTTAGGAAACATACGAATTGAAAGAAAAGAAGTTGGACAAAGCAAAACACTTTGCGATTATTTAAACCGAATAGCCTATCACGAATCAGTGCATACTGGGCAAATGTTGGGGTATTTGAGAACAGCTAAAATTGATAGACCAAAAATATGGGATTGATTAAAAGCAAGTTGCCAACAAAGATAAACAGCAAATAGCGGGTATTCCAGTAAAAATAGATATTTTAGACAACAAGCAACAAGCAACGAAGCCGATAAGTTCGCGTCCATACTCCGCGCTACTTGTGTCAACCAAGACCGTCACCAAACATTAAAAAAAAACGAAATGATTCACCTAATAGTTGAAAATACAGATTCTGTAAAAACAACAGATTCAACTGAGTTGAAAAGAAAAACGAACGAAATTATTTTTTCAATTGACAAATAGAATAGCATACTATGAACTCATCTTGACTCTTTGTTTTTAACCGAAAATGAGCTGAAATTTGTTCAGATTAGGCG
>TARA_R110002049_G_scaffold183328_4_pt1 | contig 12453 bp, 9 predicted proteins | sample TARA_R110002049 | Tara Oceans TARA_R110002049 (sample SAMEA4396941) | marine metagenome | biome: Polar Biome; feature: [SRF] surface water layer (ENVO:00010504); material: water (ENVO:00002006), including particulate matter (ENVO:01000060) such as... | depth 5 m | reverse complement strand
AGGGTAAGTAAGCATGTCTTTATAAATCAATATTTGTCTTTTAATGGATACTGCTAGGGTTTTAAAGCAGATAGGAAACTTGCCTCTTTTGGAGTGCTTTATTTTTATACGTTGTGTGCGTTCGTACTTTTATTCGGTTGGCATAGGTGCGTTACTACTCCACATACCATAAGTAGAAATCCACTTCCCTGCTTCATTTCGTTCTAGTATTTCTGTATATTTTCCTATCTCTACTATTGTATCGTTTTTCGCTCCGTGAAATCGCATTGTAAACGTTCCAATTTCGTATCCTAAATTACCATTACTTTTAGCATCAATTGTTTTCACAGTTGCATCAATAATTCCAGCATCAATAGCTCCTTGCCAATATGCTTGAATGTTGGCACGTCCAGTAACAATAGGTTCATTTGGTGGCAGTAAAGAAGCATTCTCGTCATATACAATGGCTGCAGCTACAGCATCTTTTGCAGTTAATGCTTTTGCAAAATCTCGGTTCATTTGCCCGAGTTCTTCTAAAGTGGCAGATTTGGGCATGTCTTCTTTTTCAGAATTTTTATTTTCTTGTTTACAACTCAATATGGTTGATATAACAACGGTAATAATTAGAAGTGTAAAAATTTTAGTTGCAGTTTTCATTTTTATCAGATTATTATTAGCGCCTACTCTAGCTGGTTTTCGGCTTTCCCCATTTTAACATCACAAAGATTATTTAAATGTTTGATCTAAAAATCTCGTTTATACAACTCATTTGTGTTTTGTGCGCCTCATTAGTATCATAACACACCTTAAAGGTCTCATTGTTAAAATTGTATAAACTTTAGCTCGATATAATGATGGCTATTTTATGATAAAGACAGACGAATGGGAAGATTATTTTAAATATTCAGAAGGAGATTTTCCGAAGCGCTTTTTATATTTTTCTGAAAAGTATTGTACTTTTTTTATTCCAATGGCATGAGAAGCGGCTTTAACGCTACTCACATTTTTAGTCTCAAGCAAATTTCTCACAAAATCGTATCTAATTTCCTTTATATATTGCAAAGGGGTCATACCTGTTAGCGCTTGTACACGACGAAAAAATTGAGCACGGCTTATAAACAATTCATCTGCTAGTGCATCGACAGATAAATTGAAATTACTAATATTTGATTTTACTTTTTCTTCTAATTTGGCAAGCCATTCCTGATCGGGAATACAGAGCGTTGATTTATCGGATGGATGCGTTTCACTTGATATTTTATTATTAGCCTCCTGCTTTTTAGGGGTTGTGTGTTTACGCTTTTTAACATTATTCAATAAGTTTTTAATGCGCGCGAACAATTCCGCTTCTTCAAAGGGTTTTGTTAAATAATCATCAACGCCAATACGCAATGCCGTTAGTCGATCTTCGATTTCTACTCTAGCGGTAAGCATTACAATAGGTATCATCCATAAGTTTTCATTCGCTTTAAGGGTTTCTAATAGTTTGAAGCCATCCATTACGGGCATCATCACATCAGAAATAATTAAATCCGGCTTATCTTTTTTTTCTTGCGAGATTTGATCTAAAGTCATGAGTGCTTCCTGCCCGTTTTCGGCAGTTAGTACATAAAAATCTTCTGATAAAATAAATTGTAAATAAGAACGCAAACTGTAATTATCTTCAACCACTAAAACAGTAGGTTTATTAATATTCACATCATGCTGTAGTTGTGCGTTAATGTTGAGCTTGTTAATTGATATTTTGTTTGTGACAATAGGGGCATTTGTCATGCTATCGTCTGTATAGCCTATAACTTCTTTTTTAGGTAAAGTCAAGGTAAAAGTGGCACCCTTGCCTAATGTACTATTTACAGATAATTCTCCGTGCAATACCACTGCCAATTCTTTTGCCAAAGACAAACCAATACCTGTCCCTCCTTCCATTGGTGAATCCAGTTGGTTGGTTTGGTAAAACCTGTCAAAAAGATGGGGTAAATCATCTGGATGGATGCCTTTTCCAGTGTCTGTTACTTCTATTAGCCAGTCGTAATTTTTGTCTTTTATTGTTACGGTGATAGTTCCGTCGCTAGGAGTGAATTTTAAGGCGTTGGATATTAAATTATTGAATATTCGTTCGACTTTCAATTTGTCCAACATTAACCCATGGGACATATTTTTGGAAAACTCAAATATTAAATTGATATTTTTTTGTTTGGCATAAGATTCAAAAGTTGAAATGAGCCGTCGCATTAGTTGATAGACGTTGGTTGGTTCTTCCTTGACCTTCATTTTACCAGACTCTAATTTTGTTAAGTCGAGTATTTCACTAACGAGTGCCAATAATTGATTGGCTTGTTCTTTGGCAAGTGAAATCAAGGCTTTATTTTTATCATCAAGTATTTGACTGTTCAATGCCGTGCTGAGAGGAGAAAGAATCAACGTAAGTGGTGTTCGTAATTCGTGTGAAACATTAGCAAAAAACCGTGTTTTAGCAGCATCTAATTGAAGCAAAGCCCTTGTTTGCTCTTCAATAATCAGGTTTTTTGATTGCAACGCTTTTAAGGAATTCTTCAAAGCAAAATTAGCCTGTTCCAAAATTGTTGCCTGTTGCTCCAATTCATTGGTTCGTTGTTTTACCGCATTTTGAAGTTGCTGGTTTTCAGCGGTAATTTTTTCAATAGATATATTTTGACCTTCAGATGTTCCACTATCTGAAAATGAGCTGTGTTGATGAATAAATTTCCACCCAAGCTTCTTCTTTTTGAGGAGCGTAGTGGATCTGAATTTATTATAAAACAGCCATTTTTCATCTGCAAGTGCATACGCATCGCATAATTCATAAACTATAAAAGCATCATTCAGTAACTCAATAGAAGTATTCCTGTTTCGCATTTCAAACTTGCCAGCTACCTGGTGAATCGTTTCATAAAGAAATTGAACGGCTTCATTTTTATTAAAAAAAACCTCACGCTCTGCACTTCCTATTTGTGTATACTCTTCAGACAGCAAATCAGCCATTACCGAAATATCTCCTTTTAAATAACTGAACCAATATAGATCGTGTAGTTTTAGTATTTCTAATTTCAATTCTTCCGCTTGATTCATTTTAGAAGTTTTATTTCTTTCTCCATTTCTTTTTATGCTAAAGGTTTTTCCTCTGGCTGTTCACCATAATTTCATTGTCACCATCGAATGGTTTTAAAACCCATGAGGGTGGTTTAGTGATTTCAGTAGCACCCAATTCTCTTGTTAAATCTGGGACTGAAACAGTAATATCTTTTTTCCATGGGACAGCTCTTGTGATACCTATCGCCTTAATCTCATTTTTTTGCTCGAAATAGTGACCATGATAAATCCATTTGTCATCTGTCCCAACAGACTCCAAAACAACATCAAACTTTGTCCAAAGTTTCAAAGGTTTGCGGTATATTATCTTTTGAGAGCCCAAAGCCGGTGCAGGTGCTCGATCCATAAAAACTTTCAAGTATTTTGACCTTGCAATTAATTCCCATCGAAGAAAATCCATATACGCCGGATATTTTGAAGCTGTCATAACCCGGAGACCGTCACAGTCAAAAACCCCTACCCTGAAAGCTCTTCTAATTGTCTGATTATAAGCTATTTGTTGCTGAAAGTTTTTCAGTATTGATATTTTCAGAATAGTGTACCAATAGAATAGCATTTCTTCAAATTATATCTAATGTTCTTTTCGGATATAAATTGTATTGATATTATTTGTATCCAACGTTAAACGAAGTTAGTTGAATTTTTTGATAAAGTCAAGTAATCCGTTAAATTGCCATTACTAATACGTATCAGGTTAAATCATAGAAATTTAATAACTCCTAAAGCAATTATTGAATAAATTAGTTTCAATTCAAATAATCAAAATTGTATTTTTACAAAAACCTCATAAATGAATTCCAGAGAACATCAACTTAAAGCTTTTGACCGTTTATTAACCATTATGGATGAGTTGCGAGCGCAATGTCCGTGGGATAAAAAACAAACCATGGAGACTTTGCGCCATTTAACAATTGAAGAAACCTACGAACTTGGAGACGCCATTCTAGATAAAGATTTGAAAGAAGTAAAAAAAGAATTGGGCGATGTATTATTGCACATCGTTTTTTATTCAAAAATAGGTAGTGAAACCAACGATTTTGATATTGCTGATGTATGTAATGGCATTTGTGAAAAATTAATAAACAGGCATCCCCATATTTATGGTGATGTGAAGGTTGAAAATGAAGATGACGTAAAACGAAATTGGGAAAACTTAAAACTTAAAGAAGGTAAAAAAAGTGTTTTAGAAGGCGTCCCTAATAGTTTGCCTGCATTAGTAAAGGCAAATAGAATTCAAGAAAAAGTTGCCGGAGTAGGTTTTGATTGGGAAGCGCCCAATCAGGTTTGGGAAAAGGTAGCGGAGGAGTTACAAGAATTTAAAGCCGAAGTACAATCGGGGAATAAAGACAAAATGGAGAGTGAGTACGGTGATGTGTTGTTTTCTATGGTCAATTATGCCAGGTTTTTAAATATAAACCCAGAAAATGCCTTGGAACGCACCAATAAAAAATTCTCAAAACGTTTTCAATACTTAGAGAGTAAGGCTAAAAATTTAAATAAACCATTAAAAGATATGACGCTTGCCGAAATGGACGTATTTTGGGAAGAGGCCAAAAGTTTATAATCAATTTTAATATAAGTTGACTCAAATTAGTACAAATTCATGAAAAAAACAGCTATAATTATTGGAGCGGGCCCTGCTGGTTTAACGGCTGCATATGAACTTGTAAAAAGAACAGATATTAAACCTATAGTTTTAGAAATGTCTGATAAAGTAGGAGGAATATCTAGAACAGAGGTTTATAAAGGAAATAGAATTGATATTGGCGGTCATCGGTTTTTCTCAAAATCAGATATTGTTATGCAATGGTGGCAAAATATTCTTCCTATACAAGGCGCCCCAGCTAGAGATGAATTAGATTTAAAAAACGATGCGCAAAAACAAGAGTTGGCCTCCAGATTAAAAGCCAATGGCCCAAACCCCGAAAAAGTAGATAAAGTAATGTTAATTCGTTCAAGATTATCACGTATCTTCTTTTTAAGAAAATTCTTTAATTACCCTGTTTCCCTTAATTGGGATACGCTTTCTTCATTAGGCTTTTATAAAATCATTAAAATAAGTTGGACTTATCTTTTGGTTAGAATAGCTCCACCAAAAAACATTACCACGCTAGAGCAATTTTTTATTAGCAGATTTGGCACCGAACTTTATGAAACATTTTTTAAAGATTATACAAAGAAAGTTTGGGGTGTTCCATGTTCTCAAATTGATTCTAATTGGGGTGCTCAACGCATAAAAAAGCTATCCATATCTAGAACTATTCTGCATGTTTTTAAATCAATTTTCATCAGCAACAAATCTATCGAACAAAAAAATATAGATACGAGCCTAATAGAACAATTTATGTACCCTAAATTAGGCCCTGGACAAATGTGGGAAACAGTTTCTAAAATTATTCAAGATGAAGGTGGACAAATTTTAATGAACTCGGAAGTAATACATTTAAAATTTGATAAAAACAACATAGAACACGTTGTTTACTTTGATAAAGAAGTTAACAGTAATAAAACTATTATTGGTGATTATTTTATTTCTACAATGCCTGTAAAACATTTGATTAGAAGTTTAGGAAGCAATGTGCCACAAAGCGTAAAAACAGTTAGCGAAGGATTAGTTTACAGAGATTTTATTACTGTTGGTTTACTGCTTAAAAATTTAAAACTTTCAAAATCTGAAAAACTTATTAAGGATAATTGGATTTACATTCAAGAGAAAGAAGTGAAAATAGGTAGGTTACAAATATTCAATAATTGGTCGCCATATTTGATTGCCGATGAGAATAATGTCTGGATAGGGTTAGAATATTTTTGTAATGTAGGGGATGAATTATGGTCTAAAAAAGATGAAGAATTTATAAAATTTGCAATAGGTGAATTAGAGACTATCAATATAATTGATAAACAGGATGTGATAGATAGTACTATTATAAAAGTGCCTAAAGCTTATCCTGCATATTTTGGTACTTACTCCCAATTTGACACAATTAGGAGTTTTACAGACACAATACAAAATCTTTTTCTTAACGGAAGAAATGGAATGCATAAGTATAACAATCAAGACCACTCTATGTTAACTGCTATTACCACTGTAGATAATATTATGAAAGGGATTACCTCTAAAGACAATATTTGGGAAATAAATTTAGAAAAAGTATATCATGAAAAGAAATAGTTTATATAGGATTGTTAGTTCTCCGCTTTATATTTCTGTTTTTTTATTTAGTATTCTTGGTTATATAGCTCTTTGGCCATATTTAGGTTATGATGAAAGCCTTTGGACTTATGTTGGAAGACTATGGGTAAGAAATGGTATTCCTCCATATACAGGTACTGTGGAAAACAAAACACCTGGGATTTTTTATATATATGCCCTTTCAGATTTCCTTTTTAAGGACAGTATATTTTTTATTAGAATTCTAGGAGTTTTTGCCGTAATTATTACTTCTAATGTGCTTTTTTTAATTACAAAAAAATTGCATAGTAGATTAGCCGGCGTTTTTGGAATGTATATTTTTGGTCTCTCAATGGGTTGGACTTTGTTAGATGGCTTTGCTTTTTCTCAAGCAGAAACTTATATGATTCTTTTTTCTACTGTGGCATTTTATTTTATTTTAATTGCAAAAAATCATATAAGGAGTAATGTTTTTGTGTTTATTGCTGGGGCCTCAATGGGTTTAGCCATCGCATTTAAGCAAATTGCGTTAACAACATTAGTTGCGTTTGTAATAGTTTTTTTAATTTATACAGTTAAAGCATATGAATTTAGAAACAAGTTTATTGGATTTGCCTTATTCGGTTTTGGAGTTTTTGTATCAACATTGTTATCTTATTTCATACTTTACTTAAATGATGTTTCTTTATATGAATATATTGAAGGTGCTTGGTTAATTTTATTTAATTCAGGATCTAAAGTTCAAAATTTAAATGAGCACATTAATAATTTTATAAAAGTATTTTTATCCTCTCGAATAATTTATTTTTATCCATTGGTGATTTTATTCTTTCTTCAAAAAAGATATTTAAATCATAATATTTTTTATGCTTTGCTGATTTGGTTATGTTTTGATTTTATTGGAGTTAATGCTTCTGGATATTATTATGGGCATCAAATAAAACAGCTTTTACCAGTTATAACAATTATTAGTAGTATATCTTTATGTAACGTTTTAAATGAGAATAAATTTAAAACGCATTCTATAAATTTTATTATTGCCATCATTATTTTATTTTTTCCATACGAACAAATTATAAGAGGAACTAATCTATTATTAAAGCATTCTTCTTCAACTTACCAAGAGCTCGGTTATTGGATAAAAGAACAAACCGAGCCATCAGATTATATTTTTATTGTGGGAAATGATTATAATTTAGTTGCATCTCTGTCATTATCTAATAGAGTTTCTTCAAGTAAATATTTTCATGGCATATTTGTAGTAGGAGAAAAGGAGCAAACTATTGTTTGTTCAGATTTAATTGCGAAACCTCCAATATTTATTTTAAAAGAAGAAAGCGATACAATCTGGAAAAAGAAATATGGAAAAGCCATTACTAATTTATTGAACTATAATTATAATTCAGTTAAAACAGTAAACGGTATTGTAATTTTTAAGCGGAACACGGAAAATTTAAAATTAAAAGAAGGAAAGAAAAGTGTTTTGGATAACAGCAAGGAACCTTCAATAAATTAGTTAAAAATCAGTACATATCAACCTCTAAATAAATACTATAGGCAGATGTTTCTAATCTTTCAACGATTTTTTTTGTTAAATGCTCAGAATTAATTGGTTTTTTTATCTAAAATCATAAAATTTATAAAATACTTCCCTCGATACTATATGTTCTACAAAAATAAAATACTCATTGTATTAATCTTATTATTAAGTAATCATACGTGGTCTCAAACAAATTTGCCACCTACTTTAACGGCAATTGGGGCTCAGTATTATTGTCCAAAAAGTCAAATTAATGTAGCCACCGATTTTGATATTGTCGATCCCGATGATGCCACAATTGATGCTGTTTATATCCAAATTTCATCAGGTTATGACTTTGGAAACGATCAGCTAATTTTGAATGGCAATCACCCTAGTATAACCTCGTCATGGAATGCATCCGAAGGAAAGTTGACTTTAGAGGGCGTTGGTAATGCACAAGCTACTTATGTCGATTTAATTGCAGCCGTAAAAGATGTTGTATTTGAAAGCACGAGTGCCAATCCAACAAATAAAACTTTTTCATTTACCATTGGAGACGCCAATTATTTACCAAAAACAGGGCATTATTACGAGTATGTTTCATCTCCCGGAATTACTTGGACGAATGCTAAAGCAGCAGCAGAATCAAGAAATTATTATGGTTTGCAAGGGTATTTGGTTACAATTATTTTTCCTGAAGAAGCGCAGTTAGCTGGTGAGCAAGCTGCTGGTGCTGGATGGATAGGTGGTAGTGATGCAGAAACAGAGAATGTCTGGAAATGGGTCACAGGGCCAGAAGCAGGAACTGTTTTTTGGAATGGATTAGCAAATGGTTCTACACCAAATTACGCCAATTGGAATTCAGGAGAACCCAATCAATTCCAAGATCCAAATAGGCCTCCTGGAAGTCCAACAACAGAAGAAGATTACGCCCATGTAACTTATAATACTGGCATACCGGGTTCTTGGAATGATTTGCCCAACGAAGGCGGTACCGGTAATTATTTTCCACAAGGCTACATAGTTGAGTATGGAGGATTTCCTGGGGAACCCATTTTAGATATTTCAGCGAGTACAAGTATAGTTGTTAATTTTTTAGATGATTTTACAAATGCAACAAGATGTGGTAACGGTTCAGTTACTTTAAGTGCGATACCTTATAGCGGTGATGTACTTTGGTTTGATGCACTAACTGGGGGGAACCAAGTTACAAGTGGTTTGAATTTTACAACACCTAATTTAAACGCAACTACCAGATATTACGCTTTAGCATCTGAAAATGGTTGTGTTGAAGGCGTTCGAACGCCGGTAACAGCAACTATAAATGCCATTCCAACAATTATAGATGCTTCAAATGGCCTTATTTGTGAAAGTGGTACGGGTACACTCACTGCTACCGCTTCAGGTGGTCAAATTAATTGGTACGATTCAGCAATTGGAGGTACAGCAATATTTACGGGCAATACATTTATAACACCTATGCTCAATGCCACGAGAACTTATTATGTAGATGCCACTTTAAACGGATGTACAACAGCCACAAGAACACCCATAACAGCTATTGTCCAAAATACAGCATTGCCCATAGCCAATAGTTCTCAAACATTTTGTGATATTGATAATGCTACCATAGCTAATTTAACCATAACAGGAGCAAATATATTGTGGTACAATGCAAATAGCGGGGGAACACCTCTAAATAATAATGATGGATTGGTAACGGGAACCTATTATGCCACTCAAACAGTAAACACTTGCGAAAGCCCGTCGCGTTTGGCAGTTGATGTTATTATTTTTGAAACGGTTAATCTCCCCAATCAGCAGGATATCCCTATTCTTCAATTGTGCGATACTAATTTAGATGGTAATGATACCAATGGATTGGAATCTTTCAATTTAACAATTAATGAATCTTTTCTTTTGAATGGTAAATCTATTTCAGATTTTAATTTTACTTATTTTACTGATGTTGGTTATACTAATATCATAAATAACCCAACTTCTTTTGCCAATACGATACCATTTGGGCAAACAGTTTATGTTAGAATAGAAAATAATTTAGATGCCACTTGCTATTCTGAGACCTCGTTTGATATTATTGTAAATGAATTACCAGTAGTTCAACCTAGTATCATTTTTAAAAATTGTGATGAAGATGGCGTACCAGATGGATTTACAAATTATAATTTAACCGAAGCCAATGATGTTATTACAAATAATAATTCCGTTGGGTTTAATATCACTTATCACCTAACAATGGCCGATGCCAATGCGGGTGCAGATGCTGTTAATGGGCTGCTGTTCAATAATTCAACATCAAGTATGGTGTATGCCAGAATAGAGAATAATAATGGTTGTTATAGAGTGTCTCAGCTAAGTCTTCAGGTTTCTACAACTGCTTTTACCAACGGATACTTACAAGAATTAGATACTTGTGATGATGATGCTACAATTGACGGCATGCATGTTTTCGATTTAACCCAAGCATCCGCTGCTTTTATGGCCGAATTTCCAACAGGACAAAACTTAAGTGTTAAATACTATAGAAATTTAAATGATGTACAATTAGAGCAAGATGAAATAACAGAGGTCAATAATTTCACAAATGAAACACCTTTTTCACAGTTATTATATGTGCGTGTTGAAAGTGATGGCAACGGAGCATGTTTTGGACTTGGCCCACACTTATTATTAACCGTGCATCCAAGGCCTGAGTTTGAAGTCGATCAAACCGAAATTTATTGCTTAGATAATAACCCAATTTCATTGTTTACATACAATGCAAGTGGTAATTATTCATACGAATGGAAAGATGGCAACGGAGCTGTAGTTAGTACGTTGCCTAGTGCTACTGTGGTTTCTGGTGGCGTTTATACAGTTGTAGCAACTTCTGGTTTTGGTTGTGAATCATTTTCTAAATCTTTTAATGTTGTAGAATCTGCTTTAGCATCTATAGATTTAGATGATATTACTATTATAGAATTATCAAACAATAACAGTATTAGTATCAATAATGATAATAATAATTTAGGAATTGGTGATTATGAATTTTCATTAGATGATATAAATGGGCCTTACCAAGACGAACCGTTTTTTGACAGGGTAGGAGCTGGAAGCCATATTATTTATGTGAAAGATAAAAACAGATGTGGTATTGCAAGTTTAGAAGTATTTATTCTTGGTTTCCCAAAATACTTTACGCCAAATAATGATGGCAGTAATGATACTTGGCAAATAAAAGGATTGGGCAATAATTTTTCAAACATTTCGAGAGTGAGCGTTTTTGATAGGTACGGAAAGCTTATAAAACGACTAAATGCCAAAAATGATTCGTGGGACGGAACATTTAATGGGCAGCAATTAGCGACATCAGATTATTGGTTCGTCGCAGAATTAATTATGCAAAATGGAACCAAACAAATATACCGAGGGCATTTTAGTTTAGTTAATTAGCATGAGGATTCTTATCAAACCCTTAATTAGCTAGCGCATTGTCATCATCCATAATTTGTAAAAAACCCAACCGGTCAATTTATGCTAGATTTTTAAATATAAACCATTAAACGAAGTGACTTTAGCTAAAATGGATGTGTTTTGGAAAAACCAAAAAAGCTTGCAATTACCTTAACATTAGAAATTTGCTATTGGCACGCTGTTTTTGTACATTTGCCACATGGTAAAAGGGATACATGAAAAGCGAAATAATAGAATCTTCAACTTTAATTTTCTGGTTTTTAGAAATCAATCAGATAAATTTATACCTCCCGCTTTAAAACCCTAAAGCACTTCAATCACTCTGGCTTTTTACGCCTTAATTTTATCTACTTATATAATGAGCTCATTTAAGTGTTTAATCAATTACGTTTAATTAAAAATTTCAATTTATCTATATATGATCTATAGATAGAATTACCATAAAATATTTTTTATGACCATAAAAACATTTGATGCTTTTTCTAGGTTATCAATTATGAACATAAATCGCATAACCGATTTTTTGTATGAAAACTCAGGAGCGTTTGGAGATGCCAAAACCGCTATAAGAAAGTCAATTATGTATGCAGCAAAGGAACTTCCGGGTTTAGGAGGTTATGTATTTGTCATGGAAGATAAAAATGGAATATTAGGAGCCGTAGTAGTAAATAGAACGGGGATGAATGAATACCTATCCGAAAACATAATGGTTTATGTGGCCGTTAAAGCAGGTTTTAGAAAGAAGGGTATTGGCAAAAAATTAATAAAACATACTATAAAATATTGCAAAGGCGATATAGCAATTCATATAAATAAAGAGAACCCTGTTATCAAGTTATTTGAAAAGCAGGGCTTTAAATCAAGAAATATAGAAATGCGATTAGTTAGATAAGCGATTTTAAATATAAATAACAGCGATTAACAATTAATATAAACAAATGAAAATAATACAAGTAAAAAGAAAAACAACATATGAAAAACGCCATACCGTAAAGATGGGCGAATTAACCACAAAAGTGACCTACATAAAAAGATATGTGTTTGGCATGCCAATTAAAACACTTCACAAATATCGAGAAACTTATTATGGCGAGGTCAAAGACTCTAAAGACTGTATGTTGTTCGTTTAATCAATTTTCAAACTAAAATTAATCAATTAACTCATTTTTAATGAAACATTCATAACTAAAATTTTGAT
>TARA_R110002049_G_scaffold57126_1_pt1 | contig 12454 bp, 13 predicted proteins | sample TARA_R110002049 | Tara Oceans TARA_R110002049 (sample SAMEA4396941) | marine metagenome | biome: Polar Biome; feature: [SRF] surface water layer (ENVO:00010504); material: water (ENVO:00002006), including particulate matter (ENVO:01000060) such as... | depth 5 m | reverse complement strand
AAACATTTGTTCTTTTAGATCAGAATCTGCGATTGGCTTGTATGGCTTCTTATCCTCCTTCCTCCGCTGAATCGCTTTCTTTTCATCAGCTATTGCTTTTTTATCTTTTGCAATTAATTTATCTTTTAAAGATATTTTTACTGGTTTTTTCACAACTTGTCCTTTTTTCTTGTCTTCTAAAGCCAGTTGTCCTTTGATTGTGTATTGGACATTTTTTGGATTAAATTTAGGTTTCCCCACTTTATCCTTGGGTCGAACCTCGTCTTCTTTTTTCATGGGTGGTTTCTTAACTGGTTTCTTAACTGGTTTCTTAACGGCTGGCTTCTCAACGGCTGGCTTCTCTGGTTTCTTAATCATCGCTTTTTTAACCGCTTCTTTTTTAAGCTCCCTTTCCTTCTTCTTCTGTACCTCGGCTTTTTTAGCCTTGGATTCATCTGCCTTCTGTTTCTGTAGTGCAGTTTTTTCTGGTTTCTTTAAGATTTTATCAGCTTGTGTTAATGTAACATTAGGTTTTCTTTCATTCTTATATCTCCTCTGAATTGATTTCCGTATATGATTGACCATATATCCTTTATCATCTAAAATTTTTAAGATCTGTTGTCTGGACGATCCCACTGGAATCTTAATAGACATAAGAACATTATGTGCTTTAATTAATTTTCGTATCTGCGGTGTAGTCAATTCTTTTTCAGACATATCTTTATAAGTATAAAAGATAAAATAAAAATATATATAAATAATATAAATATGTTAATTGATAAAACTCATTCGAAAAAAGATATTATTCTATTATTTAAGAATCATGGGGTTAAGATCGATCCTAAATTAAGTAAGGCTCAAATAGTAAATTCTCTAGATTGTAAATTTAGTGATTTACAATTTACAGATCGAATCAAAAATATAAGTGAATTTACAGATTATTTAAAAAAACCTTCTCCTAAACAGAGACCTAATGCACAACAAAAAACAGAGATAATGTTTAAGGCTAAAAAAATAGTTAAATGGGCTAATGAAGGATATATGGTCGATGGAACAATTTATTCATCAAATGAAGAGGCTCACAAGGATATAATGGATATCTATATGTGGGGTGATTTATCTTCTATAAGACGAGCTTGCAGATTATATAATTCTAACCTGAAGGGGATTCATCATGTGAATCCTATATTATCATATGAGGTACAAGAAGAATTAAATAATAACAAGATAATCAAACAAACGCATTCATATAAATTAATTATTAGAATGGCTACAAAAGAAAATCCTATTATCATTAATTTCGATTGACGCGTTTTAATCATAAATTTATTATCTATATAGATTATATAATGAATAAAATCAAACAACAACATTTAGAATTTGGTCGAACCATGGAAGATAGAGCAAAGCCTAGATTAGAAATGATATTTGGAAATCTTTATAATAACAATGATCATTTTAAATATCATCCTATAGATTTTAAGACAGATAAATTTATTGAGAATCAGAATACATATGCGATCGAATATAAGAGAAGAAAGATTAATTTTGGAGATCATCCTACATTAATGGTAAATAAAAGTAAAATTACAAAGGGGAGAGAATATCTTAAGAGGGGGATGCGAGTATTTTATACATGGGAATGTAATGATGACTGGTATTTCTGGGAATTAAATGAAGCTGAATTTTGTATGGGAACTGGTGGTACGAATAAACGAGGCTGTGAAGATTGGGTTGATGTTGCACATATAGAGAATCAATATATAAATAAATTAAGTGAATTAAGTTTATAATTAAAATTTAATATATATGTTAATATAAATGAAGGAAGTGATTTCGAAAAATACCTTATCTTTTTCGTGTAGTAAAAAAATGAAATATTTAAGAACTCCTATAGATATATGGGCTGAATTATCAAAGGAGTTTGATTTTACCTGTGATATGTGTGCCTCTGATGAGAATCACTTACTTGATAAATATTATACAATAGAAAACTCTGCATTAGATAAAGACTGGACGGATGAAGTGGGATATGTACATCCTTTATTTGATGGGAAGATAGGAAAGTTTGTAGAGAAGGCGAGTCATACAAAGGGTTTGTTTGTATTTCTATTACCGGCTTCGACACATACAAAATATTTTCATGAATGGTTTTATAAAAGAGATAATGTCGAGATAAGGTTTTTAAGAAAACCAGTCAAAGGATTTAGATTCGGACACGATGGTGGTATTGAGGATGACCCTAACAGCATAGGATATATTAAACCATTGATGATTTGTATTATGGACAATAGATTACATGATTAATATTCCATTCATATCATTATCTTCTTCGAGAATTTTAAGTTTAATCAAAGCGAAGAAACAACTAATAAATAATTCATGATCGCTTCTTCTTATGGGCTGATGATTAAGTTTTCTTTGATGAATCAAATTACAATAATTCAGATAAGTATATATCTGCACTTTAATTTTTAAGTTTTTCTTTAGTGAATCTAATATCAAGTACTCTCCCTGATATTTATATCTCTCATATGTTTTCTTTTTAGTCAATGGATAATTCGAAATCATTATTCCCTTGTAATGTAAGGATAGATTCCCCCTCGATCCCTTATATATCATATTAATCGTCTATTATACCTCTTTTTTAAGTGATAATCAAGGATTATACCGCTTTAAGTGCTAAAATAGATCTATTTTACCCATATATTTTAAAATATATCCACTTTTTAGATCTATTTAGGCTCTTTAAGTGGTATAATACTACATTCACTATGTTTAAATAGGTATAATCCTTGATTAATACTTAAAATTAATATATTTATCAATATATAAAGGATGTTTAATGAATTACCGGATGATATCAAGTTATTAATCTTCTCGATGAATCGTACAGAAACCTCAAGTGAAATTAAAAAGAATAAACTCAACCTATATAATGTTATGTGTGAATTAGAAGAGATAAAATCTCTAACCCTTGCAGAATTTTATGATGAAGATGAAGAAGAAGAATACACATTATCAGGAGCCATGTTAGATTGTATAAGAGAATGTGAGATGGAATCTCAAATCGAATCTCAAATGGAAGACGCATTGGATTATTATTTAGAACACGGATGATCCGCGTTTTTATCTCAAATTTATTTTCTAATCTATTATTATAAATGGATAGACAAAAGCATATTAAAGATAAATCAATTATTATAAATAAAATGAATACTAATAATAATAAGATGGATATTGAGGATTTTTTTAAAACAATCGAAGCCACAAATAAATTGACTATCTATCGACACATCAATGTAATTCTAAATAACAGTGGAAGCAAGATTCCATTTGGGGAAAAGAATAATTTAAGTATAGAAGAAATCGAAAAAAATCGTGGAAACATGAAACATAACACCCTTTCACTTTCTGTGAAACATATCCCAGATTTATATGTAATTGATTTTGATTCTAAAGATGTAGATGAAGATCCACTATATGAGAAATTAAATAATGAATGCGTTGCATATACTGATACAAAAAAAGGATCTCACTATTACGTCTACATTAAAAATATTACTGCATTCAGTAATCAACAAAAAGTTAATATTGATTCTGATATTGATATGGATTTAATTAAGACAAATAATATCTGGGAAACTAAAGGAAGAATTGTCAATGGAAAAATAAAAGAATATGACTGGAATGATATCAAACAATATTTTAATGTAAAGAAAATGAATTTTAAGAATAGTCCGCCATCAACCCCACCAGCTTCACCTAAAAAATTAGAATTAGTGGTCGAAGAAGTTGTTGTAGAAGAAGCCGCTGCACAAGCCATCATAGATCCGGTACATATCCCTATCTGCGATGAAGAACAATTTAAGAAACATATCAATTCATTTAAACCTAGATTCGGATATAGCGATTGGTTAGCTGTAGGATTCGTCTGTTATAATAATTTTAAAGGAAGTGATACTGGATTAAAATACTGGAATATATATTCTCAACAAGACGAGGACGCTTATGAAGGAAAGAAAAAACTAAAAAAGAAATATCTAACATTTAATAGTGATGATTCGAATAAATTATCTTATAAACAATTTATTCGATGGAATATGGAAGATTATCCATGTAAAAACAAATATGAAAGATGGTATATTACTGATTATAATTCATTCATTTCTAATATGAATATGGAATGTATGTTTCACACAAAATCACAAGATATTATTATTGTGCAAGATGATTATTATTTCCGTGCAAAAAAAGCTAGTGCTAAAGATTATTATTCTAAATTTAAATTTACTACGAAAGATAAAGATGGTAAGGATATTGATATAAATCCATTTGATTCGTGGGTTAATCATATCGATCGCAGAGATATTAGTGATATTATTTTCGATCCATCTGGTAAAGAATGTGAATCAAAATACAATATTTGGAAGGGATATAAATATCAAAAAACCGGTGAATATGAAAAAGAAAATATTAAGCCTTTTGTACAACATATCAAAAATATTATTTGTAATGGAGACGAGGCTCTAGCGGAATATGTAATCAAATGGTTTGCCCAGATCATACAAACCCCACATAAAAAAACTCATGTAGGGATGGTATGGAGAAGTGAAGCTGAAGGAGTCGGTAAAAATATTATCTTAAATTTAATCAAAGATATTATAGGAAGTGAATATTATTATTCGACAAGTAATCTTGAGCATTTGATAGGTAATTTTAATGCAGACGCAGAGGCTAAAATATTGATTAATATGAATGAATGTCTGTGGGGAGGAGATAAGAAAAAGGAAGGGAGATTAAAGGAATTTATCACAGAACCCACATTAACTATTAATCAAAAAGGAGTTAAGACATATAATATCAATAATTTTGCGAATGTGTGTATCACATCTAATTCTGATTGGATCATAGGAATTAATCAAAATGATAGGAGATGGGCTATGATTGAGTGTGCTGAAATTAAACATGATTCACAATATTATAAAACATTAGTTGATACAAATATACAAGATTTAACTAATTATTTATGGTCAATCGATTTAACTGATTTTGATGCGAGAAATATTATCAAAACAAAACTGCACCACGAACAGGTAGAATTAAATATGGATACGGCAGAATTATTTTGGGTCAATATTTTAGAGAAAAAGAAAATTTATGGTAGATGGCTTAAAACGCCATATAAAATCAAGAAAAGTGAAATTCATGAAATTTATATGAAAAGTGAAATTTTTGGACAACACGATTACAAAATGAATAATGTTACTTTCTGGAAAAGAATTAGAAAAATCTCACCCTCTCTAAAATTCATATCCACTGGTAATTTAGTGGTGATTCAGTCTGTCGATGTCTTGAGAGAAGAATACAATAATCACTATAATTATGAAAAATTCGATTTGAGTGAAAAATTAGAATTTACAGAGGATTATTAATATTTCTGTTTTTGTATCGTTTTCTTTTTGGGTGATGGCTTCTTTCTGGGTTGAGCATATCCCTCAAATAACTTCTCCGGCTTAATCTTTTTTTCATCATCTAATTCTTGTTTAATATCGATCTGTATTAAATCGTGATTCACAATAGGTTTAACCCTTACATTTTTGACTACTTTCTTTTTTTTCGGCATTATAATTAATTACAATATTTTAATTATAATTTATTTTTATGTAAAATTAAATTATATATATATATATATAAAATGAGTTTAATTGTGACATCGAATAAAACAGAGGAAAATCAGCCAGAATTCTCGGATGCTTTTAAGCCATATTCCTACCAGAATAGGCTTCTAAATACGATGGAAATTCCGCCTAATAGTGAGGTCGCCCTACAATCTGCAAAGATAAATAAAAATGGTTTATTTGTTTTAGATCGAGCGAACGCCGGATTCTGTACATGGTTTAATCCACCTATCGGTAGTGGAGCATTAGAACATCCAGATCTAGAGAATACCACGACCCAGCCATTCCGTGCAGTAATAGGATCTGGTGAGGCTTTTCGTGCTGGAGGTAAGGCAGAGAGAAATGTAGAGGATATGGCTAATGATATACAAAAAGGATTAAATGAATCTACATTTCATCCATCGTTGATTACTAGTGCGACAACGGTTAGTAATGTCGTGACGCCAGTATATTCTGGAGTAGGTAATCAAGCATTCGAGGGATTTAAATTTACTGCTACTCAAGAAACCGGCGTAACAAATCGTGGTAAAGGAGATATAGAGTGGACTGATATTTCTAAAAATAATGCCTATCCGCTCACATCAGCGGGTGGTCAAGTTGCTGGAACTGGTGAGGGTGGATTTTTAGCACAAGTTAGGGAAATGCCTCTCTGTCAAAATGAAGGAGAAGTCTTATTTGATTTTACTGGAAGTCAGCTCGGTGCTGGCGAAGGTGGATGGATGTGTGGTCTATCAAGAATCAATAGAAAAAGAGGGGGGAGTCTGTCGCGCACAATTCTTCGCTACGATGGTGATTATGATTATTGTCCTAATTATTTTGATGATACGATGCAGGCATCCGCCACCTCCCTCGTCCAGCCGTGGAAGAGTCCGGAGGGTGTCAATCAAATTTGGTACGCTGATTTTTCTGTAATTCGTCATAAGGATTTATTATATGTTTATCAATCTGGACATAGTAGTCAAAGAGGAACGAAAGCTGGAATCACCATGCTTCCAGTTACTTATTTTGGGGCTCATAATGTTAATTTCCCCACCCAGTATGATATTGGTAGTAATGGATCTGGATATGATGAATTAAAATTTACATTAATTAATGAAGAAGTTAGGATCGAAATAGGTAAGGCTGGGGCTTTTAAAATTCTCTGTGATTTCACCACATTAAAAGCGGCTGGGGCAGTAAAACGCCAGTGTTTTAACCCAGTTAATGCCGCAGAATGGGCTATGTATCCAGTTGCAGCTGCTGACTCCGTAGGTGGGAATAAATCCATAGCGATACAGAGTATTGATCATTATACAAATTATCCTAAATGGGACGAAGCCCTATATCACAATTATGACTGGTGGGGATGGTCTCAATTTTATAATGAAACCGCCTTCTGTAAATCTCTTGAGCAGAGAGACTGGAATAATTACAATAGGACAGTAAGCGGAATCAATGGAAATGGTCTCTTGATTCCTAAACTTCTTACTGGAAAAGGTATGACTGATTATGTAAATTCTATTATTACCTCTAAATCTATCGAATATGGAAACTCTACTGATGAATGTAATACACAGAGTACCCTTGGATTTATAGGGGCTTCACCTTCCCTACCCACCGTAGCGAGAACAGATCTAGTGATAATCAATCAGTCTGCACAAGCTCCTAAACTTATCTCAAATATTTCCTTGTTTATCCGCCTTAATAATTTCACCCAGCAGACAATGAATGCGAGACAAGGGACAATATCAAAAATTATCTCTCATCTGCCTCGATTCGATAACAGCGGAAATGAGACTGGTGGCTTATATTTTGAGCCTCATGAAAAGACATATCTCGCTCTGAATAATCCAGATACTTTATATATCAATTCTTTTGATATTGATATTGTCTATGAAAATGAAACACTCTGCACAGCCCTCACCGGAAAAACCATCGTCTGTCTTCATATTCGTCCTCAAAAATAAATGCGTTTTATTTAAAAAATTAATATCTAATATATATATATAGAAAATGGATTTATCTCAAGAACAAATCGATCGCATACTTGCAAATTATAAAAAGAAAAGAGAACGAGAAAATAAATACTATCATGAAGTCAGTAAAGATAATGAACAATTTAAGATGAAAAATAGGGAGAGAGCAAAGGCTCATTATGATCGGGCTGGAAAAGATATGAAAAAAGATAAATATGAATCAAATAAAGAAATTCTACAGATTAAGTCATTATTTAATTACTATCGAAAAAATGATAAATTAGATCTGTTTAAGGAAAAACATGAATCAAAATATAATATTCTTGTCGAGAAGGGAATTATTGTTTAATTAAGTTTATTTAATCTAATTTTTTTATATATCATATTATAATAATATGAGTGAATATGTGGACACAAAACTCCTTAATTGTAATCGAGCCGCTTCAGTCGAAGCGAGGAGTGGTAATAATGAGAATCCAGCCCTTTTTACTAATCCCTTACAAGAGACAATTCGATTAGATGTGGGCGATAAAGTATCATGTGAAAGAGCTTTCATTAGTGAAATAGGTGCAGGTAATCCCCAGACAATCGAATTTAAGGGACAGACAATAGGCAGAAATCCAGTGCCCACCTATACAAAAATGGATACTCAAAATTTCTATAATGTTAAATCAACCACATATGATGAAAAATATAGATTAGGAGGCTATCGCAGTATTGAGACAACATTAGTGGAGGGAGAGGATGTGGATCTACGAGATAATCTCGCTCCATTGATTACTGGATATTATATCACTGCAAATGAATATCCTAATTATATTCAGCAGCCACGGCGATTCGCCCAGCCCTACGACACGAGAGGAAGCATACCAGAGAGTTATACGATTTATGATGGGGACGATGATGTGGGTGCGGGCATGACCCATCACACAGTTAATAAAAATTGTTTTGTCCCTTCAGACTGGATCGAGAGACATACTGGGATCTATAAACAAATCGTAGATAATACAAGATATACATTATTTATTAAAGATCATATCGCATATAGTATTTTAGATATTGATGTCCCAGTTTCAGCAGTTAGAAGTGATGTGAAACAATTTCCTATCAAATATAAAAATGGGGTCTTTCAGGAATGTAATTATTTGAGAGTGAGAGATAGGATCGATATAGAGGTTAATAAGGGATTTAATACCCCTTCAGCTATCGCGAATCAAATAAGTAAAATTTTAACTGATACAAAAAAAGAAGAAATTTTCTCAATTTTAGATGGATTAGGTTTTAAGAGAGATATAACAAAGACTGTTTCCACAACAACATATAAACCTATCAACGCACAGAATCTATATAATTTTTGTAATCAAACACTCACTGGATATCTGGCTCAACCGCTACCAGTAGATACGGCGAATATCACACAATTAGCAGTGGATTATATAGGAACATTTGGATACATAGCTGTAAAGAGACCAGAAATATTTGAGGCTGGACGGGCTATGGCGAAAGAATTAGCTATTACTCAACTAGAATTCAGAGATGATAATGGAGATCTACTTTTAGGGAAATTAGATGCGGAGGAAGGGATGCAGATTGTAACAACATTAAGTGTGGCTAACGCACAAGCATTTAATTCTCAACAAAGAGTTTTACTAAATATTGTTTATAATGAAAAGAATTTGGGAGAAATGTTAAAGTTTTTTGATTCATGTAGATTGTATCCAGAATTGTGGGATAATATTCTCGATAGTAATTACTATTCGCCCAGTCAATTAGACGGCAGAATGTTTGACCCTAAACCAGATGATAGTAGATTTTTTCATATTAATACATATCAAACAGCTAACGCTGGAATTGTGCATAATGAGACATTTGGGGATGATTCCTTTTCTCAAAGGGGAGGGGTGAATAATGTCCCTATGGAAACTACTCCTTTATTTTTCTCTTATGATGATACAAAAAGAAATGATTTTATTCTGGGTGGAGATTATGAGCCAGCGACTGATGGATTAATGTATGGCTTCGCTCGCCCAGTATTATACTCAAATTATACAGCCGGTGGAGTAGAAGAGAAGATCTATTTGATCGAAATTGATTGCACCGTGGTAGGTGGTATTCCTCATGGTCTCGCTGGTCTGGGTCTATTCACAGATCCAGGATTAGAAGTGGGAGAATCAACTATTAAGGCTGGGAGACGAATAGGTTATGACTTCCATTCGACCGCATTTTCCACAGCGATTATTACACCTTTTTCTGGATATAGTAATGTAGATATAGGGGTTGAGAATATATATACAAATGTGAGTAATCAAGAAATAACAATTAGACAAAGTGATACTAATAACTGGATACGAGCGATAGGAGAGAGTGGTGATGCAAACGCCACAGATCTATCACCCTATATGACGCAGACATATATTGGAGCGAATAGTCCAGCGATAGATTACAATACAACCAGTAATAGATTCGAGTTTAAGAGGCTTCATACTGCAAACAATATAGGAAATAAATTAGAAGCTGGTTCTCAAGCAGATTCAGTTAATAATAGTTCTATGTATCCTAAAGAGAGTCTTATTGAGAGGAAAATTGTCCCACCAGATGTCAATGAGGATGCCGCCCAGACTGTTTATAAGATTAATCCACGACCTCCACAATTTGGATTTTCCCCTACATTTAAACCTTATCAAGATTCAGACGCGGCATATCGTCGTAATACTTATCCGTGGAGTGCCTACCATGTGGAGACAAATAATGTTGATGGGTTAAATACACAAATATATGATGTCCCTAATGTTAATATTTCTGCCTATAAAATTTTTGATGCTCATGGTGGAATTTATATAGATAACTGGGGATTTAGTTTAGGGGATTGGGAGGATAATCTCTGGGATATTTTAGGATTTGATTATCCAGCGATTCAGGCAGTTCCTTCAGAGAAAAATGTTTTATCAAGACGAGTTAATAATGAAAATAGTGATTTCTTATATAGACCTACCACAAATGCAGAGGTCGCCACAACTGATACAAAGGTATATGTTACGAATCAATATGGGACAAATATGTATTATACATCCTTACCTTATCCTAGAAATGTGATTAATTATAAAATTGTGGGTACTGGGGCAGCGGGCAAATATTATTTTCAGCCTAACGATGTGAAGGGACAGAGTCTCGAATTATGGAATGAGGTTTCAGTCGTTACTAAAAGTACATCCATCACCGCCACTGATTTACAGAAGAGCGTCTTGAGACCCTATTACACAATTAGATCCTCTATATTAGAGGGTCATACCGCATTAGGTGGAAATCCTACCGGAGCTAATTTACCCTTGATTAGTATCGTGGATAAATATTCTGCACAGGGAGATTATTTTTTTGGGAATCCTAGTGGAATTACATTCACAATTACTAAACCCACTATGTTAGCTGATATTATTACATCGATCCATGATAGCGATGGAAATTATTCGAATGTAGATAATACATCTGCCGTGATTTACAAGATTGAGAAGGTACGACAAACGCCAGAAGATATTATTCAGAAAATTCTTAAACAAGAAAAAAAGAAATAATTTTTTAATTTAAAATATATATATTGTATATATATAAAATGAGTGTATTTGCTAAATGGTCTGAATCTGAATTGGAAAAATTCGACGCTCATGACTGGAAGATTGATGGAGAAGATGAATGGATGGGAGAATTTATTGTTTATATTTTTGAGAAAGAATGGACTATGGCTGAATTGGTAGAATCATTAGAAGATGATATTCTCAATAAATTAAGTTATGAAGATATTAAAGAAAAATATGTAAGGAATAAAAAGTAGTAGTTTAATTTCTCAAAATTATTTTCTAAAGTAAGTATATAATGGATCAAATTACATTCGAGGAAATTATTAGTATTTTAGCAAGAAATGGTAGACCAGATTTAATTGCAGAATTTAAGGAAAATGTTAAGGTAGATGAAGATTTTAAGCCACAATTGATTATGCGAGATTCCTTAAGTGATACAGAGGGGTCAGCAGAAGAAGAGGAGGCATATGGGGTATATGTGGATCAACGCGGATTTCATTCATTAAAGTAATGAAATTTTACAATTAATTTTTTTATCTATTTTTATATAAATATTATGCCTATTTACATGAAAATAATTAAAGCTACTGCAAAGAATAAAAAATGGAAAGCACTCTTTAGTAAGGATATAGACGGCGAAAGAAAGATAATAAAAATGACTTCATTCGGTGATTCACGTTATCAAGACTATACCCAGCACAAAGACAAAGAACGACGAAGTAGATACAGAAGCCGTCATATGAAAGATTTAACGAAGGGGAATTATATGAATGCGGGCTATTTATCATATTATCTCTTGTGGGGGGAATCGGCGGCATTAAATACTAATATATCTAATTATAAGAAAAGATTTAAGTTAAAATAAACTTAACCTTCTATTCGATTAACTGCACCCTCATAAATTTCTGGGTCTTTCTCAATACCTATGAAATTACGATTCATATTTTTGCAGGCTATACCAGTAGATCCAGACCCCATTGTAGGATCAAGAATAGTATCACCTTCCTTGGAATAATATTTGAGTATCCACTCCATGAGGGCGACCGGCTTCTCTGTCGAGTGTTTCCCTCTTGTTGATTTTATTTCTAACATACTTGTTGGAAGAGGTGGTTCATAGCGAGGTTCAGATCGCCTTTTAGGCTCAAATATTTCCATATCCCCATACATAGTTTTTCGGTGGGGTTTATTACAAGTTTCATAATCTTCTTTACCAGTAGCCCCACCAGATTCTTCTTTCACAACTGATACTGGTAGTGGTGGGTCGTAA
>TARA_R110002049_G_scaffold53223_47_pt1 | contig 12456 bp, 9 predicted proteins | sample TARA_R110002049 | Tara Oceans TARA_R110002049 (sample SAMEA4396941) | marine metagenome | biome: Polar Biome; feature: [SRF] surface water layer (ENVO:00010504); material: water (ENVO:00002006), including particulate matter (ENVO:01000060) such as... | depth 5 m | reverse complement strand
GTTCAACGCTCTGAATGTGTGCGGGCAGGCGCAGTTCAAAGTTGCCCTGCTTATCGGGTCTGACAAAACTGAATTGCTGCTCCCCATACTCGGGGTTGGAAATGCCGCTCACAGTGATGCCGGCATCGGCGGTATCGAGCCGGCCCCAGAGCGTGGCGCCCGTGTAAATTTGGTCCGTGATCGTTGCGACATCGGCCTTGTCCCCCACAAGGATCTCCTGTTCTATGACGAGTTTTTCGCCAATCGCCAGATCCATAAACTGGCCGCGGATAAAGCTGTATATCGAGGGTTTACGACTAAAGTCCCAAAAGGCTTCGCTAAAAAAACCATTGAGCGTAAAGCTTTCGCCGGACATCAAGAAGGCTTTCAGTTGCTCTTTCTGGCCTTCGTCATCCACCTTGTAGGCATCAATCTGCCTGATGCCGTAGCTAATACCGGGGGAGAGATGCCGGCTGCCCACGAGGACTTGCAAGTCGGCAACAGCAACTGTCGAGATGATGTCACCTTGCTTGGTGGTATCGACAAGCGGTTGCTTAAAACCGCGTGAAAATTCCTGTTGCGTACTGTCAATGGTAAACGGCGCCAGGGCTCCCCTCGGGTGCAGGGTAACGCCGCCAAACAAGTTGAGTGGCAGCCCCTCCTGCAGGCGCTGAAGTTCAGTGGTGACCAGCAGTGAGTGTGGATTGCTATCGCTGAGTTGGTAACGAGTCTTAAGTTGTATGCCCTGTGCCTGTGCCTCGACGGTCAGGGCAGCGGATTGCGTATCGCTGTGCGCAACGATATGTGTTGTTTTAGGGATCTGCTCTTTATCGAGGTTGAATTGCGGATGATGTGTGGCCCATTGGTCATTCCCGAGGCTGCAGTGCCAAAGGTCAACCAGGACGCCGCCATGCAGGGAGAGATAAGTTTGATGGCTGCTGTCACTGACAATGCCACAAAGTTCCCCATTGCTGAGAAACCAGTCACCGCGGCCTCCGATAGCGTCAAGACCACCGGCGGGCACCTGGTGCTGGTTGTACGGGTCTATCTGGAAGGCGATAGCGTTGTCGGCAAGGCTTGTGCTGGTCTGCGACATCAGTGCGCCGGCGATGCCGATGAAAGCCAGCTGCTTGACCAGGTGCGTGTTGGTTGGGGGAGTCATAGCGGTACCATAATGTTATACTTAGTATAAATTTATATCCAGTATAAAGGTAGGGGACGCTGTGCCACAATAGGCAGTACACCCTATTTCGCATTTATAGAGCAATTCACGACTTATGGGACTTCGAGAAGAAAAGAAGCGCGCGACTCAACAAAAGATCATGCAAACAGCCCGCCAGTTGTATCTGTCCCAGGGGTTTGAGCAAACCAGTATCGAGGATGTGACTGCCGCCGCCGGTATTAGCCGGATGACGTTCTTTAATTATTTCAAGAGTAAGGAGCGGGTATTGGAGGCTCTGGCCCTGGAGTGGTTTATGTCTCACCGGGAATTGTTTGAGGGTATCGAGGGTTTTTCGGCCCAAGAGTTGGAGCGTGCAGCAGTCCCGCCGAGGTTAAATCAGCGTTTGAAAATAGTGGCAGAGCATCGGTCGTTTCTTAAACTGGTGGTGTTGCATACGCGTCTGTTCAGCGGTCTGGACACTGGCTTAATGGCCGAATATAGCGAAATCGGGGAACTGTTAAAGAGTCACCGGGAGGCGCGGCTTGGTCGTGTGAAAGAAGCGCAGCGAGCAGGTTTCATTGATGCTGAACTGGACTCGGCTGCTATTTGCCAGCTCTATGATGCGCTTCGAAATGATGTGATTGGCCGCTGGCTGGTTGAAGATGGGGGGAATGCCAAAAGCCTTAAACAGAATTTCCAGGCGTCACTTGCGATATTCTTGCGCGGTTTGAGGCCTGATGGTTAGACATAAGAAGAGGGCGGTGGGCTAAGTAAAAAAATCAGTATCTAATTCATCCCCACAATAGTCATCTGGCCTTGTGACGGACCTGTTGCGAGTCCGCATCTGCATCACCTTTTCCCAGCCCAGCCTCAAGCATTTCGTACCCAAGCGTCTCGGCGAGCCACAGAGAGCCTTTAGCTGAAAAATGCACGCCATCTGGCCGTATCCCTTCAACCCCGCCCATATCCTCGACGAATTTGCCTTCCGGACAAAGCTTCGAAAACAGATCATAAGTGCGCACTTCAGGCCGATCCTCAACAAGGCGGGGAATAAGCGTGTTATTCAAATAAAGTACTCGCGCCGTATCGTAGAGGCCGGTGCTAATAGCCTCTACACCTTTAGCGTCCATTGATCGCGCGCAGGGCGGCTTAATCCAGAGAATCGCCGCACCGCCCGCTGTTAGCTCATCGACGGCCTCACGATATTCTCGTAAAAGATAATCATCGAAGACCGGGTCACCCGGGAGTTTCATCTGTGGCCAGTCTGGCAGCCGGCGCTCCTGCGTATCCCATAGTGAGCTCATTACGATGACCAGGTCGGGGTTGAACTGCTCGATCTGGGCTTGCCAGCCTGCATGAACCTGTAGACAACTCTCCTGCAGGGGCGTCTCACGTTTCCAGAACCCGCTATCGACGAACCCCTCGTCTGCCAACCCACAACCAAGCGTTGCTGTCGTCCAGATGAGCGCAACATCGTTGTCAGCGGCCCATTGTTCTAACCCGTAGCCAAAAGTTCGCGCCCCGGAATCTCCCACTACCATAACTCGCGGTAACGACGATCTATCAGGTTTCCGATAGGGTTCCAGCCTGTCGAGTATCAGCCTTGATGCAGCTTGCGCAAATTCTTCGCTAGAAGTATCAACGTCGGCTGGAAACTCCGATCGTACTATATAGCGGATGCGCATATCTTCACTGAGCAACTGCTCCATCGCATTGATCAATGGGTCACCCATCAGCTGCAACTCTTCTTCAATCGAGGTGGGCATCCGCGCCCAGATAATTGGAGTGTCTTCAGCAGACAACAACTCAATCCCCGCTCGGAGTGTAGATTTAGTCCATGCCTTGTCCGCAGCACGATCAGCCCACCGACCAGAGACCGATAGGCTAGCGCCCTCACTTTGGCTCCACCCACTCACGAAAAAAAGTACTACATCCGGGTTCACAGTACTCATGAGCGCTGGCCACTCCTCCAGCCAGTTATCACATATTTCTGTCCCGTCATCCATAACAGTAATGCTTGCGCAGTGAAAATTTTCAGCGACTGTGACGGTTAGATTCTCTGATTCGGTGGCTATAGATTTAAGCTCAACCGCAATTTTTTCCGAGGACGCATCGACAATAATCAGCACGTTAAAAATACTCTCAGCCTCCACGGTCGGCGCTTCCTTGGAAACCGGGGTGGCGAGAGGGGATAACTGCTCATCGTCGATTTCACGATTGCCAGCCAGGTAGGCGACTGCGACGACTAGCGCGATGCAAGTGGGTGCGACAGCCCAGCGAATCGGTCCCTTCAAGCCAGCCGAAAATCCATTCCTAATCGGCATCTCAAGAAATTTGTAAGATACGATCGCCACAGTGAATGTGAGCGACATCCTCAATATAAACAATGGCCAGCCGTCGAGTCCGGTAAATTCTTCATCCAGCCATAGAAACAGTGGCCAGTGATAGAGATAAAGACCATATGTGATTCGCCCAACTGCCGGAAGAAAGCCCCATGCCAGCACCGTTGTAAGAATACCGCCTGAAAGCAAGCTCATAATGAGCACACAGTTCACAAGCGCAAACAGTGTGTAGCCGCCGAGCCAGATCGGACCATCAGCGAGTTCCAGATGTGTCCAGCCCCACACGACAGCGCCGAAAGCAACCAGCCCAGCGGCGCCTAGAATCTGGCGTCCACGCGCACTCGGCTTGAGAGGATATCGCGATAGTATGATAGCGAGTAATCCGCCTGCCAGTAACTCCGCTGCGCGTGTGTCGGTTCCATAATAGAGGCGATCGAGACTAGCACCGTGAACATACAGCCAGATCATCCACGCTGTCGAGGCAATGATCCCGAACAAGAACACGGCCGCAATGGACCTCAAAGAGGATTTGAATTTGATCAGTGCCACAAAAACCAACGGCATAAAGACATAGAATTGCTCCTCTACGGCCAGCGACCAGAAGTGCTGTACGGGTGAGGGAGCCGCGAACAAATCGATGTAGGATTTTTCGGTCAATATAAAATACCAGTTTGCGACCTGGAGGGCCGCGGCGGCCACCTGACCGGGTATTTCGCGCACTTGAAGGGGGTTAGCAACCGTTGCGCCGTAAAGAACAATGCCAAGTAATGTCATGAGGGCCGCTGGCATAAGGCGACGAAAGCGCTGGCTCCAAAATGCCACCAGATTCACTGTCCCTGTCTCGGCTGATCTGCGCAACAGAATGGAAGTGATCATGAAGCCCGATGCGGTGAAGAATTGGGATAGACCAAGAAAAGCTCCCTTGGCCCATTCAAACTGACCATGGTAGGCGAGCATTACAAGCATAGCGACGGCGCGGAGGCCATCTAGCGATGGGTGATAGCTGGAGAGTGCAGATGAGGGGCGCCGGCCCCCTTCTAGTCGCGGCTCAGGTGGCTCTTTATCATGCGGCATCAGTCAGAGTCCTGGAGCAACGCCTGACAGTCAGCACAGGACTGCGAACCTGAACCGTATACAATACTAAAAAGCCCACATAGCGTTTAAACTGCTCGTGGTGAGTCAATCCTTCACAAACTCCAACAAGCATGCAAATCTCCAGAGGGCGCTTTTCATTCGGTAATAATTTGTCAGAAATTTTATTAGAGTAACCGCGACGTTGCAGGATATTAAGTCAACAGTATTGATGTCACAAGTGCAGCATGAAAACTTTAGAGTGGCGTCACTATTTACTGTACCAACGACGCTAACCCTGTTCGGGCTGGGGTTGGCCAGCATGCGCATAACTCGCCGGCAGCGTGGTGACAAGGTATGGCTCGTTCAAGTCTGCTGTCTTCAAAAATTTGGCAACCACGGCTGTGTCACGGTTTATTCCATACCGTGATCTACTGCCCGGGATTGAGAATTTTAACTTCCCGCTGGGGAAAGGGTATTTCGATGCCATTCTCTTTCAGTGTCTCCAGAATAATCAGCATCAGGTCGCCGCCGACTCTGTTTCGTCCATCATCGACACCGATCATCCAGAATTCGACAAACATATTAATGCCCGAGTCACCGAAGCTGTCTATTTCACAGTCGGGCCTTTCCTCAAACGGCACATCCGGACCACTGACCACTTGCTCGTGCTCGGCCACTGCCGCTTTGATCAACTCGACCATACTGCGCACATCAGTGGAATAGGGTACAGAGAAGTCAACACGGTATCGTTGCTTGGGGTCTTTGTGTGTCCAGTTCACCATCAAGGTTGAGATGAAGGTTTCGTTCGGAACCAGAATATCCTTGCCATCGTAGGTTTCCAGAATGGTGTAGCGCATTCTGAATTCCCGGACAAAACCCACTTGCCCGCCTTCCAGTTCTATAAAGTCGCCAACGGTCAGCGAGCGGTCTAGCAGTATGATGATCCCGGAGATAAAGTTAGAGGCGATTGACTGTAAGCCCAAGCCGAGGCCGACGCCGACAGCACCGCCAAAGACTGCCAGCGTGGCCATGCTGACGCCCATAATATTCAGCAGCGACAGCGCGACGATACCGAAAATGGCGATCTCAAACAGTTTGCTGAAGACCTCCTTGGTCGGTACGTCAAGCGAGTCCTGCTTTCTGATGACGGCCTTGCCGAAATTGTTGGAAGCGCGTCCCAGCCAAAAAAGAAAGCTACCGAAAATAAGTACCCTAACGACTCCGTAGGCAGAGATGCTGAAGTTACCTGCCTGCAGCGATATTTCTTCCAGAGCGCTGATGACAGTCGGCAGCAGATCCAGTAAGTGCAATAACAGTATGGGTAGCCCAATCCATCTGAACAGGGATGCGGCGAGAGGATTTTGAACAAAGACGCGTATTAACGAGTTAAAGAATAACAGGACGGCGATGGCCAATGCGGTTTCGATCAGCCAGGGTGTGAATGTCAGGGTTTCGCTGATTTTTGTCGATATCTGGAGCAGGACAATGGCAAAAAGCGGAAAGAGTATGCCTCCGACTCTGTACGCGAGTTTACGCACGGGGTGGGCGCTGTCCAGTGGCTCATTCTGAGTCAGGCCGATACCGTTGCGCACCTTGTAGGCTACGGCGAAAGACAGGAGATAGATAACGACAATACCGAGCAACTGAATATACGTGCCGCTGTCACTGGCAGCGACCTGCGCCGTTTGCGCAAGTTCCTCCATTGTTGCCGAGCCTGTTGTAATTTCCATTTCGTGCTAACCCACACTCACTGGCCGGTTATCGGCATTTTCGATTGATGCCGCTAGAATCGATACTTCACTGCAAACTGAAACTGAGAGGCATCGCCGTACTCGCCATCTTTGTTTTCCCGTCTGCCCCAGAGGTACTCCCCACCCAGATCGATGCGGGGAATAGGAGACCAGATCAGGTTGGTGGAAAATCGGTATGTCCGTTTGTAGGCGTCACTCTCCACAAAGCCGGGGTTGTTGAGGTCGACCAAGCCAAATGTGAAGTTGGATCTCAGTTGGTTGAGCCCCCACCAGTGCTGCCATGACACATACCCGGCTGTGACGTCGAAGAGTTGGAGCTTGTTGTCGCTGGGATCAAAGATGCCATCGTAATCGCCGATACTGGATAGGTCGTTGACATAGCGACCAATCGCCCTCCCGTAGTTCAGCTGAAACAGCAAGCTGTCGCGTGCGTCAAGTGCCGGTGTCATAAAGCGCCCACTCAGCGAGGTGCCCCAGGCCAGTTTTTTCTCAACGTTTCCGGTGGCATCATCCTGACCGCGTATTTCGCGCAGCAGCAGTGCCAGTTTGACGTGCAACCGATCGCGTGGCTGGAACCGCCCGGCGATTACGACGTCTGGAGTGCGGGTGACGCCAGAGCCGTTCTGTACCTGCGGGTTCGGGTCTTCCAGCGCAAATTGCAGTTCGTATTTCTCGCCAAAAGTTGGCATGAATCGCACCTGCGCCTGACGCACGTTGATACGACCGTTCAAACCTTCAAAATCAATTTCCTCTGGCGAGGCGTCCGGATCCATAAAGGTGGACCAGGTCTTGCCGGCGAGCATCTGTCGCCACTGTCCGAAAGCGTGGCGTAGACGGAAATTATCGCCATCGTCATTGGAGCCCGCGAAATCACCCTCGATGAATGCCCGCATGATGCCGTAATCAGTTTTTGACCTCAGGTCAAAATTAAGACGCGATTGGTCGGCAGTGATGCTGCTTTGCGCCTCGTCTCCGGTGGTTTCGGTGACCCCGACCGGTATGGAGCCGGTGATAAACCTGTCCTTGATCTGCAGCGGGTCGAAATTGTAGACAATGTCTGTTTTCACAAAACCGCCGATTGCCAGTGCGGCATCGGTACCGGGTAGGCGCCAGGCGCCTTTGAAATCCTCTAGCAGGTCCCGGCTTGGATCATCTGCCTGGGCCTGGGCGACAGCATTGCCGGTGGCTATCTCCTGTTCCTTCTGTGTCTGAGGCCTCTCCGGTTTAGACTGTGGGACAGGTTCAGGCGGCGTTGCGGCGGCAACTGAAATTTCGGTGGAGGTCGTATCTGCTTTTGGCAGAGGCGCCTGCATGCTCTCCAACTCGCTTTTCAGCGAAGAAATTTTCTCTGATTGACTGTCGAGCAGGGTGCGCTGTGCAGTCATTTCTTCTTTTACTGCAGGCAGCGGTGCCCGAACGGCTTCCAGTTCCTTGGTCAGGGCGTCGATCTGTTCAGCCTGTTTCTCGAGCAGTTTTCTTTGTGCGACCAGCTCTTTCTGCTGTTCACGGAACAGGGCGATCACATCGCCCATGTCCATATTTTCTTCGAACGCTTTCAATGTGCCGTCTGCAGCCATCTCCGACAGATGCGAGACAGAGTCCTCAGCCTTCTCCGCTCGCACGGGTGTTATGGCCAGTGTCCCCAGCAGTGCGATAGCGGCGGCTCGGAGTATTACAACGTACATACAGCGTCGGTTATTGAGATGCTCAAAATGGTTGTATTTCTTTAACCTCGTAGAACTTCAGGTCCATTGAAGTGGGTGGGTTGGCACCCATAGCCTGCTGGAATTCGGCCATATGCGCGGTGCCCATGTGTTCCATCAGCGCTTCGAGGGTCTGCCATTTTTCTACTATACGCAGCGTGCCGGGGTTGTTTAGCTCGACGCTGAAGGTATAGTCATCGCAGCCGGCTTCTGCCCGACTGGCCTGCTCCATCGTGCCGATAGCGTCTTTCATAGCGGCAATGTCTTGCGGAGTGCTTTCGATTATGGCGTTCACTACGATCATTATTTATCCCTCGAATTGAATGTTATACGTGTGTTCCCTGAGCGCGATAAATTTACCGCAATCGCGCTGCGGTTGACAGTGAATATGCCTGATTGAGCGGATTCTGCGCATGCTTCAGTGCCTGTTCCTGCGCCAGTCCCAGGGTGCGACCGGGTTCGGCTCGGCCCAGAGCCCCAACTTTTGCGCGCGCGCCTGCTGCTGTGCAGTCTGCAATAAGTGCTCGTGCGGTGCGTAGTACTGGTACCACCAGGCGTAGCCGCTGGCTACCATGGCGGCATTAATATTGCGTCCGCCCTGATAAAGCGTGCCGACAATACGGCCGTAGCTATCCGTCTCCACGATGACCACTCCGACGAGTTGCTCGCCGACGAGTTGTAGCAGTGCACGCTTTGCCGCTTTGCCAAAGGGTTGGTCGCGCTCCGGCGTGTCGATACCGTAGAGGCGCACCTTGTGTTGCGTGTTGCTGCTGTCGAGAATGGACACGGTATCGCCGTCGGCGACCCGCACCACGCGCCCCGTGAGGTCAAAATCAGTGGCTGTTTCGCCCTCTCGGGCCGCTCCGATATTTTCCAGTGACGTGGCCGCGCGCCGCCAACCGGCCTCGGGACGTGAGGCGTACTCCGAAAGCGCTGAGGAGACTTTCTGGTATATCGCGCCCGGCCAGCGAACGGTACCTGTGTTGACGTACTGCACCAGGCTGAACAGCGCCAGTACAATCAGTACTTTTCGAAGCCGGCGAAACCGCCTGTTTGGTCGGGTGTTACGGCTTCTCACTGGCTTTCCCGTCGCCGCTTGCCATGTCCTCCGCGCCCTGTGCGGGAACGGTCAGTGTGGCGTGCGCCTGCGGGGCCGTGTCCGGACGAAACCAGATGGGTGAGGACCATGCCCTTTCCTGGATGGTCTTGGGCAGATCGGAGCGCGGCTCTTCGCCGGCGCGTATTGCATCCCAGGTCGACCAGCGACAACTGGGGTTTTCCAGTACGCGCACATAGTAGAATGCCTCCTGCCCGGGGTCGAAATCCGGATCGTGCCACAGCGCTTTCAACTCGCTCGCGCCGCTGCCGGTGGTGGAGCAGTCACTCAGGTTCACCGCGGCGCCGTTATCGGGGCACAGCCCAGTGGACGGGTCGGGTTGCAGGTTGTTCGCGCAGGCAACATCGTAAATACGCTCCTGATGCGCACCGTTTTCCAGATACCCCTTGATGATCTGCACGCGCTGCAGGGCAGTGCCCGAGGGGTCGGCGGCGGCCCAGACAATAAATGCAGGTGGGCCTTCTCCCTTGCCGGGTAAATCACCGCCCATGGTGACACCGCGCTGGTAGGCAATGCGGGCCAAACGCGGGTTGTCGAGCATCCCGGGGGCAAAATCATAGCCGCCGAAAAAGCGGACTTTGATGCGCGGGCCGCTGGTGGCAAACGTTTCCTTGCGGCGGAAGGCGCGGTAGATCGACTCGCGTGTGTTTTCCTCGGCCCAGACGCCCGCCATGCCGGAGGCAGACCAGTATTCGAACGATGAACTGGCCATGTAGTCCTTGCCGTCGACTTCTTTGACCAGGCCGGGATCGAAGAACTTGACGACGGTGCCCGTGAGGAAGGATGCGGGAACGGAGCCGCGCAGTTCAGGGGTGCCGTCGAGCATGCCGGCCTTGGAGAAGAAGGTTTCTTCATCCTCTGAGCTGGCCGCATCGTGCGTGTCACTGGAACCGATCAGGCCGAATTTGTAGGGATTTACAACATCCTCTGATTGAATGTGCAGGCCGCGCAGATAGGCATCGCGCACGTAGCTTCCCAGTGGCTCGCTGTGCAGTTTGGTGGCGACGCGGTAGGGCGCGATTTCGAAATTGGCCCACTCGTCGTTGGGGGACAGCAGCGGATGGGTGTCGGAGGTGCCCTTGATCTGGGTGATTTCCACCAGCGGCTCGTTGCGCATACGCTGCTCAGCGTAGGCGTCATCGATGGGATCGCCCGCCCAGTCTGACATCTTGAACATCTGTCCGTTGGAGCCATTGGAGTTATGTGGAATTGCGAGGCTCTCTACCCCCTGCTCGCGCAGATTGTCCATCCACTGCCACAATCCCTCGGGGTTCTGCGAGTTGAAACGCGAGAATGGCATCGCGGGCAGGCGTTCGCTGTCGCGGAAAATCACATTGCGGTGCAGGTTGCCCTGATCGTCGGAGGAGGTGGTGTATTCGAAGGCGGCAAACGTGGTGAAAGCGCCGGGGATATAGGCCTCATTCGCTGCACGTATGGCATCTCGCCACGCCGATTTCGTCACTTCCTCGACCACCGACGTATCAATACTGCCATCGAGCAGTCCGCCCACCGCGCCTGGCAGAAAACTGGCGAACGCGGTACCGCGGTCCGGCAGGCTGTATTCGGTCATATTGTCGGGGGCGTTGATATTGTGCAGCGGTTTGGATACCGCATAGCGGGAAAACTCGCTGTCGGTGTCAGCCGCCTCCTTCACCAGCCCCATTAGCATGGCGTGATCGGTCACGGCGTAGAAATCCATGGGCTGCTGCAATTGCACCTCATAGCCGCTGGGGTGTTCCAAAGCCTGGCCCTTGGCGTAGCGATAGGCATCATCCGGCGTGCTGACAGTGCCGAACACGTAGGCGTCGAATGAGTATGCGGTATGTACGTGGAGATCGCCGAAATAGGCATTGCGATCCGGGTTGGGTGGTGGCCGCAGTGTCAGGATTTCCTCGTTGGGCGGGAATAGGCTGTTGGTGCCGCGCGAGACTCCGGCAAAGCCGACGTCTTCATTCTTTTGCATCTCGTCGAGGGAGTTCTCGGGGCCGGAACAGGCGCCGAGCAATAATACAGTAGAGAGTAGAGCTGGCTGGATTCTCATGCGGGAAGTCTCTTTTTTTGCGTGGGGGGATGATAGGCGGCGAAGGTGAGGCCGTCCAGTACCCACAAAGTAAAGAAGCAAGTGTCAAAATACGCGCCAAACGCAGTATGCTTTGTCGTCAGCGTGATAATCGGGCAGGAGGGTATATGGATAAGGTCCAGGTGGAGGTTAGGGAGCGTATCACCGTGGTCAGCATCAGGCGGCCAGAGGTGCGCAATGCCGTCGATGGCGACACAGCGCGTGCTCTGGCACAGGCTTTTCACGACTTCGAGGCCAACCCGGAATCGGATGTCGCGGTGCTGTACGGCGATTACGGCAATTTCTGTGCCGGCGCTGACCTCAAGGCCATTGCCAGCGGGGCCGGTGGCAATGCATTGACACCCGATGGTAACGGGCCGATGGGGCCGTCACGCATGTTGCTGGGCAAGCCGGTGATCGCAGCCATAGCCGGGCATGCGGTGGCAGGCGGGCTGGAACTGGCGCTGTGGTGTGATATGCGCGTGGTGGAACGCAGCGCGGTGATGGGCGTGTACTGCCGTCGCTGGGGTGTTCCGTTGATTGATGGCGGCACTGTGCGACTGCCGCGCCTGATCGGCCACAGCCGCGCAATGGACCTGATTCTTACCGGCAGGGGAGTGGCGGCGGACGAAGCGCTGCAGATGGGGCTGGCAAATCGTGTGGTTGCGGACGGTGAAGCGCTGTCGGCGGCACTGGAGCTGGCGCAGCAGCTCAGCCGTTTTCCGCAGAACTGTCTCCGCTCCGACCGACTCAGCGCCTATGAACAATGGGGGATGTCCCTGGAGGAGGCCCTGCGCAACGAGTTTGCGCGCGGGCTCACGGTGGTCGACTCCCGCGAGACGGTGGCGGGCGCTACCCGCTTCGCCTCGGGAAAAGGGCGCCACGGTGACTTCGAGTCGATTTGAGGTGGCCTAGAATTCGCGCAACGTGCCTGAACCGAGCGCGCGCACCCGAATCTCCCGTTGCAGCAACTCGAGCAGTTTCAGGCTGTCCTCCCGATTCAGGAATTCGCCCAGTGTGATAAATACGTTGTGATCGTGTAGGCACAACTGCGGTGCCTCCCACGGGTGTCGCTGTGCGGTGACCGTCAGGCCAGAGTTGTGTCGGACGAGTTGCCAGTGTTCCAGTGGTGTGTCGTAGCCCTTGTCGATACACACAGTGTCGCCACTGACGGTGATAACGTGCTGGTACTGCAGGCGGTGGTTCACCCGATAGAGCGCAATGCCCAGCGCGAGCAGTTCCAGTCCGGCGAATGGCAGAATCAGCCAG
>TARA_R110002049_G_scaffold76883_5_pt1 | contig 12457 bp, 11 predicted proteins | sample TARA_R110002049 | Tara Oceans TARA_R110002049 (sample SAMEA4396941) | marine metagenome | biome: Polar Biome; feature: [SRF] surface water layer (ENVO:00010504); material: water (ENVO:00002006), including particulate matter (ENVO:01000060) such as... | depth 5 m | reverse complement strand
TTATGGAGATTTAGATATTTCTGTAATTGATGAATTGCCTCCAGGTAGAAAAGAAGTGAAAACAGTACATAGATTTGATAGTAACAGATTGTCTGTTTTTAAATTTATGAAAGACGAAATAGATAAAGGAAGGCAGGTTTATTTAGTATATCCATTAATAGAGGAATCTGAAGCAATGGATTATAAAGATTTAATGGATGGTTATGAAAGTGTTGCAAGAGAATTTCCATTACCAAAATATCAAATAAGTATTGTTCATGGTAAAATGAAACCTGCAGATAAAGATTTCGAGATGCAGCGTTTTGTAAAAGGAGAAACACAAATTATGGTTGCAACAACTGTTATAGAAGTTGGTGTAAATGTACCTAATGCAAGTGTTATGATAATTGAAAGTTCTGAACGTTTTGGGCTTTCTCAATTACACCAATTAAGAGGAAGAGTTGGGCGAGGAGCAGACCAAAGTTATTGTATACTTTTATCTAGTTATAAGTTATCTGCAGAAGCAAAAACACGTTTACAAACCATGGTAGAAACTACAGATGGTTTTAAAATTGCAGAGGTAGACTTAAAACTACGTGGTCCAGGAAATATTATGGGAACACAACAAAGTGGTGTTTTAAATCTTAAAATTGCAGATGTAGTTAAAGATTCTAAAATTTTGGTTGCTGCAAGAAATACAGCTATTTCAATTTTACAAGAAGATAGTAGTTTAGCCAGCCCCGAAAACTTACCTATAAAAAACGCATATATAAAAATGACCAAATCATCTAAGATTTGGTCAAATATAAGTTAATATTTTTTTTGTCTTTTTTATGGAGTAGAAGCAACTACTGCACCTAATGTATATAGCTGTTCTAAAGTAGGAGAAGCACTACCACCTTCATTTTCTAATGTAATACCAAATGCCTCAGATTCGTTTGCATTTTCTATAGTAAAAATCTTATTAGCATCTGCTGTAAAAGTGTCTATTGTACCTAAACTTGTAGGTGTTAAAGGACTCATTTTTAAAGACCATACTTGGTAAACTTTCCCTTTTGGTGGTTCTGGTAAACCTTTAGCATCTAAATAGATACTTTTTGTTTTCTTATCCCAATATACCTTTGCGTAAGAATTAGGCGAAACAGCTTGTCCTGCTAAAGGAATAGAAATAATGTCTTTATCTCTAAAAACAGTAATAAGTTTTTCTGCTTCAGCTAAACTATTAGAAGCATTTTCTATCTGTTTTTCTAATTGTTGTTTTTCTGATGCAACTTGTTCTTTTAATTTACTGTTTTGTGATACAGACCAAATTAATGTACTTCCTAAAAGTATAGTTGCTGCCCAACCAGTAAACTGTAACCAGTTTGTTTTTGGTTTAGATATAGCTATTACTTTGGTTTCTTTATTTGTTATTTCTTCTTTTATGTTTGTAAATGAGTAAGAAGAATCTTTCTTAGCAGCAGCAGTAAGTTTTACAATAGCATTTTCTATTGATAAAACTTCTGTTAACAATTCAGGATTTTTTTGAATTGTAAGATACACCTCTTCATTCTCTTTTTCAGAGAGTGAACCAGCTATGTACAGTTCTAAAATTCCAGATTCTATGTATTTTTTTATATCCATTTGTTAAACTCCAACCATTGTTCTTAATTCAGAAATACAATTTCTATTTCGTGTTTTTATTGTACCAAGTGGTATATCTAATTCTTCTGAGGCTTCTTTTTGAGTGTAGCCTTTAAAAAATAACAACTCTATTACAGATTTACATTTATCGCCAAGTTTTTTTACAAACTCATTAATACCTATTGCATCTGTAGAATTATCTAGATTATCACTTGTTTCTAATATATCTACGAAAAAATCTGAGTTAAGGTTTTGTTTAGACTGTTTAAATTTTTTAGAACGAGTATAATCTATAGCTGCATTTCTAGCTATATTAAGAATCCACGTAAAGAAACGGCCTTTTTTTGATGAATAAGAATCAGACTTATTCCAAGCTTTTATAAAAACGTCTTGCGTAATTTCTTGGGCAACATCATCATTTTTAACAATTTTATTTACAACACCAGATATACTATTACAATACATATTGTAAAGTTTTTCATAAGCTTTTACGTCTTTCTGTTGAAATTGTAAGATTAATTGTTCTAGTTTATCCATATTTACTGCTAAAATATAATTTTAATATTCAAATTATGGGATTATTTATTTTTCTTTTCTAAAATTAAATATGAATTTTCAGAAATAATAATTTGTTTATAAAATTCTTTCAAAGAGTAGTACTCTTCATTAGAATAAATTCTTTTATCTATGCTAAATCTAGTAAATATTTTAATTAAGTTATTTTCTATTTCAGATTTTAAAATAAACATACCTCCTTTATTTGGAAGAGAAATAGCTGTGTTCTTTGGTAATTGAGATATTTTGTAACCTTCTGGGATGTTAATGCTTATACTGTAATTTCTTTTATAGGGGTGAGCAAAATCTACAGGATAAAACCTTTCTTTAAGTTTAAAAGGATTGTTTTTTATTCTGTCAAAAAGAAATGGATTTATTCGAGTTTTATTTCCCAAACTCTCATTCATATTTATTTTGACTTTAAAAATCTCTTGTATCGATTTTTCAATATTATTTTCTGATAATACTTTATAATCTTCCACTTCTAAATCGATATTCTTAGCTTCAAATTCTTCTAAGTAGCTTTCTTCACTTAATAAAGCTAGCTTTTCTCTGTGTTTAGATGCAAAATAGCCACTTCTTGCTATTCTTAAATTTCCAGAAAATTCTCCTTCATTATTTAGAGTTAATTGTGCATGAATATTTTTTATGGTTCTTTGAATTGGTTTTAACTTAACCCAATTTCCTTCTTCTTCAAAACTAATTACTCTAGCTTCCCCATTTAGAGTTCTAACGGGTACTTGGCCAAAAGGTGAAAACTTATCTGTGGCATCTAAATAATAATCTAATCCATCAATATTAATTTTTACAATAACGTAATTATAATCATAAATTATTGGATATAATTTTGTTGGTACACCGTTGTTTCTAGTAGACAAAACTACTAAGTTTGCTTCTAAATCTAATGCTCTTAAACTATTGTAAAGTGATAGATTAATTTCACCAACATTACCAGTAGTTTCTGCAAAAGCTTTTTTAACCTTTACATCTTCATTTGTCCAGTTTTTCTTGTTCCAGGTATAATGGTTCTGAATAAAAGTATATATTTTTTTTGCTTTATCTAAAGCTTTAGTAGTATTTAAAATGCTATCTGGAATTCTATTTCTAAAAAAACTTTTTTTAGATGTTTGGTTATTAAAAAACTGAGTCTTTAGTTTTTTATCTGCTTCTTCCCAAGTGGTTGTATATCTGTTTTTATCTCCTCTAGGAGTTGTGTAAGATTCTAAATCAAAAGAAATTCTAGAAATATAATTTTTTTTGCTTAGCATGTACTTTTCTTCCTTAAAAGCAGGTACATTGTCCATTCCGTAAGAATAAATTATACAAGAACCTTCACCAGCACCATCTATAAACACACATTTTTTATCTATTGATGGATTGTCTTTATCTAGTTTTAAAAAACCAATTAACCTTACATTGTATTTATAGTTACCTAAAATAGCTGCGTCTAATTCACTTTTTATTTTTGGTATTTCAGATTGAAAGCTCCAGTCATCTAAACCTAAATATGGAGACAAAATGCTGTATTTATATTCTATAACACTGCCTTCATTTATATTTGATAACGTAAATTTCTTAACAGTCCAATTTTTACCTTCTTTTGTAGTAAATACATCTCTTGGTAAAAGATGGTTTTTTACCATTCTACTTCCAGATATATTATATGTAATAGCTTCTAAATCTAAAATTCTTTTATTCTTATAAAGATTTAAAGTTACTGTAGATAAGTCAAACGCAGATTTGTCTAAGATTTTTATTCTATAATAATAATCTGTTCTAGTATCATAGTCGTTTGTGGGGTCTAAGTAAATATTGGCATGTTCATATAAAACTACTGCAGCAGCAGTAGAATCTTTATCATAAACCGTCATTTTTAATTCCTCTAAAGTGGTTTGTCCCATTTTAGAAGATTTCTTTTTCTGAGCAATAAGAGTAGAGGTAAATAAAATAAAAGGTAGTAGTAATAATGCTTTTCTCATACTATAATCTAACAATTTTTTGAACTTTATTTTTATTTAGGTAATCTTTTACAATTGCCTTTGCTAAAGATTTATCTTTTATAGGAGTTAGAATAGATTTAAGTATTTCTAATTTATTTTCCTGAAAAGCTAAAGTTGTATATCCATAACCAATTACTTCTTTCTTTTCTATAAGAATTACGGCATGTTCTTCAATTTCTCTTCCTTTATCAAATATTATAAAGTCTTCATTATTAAAATCTTGTAAAAAAGGTTTTCTCTTTTTTTGAAAATTATATTTTGGTGTTAAAGTTTCTAATTCTATATAATATTTTAAACGAGTAAATAAGTCATTTCCTGTTTTTTCGAAGGAAATAGAACTTGCTCTGTCTTGTATTTTTGTAGCTCTTTTTGTTTGTTTTAAGAACAGTTTATTTACTTCAGATTTTACATTTTTTCCTCGTCCTAGATAAATTACTCTACCCTCAGAATCATGAATATAAAACAAGCCTAAATCTTTTGGAACAGCATCTAATAATTTTTGAAGTCTTTCTTTTTCAACTCTTCTATCATGATATTTTACAGAGCTTTGTATAATTGTTTTATCTAAATCTTTTTCTAACAACAATTTAAATAATTGTACTGTTGCCAAAGCATCACCAGATGCTCTATGTCTATCTGTCATTGGAATTCCCAATGCTTTTGTAAGTTTTCCTAAACTATAAGATGGTTGGTCTAAAATTAATTTCTGACTTAATTCTACTGTACAAAGTGTATTTCTATTAAAATCGTAACCTAATCTATCAAATTCTGTGCTTAGAATTCTATAATCGAAAGAAGAGTTATGGGCTACTAATGTGCAATCTTTGGTAATTTCTATAATTCTTTTAGCTACTTCGTAAAATTTTGGTGCATTCACCAACATTTTATTGTTAATTCCTGTTAGTTGAACTACAAATTTTTGAATTTCTTTTTCAGGATTTATTAAGCTAATAAATTGGTCTACAATAGTATGTCCGTCAAATTTATAGATGGCTATTTCTGTAATGCCTTCTTCATTAAATTTTCCTCCAGTGGTTTCAATATCTAATATTACGTACAAATTCTTTTTCTTTATTTGGAAATTTACTAATTATAATTTCGATTACCAAATATAGAACTTCCTACTCTAATCATAGAACTACCATTTTGTATTGCTAATTTGTAATCTCCACTCATTCCCATAGAAAGAACGCTTAGTTTACAATTAGCAGTAACCGTATTTTTTTTATGTTTATCAAAAAAGTTTTTTAGTAATAAAAATTCTTCTTTTAATTGTTCTTGGTCTTCTGTAAATGTTGCCATTCCCATAAAACCAACAATTTTTATGTTTTCTAAATCGTTTAGTTCTGTAGACTCTAGAATTGTTTCTATTTCATTAAAAGACAAACCAAATTTAGTGTCTTCTTTAGCAATTCTTGCTTGTAACAAACAATTGATAACTCTGTTGTGTTTTTTTGCTTGCTTATTAATTTCTTTTAAAGTCTTAAACTTGTCTACACCATGAATTAAATCTACAAAATGAGCCATATATTTTACCTTATTGCTCTGTAAATGTCCTATCATGTGCCATTTAATGTCTTTTGGTAAAGTATCAAATTTATCTACCATTTCTTGAATCTTATTTTCACCAAAAATACGCTGACCAGCATCATATGCTTCTTGCAAATCTGCTATAGGTTTGGTTTTAGAAACGGCAACTAAAGTTACATTTTCTGGCAAACTAGCTTTTATATCTTGTAAGTTTTTTGTTATCATATTAAAATTCGTAAATAGTTAGAGCACTTCTTAGTTTAGGTTCTATATAAGTTGTTTTTGGTGGCATTAATAAATCTGCATCTACAATTTCTTTTAATTCAGAAATTGTTGTTGGCATCATACCAAAAGAAACTTTAAATTCGCCAGAATCTACTTTTGTTTTTAATTCTAAGCTATCAGATTTATCTTGAGAATAAACAATCTTAGAATCGTTTCTAATATCTTCTATTCCTAAAATGGGTTTTAAAACTGTAGTATATAAAATTTGAGCATCTAATTTACTTAAAGCATCTGTAAAATTATAGAGTGATTTTCTTAAATATAAAGCATAAAACTCACCATTTAAATACATGCTAAAATGATGTTTTTCTTTAGGTTTGTATAGCTCTTGATTTCTGTTTTCTATTCTAAAAACAGTATCTAGTTCTATTAAAAACTCTTGCGCAGTTAAGCCATTTAAGTCTTTTATAAATCTATTAAATTCATAAATACTTAATTGACTTTCGGGTAACAAATAACTCATAAAAAAGTTATAATCTTCTTCTCCTGTATGGTTTAGGTTTTCTTTAGCTAACCTATCTGCTAATAAACAAGAAGAAGTAGATCTATGGTGGCCATCTGCTATATATAAAGTATCTATTTCTTTAAAAGCAGTTGTTACTTTTTCAATATCATCTTCATTATTTACAACCCAAAGAAAGTGAGATTCTTTGTCTGTTGTAGAAAACTCATATTCTGCTCTTTCTGCGCTATATTTTTTAATTATTGAAGAAATTACATCATTATCTGGGTATGTTAATAATACTGGTTCTGCATTAAAACCAGTATTTTTAAGATAGTTTTCAAATAAAACCTCTCTTTCTTTTAATGTTCCTTCGTGTTTTTTAATTACATTATTGTGATAATCTTTTACAGAAGTTGCAGAAATTATTCCGCAGAAAGAGTTTGTTGGTGTTATTTTCTTATAAATGTAAAACGCAGGTACTTTGTCTTGCGTAAAAATTTCATCTTCTTTAAACTCTAAATAACGATTATGTACCAATTTAAAGCGTAACTCGCCACTAACATCTTGTTTATGATATTTATAACCAGGGTTAATTACGTGTAAAAAAGTAAAAGGATTAAATGCTAATTTAGAATTTAACATTTCTGGAGAATAGATTTCGTATGATTTAGAAGAAACCATAGCTACCTTATCTCTTGTTGCTCTTACTGCTTTAAAAGGTTTTACAATTGCCATATTTTAGCTTAAAAGCTTAATAATTTGTTGCGCTAATTCTGTACCAATTCTTTCTTGAGATTCTTGTGTACTACCACCAATATGAGGAGTTAAAGAAATTTCTGGATTCATTAATAACTGTACAGCAGGTGTTGGTTCTGTTTCATAAACATCTAAACCAGCAAACATAATTTTACCACTTTCTATAGCTTTTACTAAGTCTACTTCGTGTAAAATTCCTCCTTTTGCAGTATTTATAATACCTACACCATCTTTCATTTTTTCAATTTCGGTAGAAGAAATAATATAATCTTCTTGCGGAGTAACGTGTAAAGAAATAAAGTCTGCTTCTTTTAAAACTTCTTCTTTGGTAACAGTATCTATACTAATAGTAATTTTTTGTCCGTTAAAGAATTCTATTGCAATAGGAGCAGAAGCTACAACACTATCTGTAGCAACTATTTTCATTCCAATTCCTAAACCAATTTTAGCAACTTCTTGTCCTACTTTACCAAAGCCAATAATTCCTAATGTTTTTCCACGTAACTCTATACCTTGAGAATATGCTTTCTTTAATTCTTTAAAGCGAGAATCTCCTTCTAAAGGCATTTCTCTGTTAGAAGAATGTAAAAAACGAGCCATTCCAAATAAATGTGCAAAAACCAATTCTGCAACAGAGCTAGAAGAAGCTGCAGGTGTATTTATTACATGCAAACCTTGGTCTTCTGCATAATCTACATCTACATTATCTGTTTCTACGCCACTACAACCAATTAATTTTATACTTGGGCAAGCGTCTATTAATTCTTGTCTAACTTGCGTAGAATTTTTCACTAAAATAACATCAATATTATTTTCATTGATATAGTTTTCTAACTGGTTTTGTGCAACCTTTGTTGTAATTACTTCAAATCCTCCTTTTTCTAAAGCGTCAATTCCGCTTTTAGAAATTCCATCATTTGCTAATACTTTCATCATTTATTCAAACATTCAAAAATTGAAATATTTAAAAACTATTAAATTTTTAAAATTTCAAATTATTATATATTAATTTTTCTTTCTAATTCTTGCATTACATCTACTAAAACTTGTACACTGTATAATGGTAATGCATTGTACATGCTTGCTCTGTAACCACCCACACTTCTGTGTCCGTTTAAGCCATTAATTCCTGCTTCTTTCCACAATTTATCAAACGTTTCTGTCAAAGAATTATCTTTTAACGTAAAAGTAGCATTCATTATACTTCTATCTTCTTTTGCTACTATTCCTTCAAAAAGCGAATTTCTATCAATTTCAGCATATAAAAGTGCTGCTTTTTTATTGTTTACTTCTTCAATAAATTTAATTCCTCCTAAATCTTTTAACCATTGTAATGTTAACATAGAAACATAAACAGCAAAAACAGAAGGTGTATTAAACATGCTGTCTTTATCTATATGAATTTGATAATTTAACATTGAAGGAATATGTCTTTCTACTTTTCCTAAGATTTCTTCTTTAATAATAACTAAAGTTGCACCTGCAGGACCCATATTTTTTTGTGCACCCGCGTAAATTAAATCGAATTTTTCGAAATCTAACTGACGAGAAAAAATATCTGAACTCATGTCACAAACAAAAGGAACATCCGTTTCTGGAAAATCTTTCATTTGTGTACCTGCAACTGTATTATTGCTTGTACAATGAAAATAATCTGCATCTGCAGGAATAGTATATCCTTTAGGAATAAAGTTGAATCCTTTTTCTTTAGAAGAACCAACTTCTACAACTTCACCAAAAGCTTTTGCTTCTTTTATTGCCTTGTCTGCCCAAGTACCTGTATTTAAATACGCTGCTTTTTTATTTAATAAATTATAAGCAACCATTAAAAACTCTAAACTTGCACCACCTTGCAAAAACAAAGCCTTGTAGCCTTTATTTTCTAAACCTAATAACTCTAAAGCCAACGATCTTGCTTTTTCTATAACGTTTACAAAAGAGGCACTTCTATGAGAAATTTCTATTAAAGATAAATCGTCATTATTAAAATTAACAATGGCTTCAGAAGCTTTTTCTAAAACTTCTTGAGGCAAAATACAAGGACCTGCACTAAAGTTGTGTTTTTTCATTTTATAGTTAGTTGTTGTGTTGTTCTATATTTTCGATAAAAATTCTAGCGTATTAATTCCATCTGCATAATCCCATAATTGCGGATTTTGAGTTTCACCAAAAGCAATTTCGTTTTCTATAAAGTCTTTAGCAACAATACACTGAATTTTTTCTTTATCTTGATGTAACTTTATTTTTAAGTCGATTTCATTATCATAATATTCATAAAAAATAGTTGCAATAGGAGACGCATAACTTTCATCTTCTTTTATCATTAAAAAACCATTTTCTAACAAATCGAACAAACTCATTAAGTAAACAGCCTTATTATAATCGTAATTATTGGCATATTTTGCATTGTTTATAATGTCTTTTTTTATAAACATTCCGTTAAAGAAGTTATTAAAATCGTAGTTTTTTGGAACATATAATTTTGAAACAGATCTACAACCTAAACCAAAATACGTAAAAACATCATCAGACAATTTTTGTAAATCTTCTTCAGTTTCATTACCCGTAATAACAGCAACAGAATTTCTACTTTTTCTAATAATATTTGGTTTGTCTTTAAAATAATATTCAAAATAACGTGCAGTATTATCGCTACCTGTAGCAATAACTGCATCAAAATTTTCTAGTTTTTGTTCTGTAAAAGAGATGTTTTCTTTAAAACTTGCATCTACATACTCTAAATATTTTGCTAAAAAAGGTAATAAATGTTTGTCGTTAGAAGATTGTTTAACTAAAACTGCATGACCAGAAATTAAAACCGATAAAAAATCGTGAAAACCAACCAAAGGAATGTTTCCTGCCATAACAATTGCTACAGTTTTTGATGATTTATCGCTCAAATCATTTTTAAAAATCCAATTATCTAAGTTGCTTTTTGTTAGTGCTTTAGACCAGTTTTCTAAAGAAAGTAATATATTATCTTTGGTAAACCAAGAGTTCTTTTCTTGTGCTATTTTTATTTGATGTTTAAAGCCATCAAAAAATAAATCGTTATGTTCTATTCCTTCAATTTTCTCTATTTTTTCCTGAGAAAACTGACTTAAAAACGTTCCTAATTTTACAAAAGCAGAAATTCTATTTTGAATACTATCCATTTATTTTGGTTCTAACTAATTTTGGCGTTATTTTTGCAATTGCAAAGGTACAAAACAGAAAAGAAAATTATGGCAATTATAATAACAGATGAATGTATAAATTGTGGGGCATGTGAACCAGAATGTCCAAACACTGCAATTTATGAAGGTGCAGACGATTGGAAATATTCAGACGGAACAGATTTAGAAGGAAATGCAGTATTACCAAATGGTAAATCTGTAAATGCAGACGAAGATCAAGAACCAATTTCTGATGAAGTATATTACATTGTTGCAGATAAATGTACAGAATGTAAAGGTTTTCATGAAGAGCCACAATGTGCTGCAGTTTGTCCTGTAGATTGTTGTGTGCCAGATGATGATAATGTAGAAACAGAAGAAGAATTGTTAGCAAAACAGAAGTTTTTGCATAACGATTAATTTTTTTTATTAAAGTATAAATAAAAATCCCGAGCTTTAAAACTCGGGATTTTTTTATTCATATTTTTTTAAATATGCTGCTATTAATTTTCTGTTATTCCAATTAGAAGCAAGATATTTTTTATAAGAAATGTATTGTTTTTTTTTCTTAAAATCTTCTTTTTTTAAGGTAATAACAGTTTCTTCAGGAATATAAGATGTGTTGTTTAACAAAGTTTCTGTTGTTTCATTTAGAATTACTTCAACTTTAATATTAAATTTTACTTTCTCTTTTTCTTTAGAATTTTCAATAAATTTTATGGGCCTATTTATGTAGGCGTAATTTTTAATTATTTGTTTGTAGTAAGATGTATATATTTTACCAAATTTGTCTTTTTCATAGAAAAGGGTAGTGGCGTTCTCGTTTTCTGAATATTTAATACCTAATAACCATTTTAAATTTACATGCTCTCCGCGTTTTCCTTTAGCGTATTTGTAAATTAATTTCTTCACAGTAAAATCATAAGGATCTATATATACTTTTCCGGTATATTTTGCTTTAGATTTTCTAGGTTTAAAAGAAATAACATACATTTTTAAACCATTTACAGTTTCATTTTTTTCTAAAGATTGATTGTAATATTTTACATTTAAAAAGTTAGTTTCATTATTGTTCTTAAAAAACGAGCCTTTATTTTCTGTGGCTCTTTTGTTGTTAGCTATTCTAAATTCGCCAAAAGAATTGTTGTTATTTAAGGAATCTGTTTTTTTAGAAACTTCTTTAAAAGACAATGAATCTTCTACTTTAAAAAGTCCGGTTTTAACTTTATAAGTTTTATCGTTTTTTAAATGTTTTAGAATTATATTTTGAATTTTATCTTGAATATTATTTATGGTTACACCGTTTCCAATATCTTTTTTTCTGTAACCAACAATCTCATTTACCTTTATAATGGCAACATTTTTAGCTGTTTTTTTTGATTTAATTTTTTTTGAAGAAACATTACCATTAAATTCTTTAGAGAATTCTGGGTTGGTTTCTTTTAAGCTATTAGAAAAATTCTCGAATTCTATTTGTGCTAATTTTCTTTTTTTTCTACTTAAAAGAGAACTAGATTCTAAATCTAGCTCTAGTTTTTTAAAATCCATTTTTTGGTTTTCAAAAACATAAATATCTTGCTTTACAGCAGTAGAAATATAGTTTTTTTTCATACTATCTACTGTTTTCTGAATCAAGTTTTCTAAAGAAATTTTAGCAATTTTTAGCTCAATTTCATCTAATTGATTTATAGTTTCGCTTAAATAAATATTAAAATTTATTTTTCTTAAACCATTAATTGTAAGTGTTTTGGTTTTGTAACCTAAAAAAGAAAAGGTAATTGTTTTTACATTTTTTAAATCTAATTTAAAGTTTCCTAACTTATTAGAAGTTGTACCTGTATTTATATTTGTAGCAATAGCAACCTTTTCTATAGGTTTTTTTGTTTCTAAAGAGAATATCTTACCCGAAATTATTTGTGCTTTACTGGCAAAACATCCGAAGAAAAATAAATAAATTATAAGTAGTTTTTTAAACATAGATTTTAATTTTTTAGAAAAGTAACCTTATTTTTTATTCCTTAATAAAAAGACATTTAAGTTTAACAAAGTATTATATTTGCATTCTCAAAATTTTATGAAAGATTAACTGAAATTAAGTTAAATCTTTTTGTTTTTTAAATTTATTAGAC
>TARA_R110002049_G_scaffold108883_1_pt1 | contig 12461 bp, 13 predicted proteins | sample TARA_R110002049 | Tara Oceans TARA_R110002049 (sample SAMEA4396941) | marine metagenome | biome: Polar Biome; feature: [SRF] surface water layer (ENVO:00010504); material: water (ENVO:00002006), including particulate matter (ENVO:01000060) such as... | depth 5 m | reverse complement strand
TATGAGAAAAATAACAGGTATTGAATTTAAAACCGGTAACGGATATATTTTCGGTGTGAGAAACAAAACAGGTTAGTTAAATGCCAGTCATCGTAATGGCGAGTCCCAAGGGCGGAGTTGGAAAGTCTACTTGTGCAGTTCTGCTGGCATCAGAGTTCGCTCGGATGGGCGCAGATGTGACTGCCTTGGATTGTGACCCGAACAAGTCTCTCACACGTTGGGCATCCCACGGACTGCCTAAGGGCGTCACGCTTCACAGCGATATCGGGCGTTCAGAGATTGTGGCTACAATCAAAAATGCGGACGGGGACGGTAAGATCGTGATCGTCGATCTTGAAGGCGTAGCTTCACAATTGGTGAGCCGTGCCATTTCGCAGGCTGATCTGGTCATCGTGCCCATGCAGCCAACAGCATTGGATGCCGAAATTGGATCAGAGGCATTGGCGCTCGTTCGGGAAGAGGAAGAGGCGCTTAGTCGAAGGATCAGACACGCGGTTGTTCTGACCAAGACAAGCGCAGCCGTAAAAAGCCGGGTGCAAAAAGAGCTCGAAAACCAATTGCGCGGGGCAGGGATCGACATGATCGAACCTTCCCTTGTGGCCCGCGCAGCGTTCTCGGAGCTTTTTGCCTATGGCGGCGACCTCACATCGATGTTGAACAATCCTGAGATTGTGACCGGTGGCAAGGTGGACAAGGCTTTACTGAACGCCACAGCATTTACGGAGGCAGTGTATGAGCGGCTCAAATAGACTAGCAGGCCTCACGGCACGACCTAAAGACACGGGTCCAGCAGCGGTGCGTAAAGTTGATGAAGTGGGTGAAACTCGGGGCTTTGTTGATCGTTCGCCGCGAAAAAAGCCAGGGCGAAAGCCAAGCCCAAGGACATACCAATTGCATCCCAAGGTTTTCCCAAGGGTAGGGGAGAGCATCGCAGCTGAAGCTGAGCGACTCGGCATCACCCAAGGTCAGCTAATTGAGCAGATGTGGGACCAGTATAGTAAAGACGAAAGCGAAATCGCATGATAAAAAGCGCCACTTTCACCAACTTCACTAGTGTTCCGAGTGAAAAATGGAAATTCTCCCCAGGACTAAATGTTATTGTTGGAGAGAATGGTTTAGGTAAATCTCACGTCCTAAAATCGCTTTACTCAATACTAAAAACTCAGAGCCCCGGCAATCTACCGGTCAATGGTATACAGCAAGAGAAGCTAGGAAAAAACCAGCTTGAAAAGCAAATTGCGGATGAACTGACTGGCAATATGCGACCGGATAGCCTTGGACGTTTAGTGAAACGCCAACAAGGACGCGGCAAAGCTGAGATCGCAGTTTCCTTTAAAGATAAACATCTCGATGTCGGTTTTAGCTTTGCCACAAACTCAAAGACGCAAGTTGACGTAACAACTATGCCAACCTCCTATCTAGAAAAACCGCCCGTTTTTATTCCGACACGCGAGCTGATAACGCTCTGCCCATGGTTCGTTTCTCTTTACGATTCATACAACGTACCCTTCGAAAAGGCTTGGCGCGATACAGTACTTTTGCTTGGTGCGCCTAGCTTGAGAGGGCCGCGGGAAGCCAAGCTCCGAGACATGCTGCTACCGATCGAAGAGGCTATGGGTGGCAAGGTTGAGGTGGATAACAATGGTCGATTTTTCCTCAAGGTAAACGGCGGAAGAATGGAAGCTACATTGGTAGCAGAAGGATTGCGCAAATTTGCAATGCTTGCGAGATTGATCAGTACAGGAGTCCTACTCGAACAAGGCTATCTATTCTGGGATGAACCCGAGACCAATCTCAACCCAAAACTCATCGCAGTGCTGGCACACGTAATAGTCGGCTTAGCCGATCAAGGGATCCAAATTTTCTTAGCAACCCACTCAGTATTTTTGCTACGCGAAATCGCCATTATTACTGATGGCAGAAAAAAATCAAAGTCCCGCTACTTTGCGCTTGTGGCATCTGGAGACGAAGAGGTTTCAAACTTAGAGCAGGGTGACAGTATTGACGATTTAAACACTCTCGTTCTTCTGGACGAAGAGTTGGCGCAATCCGATAGATTTATGGATTCACAGAAAGATGCCTAACTTCACCCTCGTCGAGGGACGCCTATCGTTTGAGTTCAAGGATGTTAAATCTGCTGAACAATATGATAGTTGGCAACACTACAGGGGCACTTATAATTCTGCCTGCGGTTCATCGAAAGCCGTCGACTTTATTGTCTGCAAGGGTGATGAAGTTTGGCTAATTGAAGTTAAAGACTATCGTCAAAATAGACGGGTAAAATCAATTAGCCTAGCGGATGAGGTCGCTCTCAAAGTTCGTGACACCATGGCTGGTCTAGTCAGTACGCGCTTTATGGGCACAAATACTGACGAAGTTGCGCACTCAAAAGCAGCGCTTTCGCAGAAAAAACTACGCGTTGCGCTCCACCTTGAACAACCCGCAAACCCCAGTAGATTATTCCCACTTGTAGACAATCCAGCGAATATTGCGATCAAGCTTAAACAGCAACTAAGGTTTGCTGATCCACATGCCAAGCTAATCAGTAGACGTGATTTCCCTGCAAATCTAGGCACAGTCAACAGCATTTAGAGCATCTACTTAGCAGGTGATCCAAGAGGGCGCAGCGCCTCTGGTCCATGGCAATTACAACGCTTGCGTAAATACTAAGATCAGTCGCGATAATCGCGGATAGTATCTCTATTTAGCTTCTTCGCAGGAACCAGCCTGTAGTGCCGCTCTTCGACAACCTTAATTTCATCGTCCTGCAAGGTGAGTTCAAAGAGTGCTATAACCTGGTTCTCCATGAACTGTGCGGCGATGGCACGACAACGCATCCCAGGGAATTTATCTTCTACAAAGCGGATATCTTGAGAAATCTGCACGATCCCAATCTGATCTTTGCCGCCTTTTGCTTGTACTGGTATCACATAATGACAGCCCCGTTTGTCGAGCCCGACGTACAGTTCGTCAATCTCGATTTGTCCAATGCCTTTCACGGTCGTTCGTAAGTGGTTTTGCAAACTGTAGGTGGTGAGGCCAAGGAAGGTGTCGATCAGTCTATTATAGCGTACGATCGCGAGAAGGGCTTGTTCGTCATCAAGGGCGTACGCGCGGATCAACTCAGGTGTTGCGTCTGGAATATCGATCCTAACCAGATCTTCGCGGGGTAGAACGCGGTTCGCCGTTACTAAACTGAACTTATACAATGCACGTCCTGCAAGCTCGATTACCCATTCCATGCCTTCGGGCTGAGTGGCTACGATCTGGTCTGGGAGGGCACTGCGAAACCGAAATGAGTAAAGCACGTCGCCGAGATTGTCTGGGAGCTCGATGTTGAGAGAAGTTGCTGCATCTTTAAGATCTTTCCGCACAAAGTCGAGCGAAGTTGCACCTTCCGAGTAGCGGTCAAAAAATATCTTCTCGATCAAAGAACCATAGCGGTTGAGGGCTTTAGCCATATGCCTTGACCTCTTCTGCCAGCCGTTCCCGTTCGATATCAATCTGTCTGCGCTTAGTAGCGCCGCTCTTTCTGTCACGCTTAGAAGAGGGAGCAGCAACACCAAAATACGCGGATGCACTTGAGAGGTCGAAGTTCAAAAGGGCAGCATCACCCAACGCCATATGATCTCGTGGGCGGGAAGGTTTGATGTTCAACGACGCGACGATCTGAGCGGCAACTGCGCGGGCAAGGGGAGGGGGAACGGCATTACCGATTTGCCTCGCACCATGCCATTTGGTGACGTTAAAGCGGAACCAGTCTGGAAAACCATGTAGCCGTGCCATCTCACGAACCGTGATGCAGCGGGCATGCTGATAGTGAACTGGCCGTGGGCTGGTAAACGCACCGCGTGCGCCATCCGTGCCAGCTCGAAGAGTGTTGGAAACCCCATGCATAGGAAGGCGGAAGAGGCGGCTGATCGGCTCGACGGTGCCCGGCTCTGTCTCCGCAAAACGGCGACGCGTGATGTCCGTGTGCTGTGTTCTCGCACTTGAGGTCAGAACAGTCGGGTCCCAATCTCTCGGATGGCCGTAGTGCCATGCACTGTTGCTCAAACACCGGAGTTCGGACGCGTAAGCGGACGGATCACCAAACCTATTCGTTGTCACTGCGTCTGATGACATAAGGGTAGCAAAGCCCTCAGCATCAGGAAGATCACCGATCGCATCCTGAGATGTCGGCCCAAGGGGGAGTGCTGGGAACCGCTGCTTCTTGCCCGGAATGTTGGTCATTGCATCTGGATAGTGGGGCAGGGGGCGGCCCTTCTTTGCTCCCATGAGGATCAGCCGCTCACGCGACTGTGGCGTGCCGTAGTGACCGGCGTTGAGGACCTTCCAAGGGAGCTGGCAAGTATAACCGGCAAGATCGAAGGCCTGTACCAGTTCTTCGAGGAAGCGTTTGTGCTTACCTACTGTCAGACCTTTCACATTCTCAAAAACAAATGTCTCTGCGTCCAGCTCTCGGACAATACGCACGAAATCTAGAACAAGGCTGTTCCGTGGATCGTTAAGCACACGGTGGCCGATTAACGAAAAGCCCTGGCAAGGCGCACCACCAAATACACAATCGACTTGGCGACGGCCGATGCCTGCTGCTGCACGGATTTCATTTCCAGTTAAGCCCTCAACGGACTGAGGTAGAACAGCAGTGTCTGGGAAATTGAATTTGTGAACAGCGCAATGCACTGGGTCGATCTCGACAGCCGCCTTAACGTCAAACCCGGCTTGCTCGAAGCCAAGGCTGAGCCCGCCAGCTCCTGCAAAAAGATCGATTCCGATTGGTCTCATATTACGCTCAATTTCATCCAATATTACCTTGTGTCGATCTCACTCTATCGCAGCCTATACACTAAGTCGATCGCAATCTGCGGCGCGCATCGAGGTCAAGCCCCATTGGGGGTATTTCATAATTCGCCTAAGCGGCCTTGGGTATCTTGTTTGTGCGATTTGTTCATTTTTTGTTCTAAAATAGCGCAATATGCAAATAGTGCATCACATACGAACGCCAAGGGCGCACAAAATTCGGCTTCCCTCTGCGAAAAGGATCAGTTGATCTGTCCTGACCAATGGCCGGTTGTGGCCGATAGTGTTCCTCACAGGAGCGAGACGCTGCATCGAAACCTGAAAATCCTGCTTCGAGACAAAAAAACGCTCAAAGGCTTCTCGCCAGTTTCTGCCTTCAATGATGATGTGCATAAGTTCCATGAAGTCAGAATAGTAAAGAAGAGGGAAGGAATCCCCGCGCTGCTCGTGATCGGCTTCCTTGCGGTCCTGCCACTTTTTTCGAAGATCGCCGTGAACCCTCCGTCGCAACCATGCCTCACCCTCAATCCGGCGAAGTTCTGTCTCGATCACGACGCGAAGACGGTTTTCGATCTGACCAAGCAGGCTGGCGTGTTGCGGATCGTACTGCCCGGCCTCTCCACGTTCCGTTCTGACTGGCGCGACTGCCTCGATGCGAAACTCGAAACCCGCTGAAAATAAGACATGCGGATATGCGTCTTGCGGGAAGGCAACCACTTCAGCATTTAGACCCGCATCAATCTGAGCGTTTTCTCGATCCTCAGCGGACTGGCCCTCTTCAAAGGCTACTGGCTCTCCCAACTCTTCTGAAAATACTTCCCGTCCCGCTGGATCAAATGGTGAGACACCACTGGAAATATCGTGCAGGCGGGCAATGCGGGCAAAACCAACTATTGAAACGCCAAGGTGATCCTCGATGGCCCACGGGTTCCGAAGCTGCGCCATCCTGTCGGCAAGTGAGGTCTGCCATGCCTCCATACGTTGGAAATGCTCCTGAAGCGGATTGACCGCCTGGGCAGCGGCAAGCGAAAAGCTCTGAATCTGATCCGCCAGCGGAACAATGGCATGGTGCACGTTCGTAACGAGATGCTTCAGGCTTGCGTCCATACGTTGTAGCGCGTCGAAGGTTTCTGGCCTCGAAAGAACACTGTGTGCTGTCGCTATTGCGCCCGATACCTCCGCCCATTGTTGTGATTTTGTGTATACCTCAAACGAGGCGTGAGCCGTTGTAACGGAATCTATCATTCGCTGGATGTCATTCTGCTCAAGCATCCGGGCAGCCTGTAAAGCAGGTGAATTTTCAAGCTCACGAAGCATCCTCGTCGCCGGATCGTTTTCCATCTGGCGCATGAGCCTTTGTGCCGGACCTTCACTCAGCTCCAGTGCCCGGCGCATTGCATCGTTATCGAACGGATCATCGGTCATGTAATTTCAACGCGAAATACGCCTTTGTTAAAAAGTCCAATCTTCAGCCTCCATAAAGCCTTCAAGTGACATACACGGGATACCAAAATGGCGGCAAATGTTCGGTATCTTTGCACCATTCGGCGGCTCGCCTTCAAGAGTTACTACCGTCGCGTCAATGGCATGGGCGCGTGCGATAATAAATGGATCGGCGTTTAGTCCGCCTTTCAAGAGCTTCTTTCGTTCGATGATTTGCAGGAAGTGCGGAACTGCAAAAATCTGTCCGACGAAACCTGCCTCCGCTGCGTTTGGTGCCGGAAAAAGATCACGTTGGTTAGCTGCCCAATCCCGCAAGGCGGTAACCCTGTCCCCCTCAATTTCGCGGGACACCTCGCGGGTCGACGTGATCTCACCGTTGTCGATGAGCTCATCAAACTGCCCCCAAAGGGTCGGGAACCGGTTGCGATAATAGCTGTGGAAAAGCTGGGAAAATGCGTTTGTATCGAAGACGTAGCTCAAGGCGTTCTCCTTGAGGCATATTCTTCAAGACGGGTCAGGTTCTTGGGTTTGGTATCGAGAATGTCGGCAAGTTGATTATAGTCGATCTGGTTCTGGTAAAACCGCTGGAAAGCAAGGTTGATATACTCTGTCCCGAGATACGCTATCTTGGTGTTGTAGTGGTCTCCTCCCGTACCCCGCTGGCCTTGCTCGGCCCATCGCCGCGCGGCCAGATCATACTCACCGGGAGTGATCAGATCGCGGTCGAGAAATTTTCTGAAGATGAACTCGCGACTGACGCTGAACAGTTGCGCCAGCTCAGCCGCCGTCGCTTCAGTCGGCGCCTGACCGCCAAAAGCAGCATCGAAGGCATCTTCCGGCACCAGAAGACAAGCCGCCATACGATTGCAAATGACCTCGATCCGCCGATTATCCCCGACCAGCTCATCCACGAAACCGTCGCCAGTCCTGTCGACGCCACTAGTATGGAAAAGCAGGTGCGCAAGTTCATGGAACAGCGTGAAAATCTGACGGGTCTTAGCAGTAGTGTTGTTCACGTAGATGATCGGGAACTCGTCATCATAGAGACAGAACCCAGAATAGTCTGGCTCCCGGAATGAGTCCTTAAAGACGTAGATACCGACGCCTAAAAGCACCTTGCGCCATTCCTCCAGCGCCGTCTCCGCATTCCCCCAAGCGAATTGCTGCTCAATTGTGACGCCCAGATAAGCACGAACTTGAGCTGCAATTTCCTCAATGCGATCTGTCGGACGGAAAGCCAGATCACGGGTAATCAACCGCTCGGCGGAGTTGCGGCCCCCATTCAGCTCTTCAACGCCCATCTGAAACGTTCGGGCCTTGCGTAGCAGCAATCGGATGCGGGGTGGTATCTCCGCAATCTGGTCCGGACCCAAGGTGCGGAAGGTCTCTTCGATAGGCGGCAGATCGGGCGGAGCCGGAAAGAAAAATACCGCAACCGGCACCTTAAACTTATCGGCCATACGTTCGAGCTGCGAATAGCTTGGAAAGGCCTCGCCAGCTTCCCACTCAACGATTTTGCGGAAATCCGATACTGCAGCATCGACGGAGAACCCGGCCCGCTCCCGCGCCCAGGTCACAACCGCCGGAGTGATTGGCATAGATTCGGCCATCAGACAGAAACCCCGATTTCCCGGTTCATGGCACGCTGCAATGTGCTGCGGTTCACTCCCAAAATCTCGGCCATGCCGGAAACGGTTTCCCGCTTCGTCTCGATGGCGGTCTTCGCATGGACGATCTGCGCCGGGGAAAGCACTGGCGGACGCCCCAACCGCTTGCCGCGCTTCTTGGCCGCGCGCAGCCCTGCCTTGGTGCGCTCCTGGATCAGATCGCGCTCGAACTCGGCCAAGGCCCCCATGATGTGAAACACCAGCCGCCCGCCTGCGGTTGTCGTGTCGATCCCATCGGTCAGGCTCCGAAATTCAATACCCCGCTCGCCAAAGAGTTTGAGAAGATGGATCAGGTCAGCGATGGATCGGCCCACACGGTCCAGCTTCCAGACCACCAGAAGGTCGCCGGGGCCTAACAGCTCCAACGCCTCGGAGAACCCGGCACGGGTCTCGGCTGCCTTCGCACCGCTCTGCGCTTGATCGGTAACGATCTGATCGCAACCGGCCTCGATCAGCGCCTCGATCTGTAGATCAAGGTTCTGTTCCTCTGTGGACACCCGTGCGTAACCGATTTTCATGAATTCTTTTTGCACTAGGTTTTTGCGGCGGTCCAGCATCAATCGGATCAATGACTTAGCGAAACTCAAGATAGTGCCGCGAAAAGGGTCGTTTTCGCGGCAAGTGATGAGCTGGCCATAAACCTGCCAGAACCACGCCGGTCTTGCCGGAAGGTTCTGGCGTCACTAATTCATTAATGCTGTGCTGTGTTGGTCAGCGGGATGCGGCTTAGACCGTACCTGATGCCTAGATTTTCTTGCGGTTCGCAGCCTTTACAAGACGTTGGATAACATCTTCCTTTGGGTGATAACCGTGTGGGTCGTTTTCGACGATAGTGTAAAATACGGGATCAGGGCTGCTCTCACCTTCCCGTATCATTACGTCGATTTCGCGCAAGACGCTGCTGTATTGGTCATGCAACCGGCGTAATTCTGGTATGCGCTCCTTGTCGGATGCTTTTTGAGCGCGCCGTTCAACTGATATGAAGTGTGTTGCCATCACAAGCTGAGCAACTGACAACCCGATCCAATCCGAGATCACGCGAAGATGCCAATAGTGCAGCCTAGGCCGGTCCCCATCATTCGTCTTTTCGGTCCCGCCGCCGGTTTCGAGCTTTGAGATACTCACTCCCGGATGTTCGGTTTTTTGCAAATTGAGGCCTTTGAACTTCTTGGTTACATTCTCCACGGCACGAAGAAAGGAAGGTGGCGGATTCTTACCAAATTTCGGGCGACTTTGCACGGTGCCCTCGGGCAGATCACCAGAAATTGCCCCCCAGTTTTGTCTAAGCCCCGCAACTAACGCAGCGATACTGGCAGGAAAGGCTTTATAGGGATCGTCGTCGCCTTTGGTATGACCAAGATGCCGCCTTGAGGTATTCTTTGCCATATCTTGTCGTGATCCGTCAAAAAAAGCCCCACATGGCAGGGCTTCGGCCTCTTGACCGATTCATATTAACACGTAGGATAGCCTCTGAGCAGCCATGCGCGAATTTGTACCCCGGCAGGCTGGCTCTTATGAATGGCAACCCCATGGAGGAGCTGATGATCAATTGTTGACGAGCCCGAGGCCCAGAAGCATCCTAAGCATATCGGATTCCGACATGCGTTTCAAGTTATGCTCACCTAAACGCGCTGTTTAGGCAGCGTCAAGGCCATTTTGTGGCACGAAACGAAATTTTCGTGCGCTTGGCAGGTTGAACACGAAACGCTGTGATCGCCTTCGGCTCCCAACAACCCCCATATACAGATGCCAAACAGGCTCAAGCGCCTGCTGCAAACTAACAGGCCACCGGAGTTTTCCGACAGCGGTGGCCTGCAAACCGGGCATCTCAAACAAACAGCGTCACCGCCGCCGTCTACCCGGTTGCGGAGAGGTATCTCGTCTCTTGTCCTAGTGCAAGGGACGAGCCTCTAAACCGGTGCGTGGCGCGACAATGGAGGATGAAGTCGTTATGACACATCAATCTTTATCTGCGTTCCAGCAATGCCAACAAAACTGTGTTGCGTCTGCGACCTGTGTAACAAGAAAATCTGCGCGCATTCGAATGTTATGCGTAGCAAATGGCGAAAAGGCGCGCATCGCCGATGCGCTTTTGCGCTTTAAGATGCTGCATACATGGGTTGACGAAAACATGCAGGCACAGTCCGATATCGGGCTTGCTTTTATCGCCGAACTCAAGGCTGCGGCACCGCGTATTGTCCGTGCGCTTGAGCGGGCGCGGGACGGTCATCTCGATGCCGTTTATATCGACGGCTTGCCGAAAGACGTAGAAAGTGCGCGAATCGTCCTTGTCGCGATGACGCACATACTTGGCAAACCCTTCAACTATGATGCGCAAAACGGTGGGGCTTTGGTTATGAAGCTGAAGCCGGTCAGAGGCTCGGTTGGTAACACCAACTCGACGCGCGAGGACTTTGCCTTTCATACTGATGACGCTGCTATTCCGCGCGATGCTCGGGTTGAGTGGTTGCAGCTCTATGGCATCGTGAACCCGCCGAATACGCTGACTGGCTTTGCCCCGACCATGGACGCTCTGAACGATCTGAAGGCGTCGGGCACGGTCGATCCGCTGGTCAAAGCCCTCGGCCAACCGCGCTTCCGCGTGCGTTTCCCCGTCTCATTCGGGTTCGAAAAGGAGGTGTGGTCGGACCCGTGCCCCGTCATCGAAATCGGGAAGGATGGCGACATCGAAACGCGGTTCCCCAGCTACGCGATCAAACCTGTGCGTGACGACGATTTCGTCGCCCACGCGGCCATCGCCGTGTTTCTCGCCGCGCTGGAACGCCAGGTCATCAACGTGCCGCTCGATGCAGGCTGCTTTCTCGCCTTCAACAACAATCGTGGCGCGCACAAACGCGGCACGATTGGGGAGGGCGACCGGCTGGTGCTGCGCACCTATGCCACGCAGTGCCTGGACATGCTGCAGGCCGTGACCGGCGAAAACGGCCCGATCTTCCCCGTCGCGCCCTTTGCGAAAGCCCTGAGCGCCTGACCACAGCGTTTGGCCATTCAGCGGCGGGGCATGTCCCCGCCGCACATTCATCACAAAGGAAAAAGAACATGAGCAACCAGACGAACCTCTTCTATCAGTTTCCCGACAAGACCGAAATCACGTCGAAGATCATCGCAACCCGCCCACACTTCTTCGGCACGGCTATCGCCGTCGAGGAAAACATCGTCCGCGCTGCCGGTGGCGGCGAACCGCGCGATGTTGGCAAAGTCAATGGCAGCCCCATCCAACAGGTAGAAAAGCAAGAAGGGAAAACATGGATCGCTTTCGATAGCGATCCAGCCTTGTACAAGCCTGACACTGTGGTCGAGATTGAACTGGACAGAGATCATCGAGACCAACGACGTCGGCTGCACACCGGCGTTCACCTCGCAATCCGGAGTGCATATAACCACTTCGACGACATTCGCGTCACCGAAGCCGAGATCGCTGAAGATGCGTCTTCAGCGATCATCAAGGGTGACGTGTCGCGCGCCATCGACAAGGGCGATATCGCACAGATCGACATGTCGATGAGATCAACAGTACTCAAAGAGCTGCCGGTCACGTTAAACAGGGCCAAATCGGTAGATCATGCCGAAGAGGAACATGGTCATTTGTTCCGGGTGAGCGACCGCCATGCTTTCAGGGGTAAGGTGCGCCTCGTCTGTATCGACGGGTTTGATGTGAACCCTTGCAGCGGATTGCACCACCCGGATTCCAACATCGGTCCCTATGAAATGCGGGCAAATTTTTCTGGTAGTTCCAGCGGTAAATTTGAGATCAGGCTGAACCTGTCGCCTTGCTGGATGTACTGGTACGGCGACTAGGCCTCGTGGCTGCACGTTCGGGCATCGTATGCCCGTCTGCGCGAAGCGCCGGGCCTGTCGGCGGGTTGCCTTCAGGTTGCCCGCTGACAGGTCACCCTGAAACCGCCCACAACCAGGATGACACGGAAACGCAAGAAGCCCCCGCCTGCTGACGGGGGCCTTGATCATTTCGGCGGTGCGAGCTGTTACTCGGCGGCCATCCGGTCGGCCTGCGCGGTGCGGACCATGATGTAGTCAACGGCTTTCTGCGCCTCGGACGCGGCGCGGAATATCGCGCGGCTGTCTTCTTTCATCGCCTCAAGCCATCCTTCGACATAGGCGGCGCTTTGATCGAATTCAGGCTCTACCCCGATCTGTGCGCAAAGCATGCAGTTGCCAATTTCCGCGACCAACTCCTCGAACGCATAGGCCTTGCGGTCATTGAACCTGCCCAAACGGTCCAGCCGCTTTGTCGCCCCGGTCCAGTGGGTCAGCTCATGCGCCAAGGTGCCGTAATACCCTGCGGCCCGGTGAAACGTGCCAATCGGCGGCATGTGAATCCGGTCGGTCTTGATGTTGTAGTACGCGCGCGGCTCTTCGGTCACGTCGATCTGCGCGCCAGTCCCGGCAAAGAACGCTTCAAGCTCGGGGTCGGCCTCGGTCCCAAGATCACGGGGCGGATCAGGCAGGATATAGAATTCAGCAGGCAAGCCCTCGATCTGGTCGGCGTTGAACACGCGGTAGGCTTTG
>TARA_R110002049_G_scaffold155062_1_pt1 | contig 12470 bp, 11 predicted proteins | sample TARA_R110002049 | Tara Oceans TARA_R110002049 (sample SAMEA4396941) | marine metagenome | biome: Polar Biome; feature: [SRF] surface water layer (ENVO:00010504); material: water (ENVO:00002006), including particulate matter (ENVO:01000060) such as... | depth 5 m | reverse complement strand
CGGTAGCGATCAAGCCGTTATTCCGGGCCTGTACGCAGCCGGAAACGCGACGGCGGCAGTCAGCGGTACTGCGTATTTTGGACCGGGTGGGACGATTGGGCCGGCAATGGTTTTCGGCGTACTGGCCGGTCGTTCAGCGGCAGAAGAGGCCGCCGGTAATTCAGATCGAGATGCCGGAAGCGGTTGAGACCGCGCTCCATGGAACAGGCGCGTGAGCCACACAAGTGCTGATTTTGTTCTTGTCGGTTGCTGGCATGGGGCTTTCCGGGGCCCTGGCTCGATATTGGAAACGGGTTGGGTCTTGCGCAGTCTGTTGCCACACCCGGTGAAGCGTCACGATCGGATATCAGGAGGCCGAGATGCAAGAAGCTACTCTTGAAAATTCGCTGGGGAGCGCGATATCCCGCGATATTAGGGCTCTCAGGGAACAAATGGGCGGTTGGCTGGAGTGTAAGTGGCCAGGTGTTGAGCTCGCAAATCTTGGTGTACCTACCGGAAGCGGCGCGTCCAGCGAATTACTGTTGCTGACCCTGGGGGGGCAGTACGCGACGTATGCTGTGCCTGAAACGCTTATTGCCAGGATTTCTCCGGCATGGTCCGTGTACCCTACAACAGATATCGACCTGCAGGCTCGATGCATGAATACCGCAGCGAACTTCTCCGATGCGCCCGTGCCGCGGGTGTTCGCCGTGGAATCGGGCGCCTCGAACGAACTCGGTCGCCCCTTTTTGCTAATGGAACGGCTGGAAGGGCGTGGCGCGCCAGACATTCCATCTTACGTGCTGGAAGGATGGTTGTATCAGCTAGATCCCGCAAGCCAGAGCCGGGTATGGCGCAACGGTGTAAGCGCAATTGCGACCTTACACCAAACCGATGTCCGCGCCGGCGGGCTTGGTGAAGACTGCCGGTTACCCTCCAGCGGCGATACATCACTACAGCGCATGCTGAGCTACTGGAGTCTGTATCTCGAGATGGTAGAGCGGGGCGGCGACTATCCCATATTGCGCCAGGCTGTCGACTGGCTGCATGTAAATGCCCCTGTAATGGAGAGCTCCGAAGGGCTGGTGTGGGGAGACGCGAGTTTACGCAACATGCTTTTCAAGTCTTTACAGCCAGCAGCATTGCTTGATTTTGAGTTCGCTCATGTAGGGTTGCAGCATTTCGACATAGCGTTTTATGCCGTCATGGACTGGGTAATGGCGAGTGGATTTGCCAATGACGCACCACGATTGCCTGGATTTCCCTCGATTCCGGCCACTCTCGATTATTATGAGGAGCTCACTGGTTCCAGGGTGTCCAACAGAGCCTATCTCTGCACTATGGCGTTGACCTACTCGGCTCTTTCAACGACGCGTGTTTATCAGCGCCTGGAATCCGCGGGAAACATAGCGCCCGAAGATGTTCGAACGAATCCGCCGTTGCGGATGCTTGAATCCGTGCTGCAAGGCCAGACGTTTCCCGATTAAGCTCTGAGCTCGGATTCCAGCATGCGCTGAATCTCTCTCCGCATCCGCATGGCAGGCGTGTCCGCATGCACGCTCACCTCGATATGCGACTCCGGATCCAGTGCATCAAGTAACGCTTGAATTGACTCCATTGCCTCGACATCTTCCATGAGCAGGTTGCGTACATCCTGTTCGCGATTCTCATTCAGGAAGGGGAAATTCTGGCATATAGCCGTGTGCTGGAGGCAGCGGTCTTTCGTGACCGGAGTGATAGCCACCATCAGTTGATTGGTCCTTGTACCCTGTTGCCTTTCATCGGTGGACTTCAGGTCGACACGAATGCCGCATAGATTGGGTGCGTGCGCATCTGCGGTGATAATACGGTCCGCCGTGGCCGCGGCCGTCGCAAATGTAGTCTGGGTAAGCGGGCTGACCTGTTCATTTTCGATCTGGCGGATCACGCGCATCCAGTCGCCATCGGTTTCCGTGGTGAAAGGCATGGTTGCGACATCGCCGGAATCGATAAGGCCGTGATGTAAAAAAGAGATATGGGAAGCATCCAGAAGGTTTTCAAAAGGAAGCAGGTAGTTGGCGCTCACGGGTAGCAGGGGGCCTATTTCGTGATGCCAGCCCTCCCGACCAAAGCCAAACTGGGCCAGATCCGGTATTTTCGACTCGTCGGCCAGCGCAGGATCACCCATCCAGATCCACAGCCACTGCCATCGCTGAACCAATGGGAAGGATTCCACGCACATTCTGTCTGATATGGGGCCTCCCGAAGGGATTTCTGCGCAATGGCCATCGCTGCCAAAACGCATGCCATGATAAGTACACTGGATAGTCTCCCCGACCACTTTCCCAAGCGACAGGGGCAGGCCACGGTGTGGGCAGCGGTCAAAAAGCGCGACATGCTCCCCGGACTCAGATTGAAACAGGACGACAGGCTTGTCCAGAATCCATCGGTGCAGAGGCCCGCTCTCAACTTCCTTGAGCGAAGCCGCAACGTACCACTGATTGCGGGGATACGGCGCGGTGCCGGCTATCATGAGTTGGCAACCGCTGGTGTAACGCTAGCCAGCTTCTCCAGGTCCGGTTTTACTTCTTCACAGAATAAACTGAGTGATTCAAGAATGTGCTCAATCGACAGGTTGCCAAAGGCGAAGCGGCACACGAGGTAGTTGGCTCCGGTAAATTCGAGCTCCTCGCCCAGTTTTTCAAGTACCTGGCTCGGTGAGCCGACGATTGCCTCACCGTGTTGGATAATGGAATCCATATCTTCCGGCAGTAGTTGTTTGGCCAGTGGATCGTTGAAGTGGTCCCAGAGGAAGGTAAAGTTCTCGCGGAAAACACTGAAAGCTGGAGCGGCCCGGCGTCGGGCCGTTTCCTGGTCCGGCGCGATGACGATCTGCCTGAGCAATCCGGCCATGGGCTCACCCCGGCCGGTATACGCGCCCTGGTAAGCGTCTATGGCGGCCCTGGCCTCTTCGGCAGGCCCGGCTCCGCAGACCACATTCATGCCGCGCTCGGCTGCCCATGCAGCTGAACTGGGCTTCAGAACGCCATACCACATGGGGGGGCGAGGCGCCTGAACCGCCTTGAGTGGTAGTGGAATGTTGCTGAACGAGAAGAATTCACCCTCAAAATTCAATACCGGTTCGGTGAATGCATTATCGAGGAACGCCAGGCATTCATTGAAGTGATCTTGCGCACGCGCAGCATCCTGACCAAATGCCGAGATCTCGTGGGGGGATATGCCTTTTCCTATACCCAGCTCAAGACGACCGCCGCTAAGCTGGTCCAACATACAGATTTCTTCGTAAAGGCGCAGGGGGTGATACAGCGGTAAAGGTAGCACCAGCGGCCCAAATCGTAGCGTGCGGGTGCGTTGCGCCATTGCAGACAGATAGAGAAGAGGGGAGGGGGCAAGACCAAGCGGCGTAACGTGGTGCTCTGCAATATGGTAAGCGTAGAAGCCTTCGGCGTCGCAATATTCAGCGAACTTTAATCGGTTTTCATACTGCTCTGAAAGCGCTGACGAAGTCTGGTCAAGATGGTCAAACAATCCAAATTTCATAGAGAAACTACCTTTTCTAAGCGCTTGCCGCACCATTGACACAGATATGCTGCCCCGAAATCCACCGCGACTGCGGTGAGCAAAGGAAGCATACGACGTCGGCGATTTCATCTGCATCACCGAGGCGGGCGTATGGCGAAGCCGCGGCCATCGCGCTTCTCACCTCTTCACTCGCCTGCTCAGTCATACCCGGAACCGTAGGCCCGGGGAGTACCGAGTTGACGTTTATACCGAGGTGCCCGAGTTCTTTTGCCCATACCTCAGTGAAGGCTTTGATGGCTGCCTTGGAGGCGGTATAAACGCTCATCCCGGCGAGTGGGTAGCGTGTGGTGCTTGAGGATATGTTGACTATCCTGCCGCCGCGGCCCATGCGTGCCAATGCCGCCCTGGCGCACAGCGCAGTGCCACGGACGTTCACGCAGAAGACGCGATCTATGTCTTCCGCGGTTATGCTCTCAAGCGGACCAATCGAGCCGGTGCCGGCGTTGTTCACGAGAAAGTCGAGCCGTTCAATATTGTCGAACAGGTTACGGATTTCACGCTCTTCAGATATATCTGCTTGCAGGGCTTGGGCCACGCCACCCGCAGCCTCAATCTCGGACACTACCTGCTGGGCAGATTGGTGATCTTCCAGGTAGTTGACATAGACCTCGGCGCCCTCCGCGGCAAGTCTTTTCGCGATCGATTTGCCGATCCCGCGTTCTGCGCCTGTGACCAGCGCAATCTTCTCAAATAAACCGCTCATCACATCTTTCCGAAGACGAACATACAATTTATAACAAGTTACAAAACATGTAAAACTGGCACAAGTAATAAATTTTAGTCCAGATGCTTGCAGATTTTGGAGCGTGTGCTAACGTTGGCCTCTGGGTGGTATATTGAATTTCCAATAATAAGGATAGAGGTAGTACGCCATGCGTCCAGCAAGTGAGAATAAGAAGCCAGCCTTACTGATTTCGTTGCAAGTGTCTCTGGCCGCAGGTATCGGCGTGGGGAGTCTTCCGGTTGTCGCCCAGGGTGAACTGGCGCTGGAGGAGGTTGTGGTCACCGCACGTAAGCGGGATGAAACCCTGGAATCAGCACCGGTCGCTATCAAGGCTATAAGCGGTCGCGAGCTGCGCGACTATAACATCACCAAAATAGAAGACATGGCGACTCTTGCCGGTGGCGGCGTGATAATAGCCGACAGTGGGGTCTCGCCGACGATGTCGATCCGGGGCGTAAGTTCTGATGCCACCAATGCGGGTTTTGACCAGTCCGTCGGCCTGGTAATAGACGGAGTTTTTTATGACCGCAGCCGCTGGACATCGCAAGGTTTCTTTGACACCGCTCAAGTGGAAATTCTCAAGGGTCCGCAGGCGCTCTATTTCGGCAAGAGTACGGTGGCGGGCGCATTGGTGCTCTCAACCAGTAATCCTACTCCGGAGTTCGAGGGCTCGGTTACCGGCGGCTATGAAGTAGAAGCTGAACAATGGTACGGCGAGGGCTACGTCTCGGGCCCGGTGACAGATACCCTGGGAGCGCGATTGGCGCTCAGGTACTCAGATTCCGAAGGCTGGCTGGAGAACCAGGCACCCACAGATCCCGGTTCTGACTTCGGGGCAGAAGAAGAGTTCTCGGGGAGATTGACGTTGCAGTGGGACCCCAATGATGACCTGTCGGCTAATTTCAAAGTGCAGGCGGTTCAGCAGGATACAGATGGTCCTGCGACGCGGGGCCAGCTTTACAATTGTCGCGGCCCCTCGCCATCGGGAACCAGTATTACCGGTGTGCCCGCTGATATTGCGCTCTCGAATGGCGCCTTTTTCCCGATAACCGACGACTGCGAACTCAATGACAAGATTACGGTTTACCCCGGGCCGCCGGGCCTGGGTTTTGGTGAGCCGCAGGGTGAGTTTGATTCAATACTGACCAGTTTGAACATCGCCTGGGACGTTGGAGACTGGACCATAACGTCTGTAACCGGCTGGAATGACTACACGCTGAAAGACGAGACCGGTTATGTGGCTGCCCAGGGTAATATTACAGCCGACCAGAAAGAAACCAATGAATCCTTTTCCCAGGAGCTGAGGTTGCTGAGCTCGTTCTCTACACCTTTCAATTTCCTGGCTGGAGTGAATTACCAGAGCACGGACTTTTCGTTCCGCAATGCCTCGCAGATCATTCTCGCAATACCAGACAGCCGTAATGGTCGCGCTGCATCACAAGAGCATCTGGCGACTCAGGATGCACGCAGCATCTCTGTTTTTGGTGAGGTTGTGTGGGACATCTCGGAGCAGTGGGCACTCAGTGCTGGTGCGCGCTATAGCGATGAGGAGAAAGACGCGGATTACGACCTCTTTTTCGTCAACGATCAGTTTGAACCCATATTTGGATTTCCGTTCTGGTTGCCCGAGGGAACGCTTATCAAGGATGAATTCAGCGATGACAATATTTCGCCGCAGATCACCCTGGAGTGGACACCCTATGAAGGCATGAATGCCTTTATATCTTATCGAGAGGGTTTTCTGCCCGGTGGCTTTTCGCTTGGCGCTACGCCCCAGGCTGGATTGCAACTGGAGGACTTCCAGTTTGACAGCGAAGAGGTTGAAGGCTTTGAGATTGGATTCAAGACGCGATTGCTGGACGATAGTCTGAGTCTCGATGTCATTGCCTACGACTACGAGTATACGGACCTGCAGGTGAACCTCTATGTACCTGAAACAGCGTCCTTCGTTGTCGGCAACGCGGGCGAGGCGCTTACGACGGGCGTCGAGGCAAACCTGAGGTGGCAGGCGACAAGTTATCTTCAGCTCTCCGCCTTTGCCACCTACAACGACGGTGAGTATTCCAACTACCGGTCACAGTGTTATACGCTTCAGACGGCAGCACAGGGTTGTGATCCAGTTACCAATACACAGGATCTCGATGGGAAGAGATTACCTCGCGCTCCAGAATATACCTTCGGCCTGGGAAGCAATCTGCTGTACCCCATTGGCGACCTGAACTTTAACTTCAGAACTGATTTATTCTGGTCGGATGACTATCAACTGGAAACAACCAACAGTCCTTTCCTGGTTCAGGATAGCTATGTAAGGGTAGATGCGAGTGCCTCCCTGGAGACAATGGACGGCCGCTGGCGCGTGGCCCTGATCGGACGCAATCTCACTGACGAGGATATCGGTGTGTTCGGTGCTACCCGGGGTTTCACCAACGACAACCTTGCGACGATCCAGAGATTGCGCAGCTGGGGAGGCGAGGTGACCTACCGTTTCTGAGTGCACGGGCGTCAATTTCCGAGGGGGCGGCAGTGGCGGTAGCTGGCCGCACCCTTTCCAAGCTGGAAAATACCGCGACGGAAATAGGCCGCCGAGGCGGCAAAGCCCTCGCGACCATCAGCCAGTACGTGGCTGAACCCGGGAATAATCTAGCTAACGCCTCTACATAAGACCCGCCTGGCCAGATCAGTATCCATATATTCTTTCACCGAGGTTATTTTCCCGTCTCTCAGCGTAAACAGGAAATGGTATTCGTTGCGGTACTCTATACCTGAAACGTGTGTACCCTCAGACACCGCTTCCACCGCGACTTTATCGTTTTCCGCAATCATATCGCGGATGAATATTCTAAAACCTTGTGGAAAGGCGCTATGCATCGATTCCGCGAGTTCCACGATTCTTTCCCGCGAATAGGTTCCCGAAATCGGAATGTTACCCATGGTCTGTGTGAATCCGCCTTCAGCAAAGAGATTGTAAAGCGTTTCCGTATCACCATTGCTCATCGACTGGAGAAGCTGCGCAGCCACGTGTTTGTTTTGCTCGGAATCACCCATACTTGCGCCTCAATAGATAACGGCTTCGCCAAAGGTTGTGGTGTCGCCGAAAAGCGGACGTTGAGAGGGAGGAGACTTGCCGTTTATATCAATAATCCCATACGATTTCGCCAGCTCGGCCCCCAACCAGACCTTGCCGGATTTTGTTAGAAGTTCAGGGTCTTTTGCCAGTGCATCAATAACCAACCCGGTAAATTCCGGCGTCTCCATCGATTCCTCCAAAGCGGCATACTGCTCAGGGTCGCTCTCCATGGCGCGTTTTGTGCGTGCCGTCTGCAGCAGACCCAGCCACAGGGAGACCACCGCAACGTTAAAGGGTCGAAAATCGATGGCCATGTCGTGTGCCATCTTGTCCGATCCGGCCTTGCCTGCACCATAGGCGGGGCCGTGCGCATATATGCGACCGCCGTAGGAGGATGTGTTCACAACCAAACCGCTGCCGTTGGCTAGTAGTAGAGGTGCAGCGTAATAACTGGAAATATAGTGCGATCTCAGCCCGACATTCAGTACGTCCACCTGATCAAGCGCCTTTTCCCAGAACGGTGCGGGTTCCGTAAGGCCATCCGGCAGGTGTGTGGCATTGTTGACGAGAATATCGAGCCGGCCCTGCTCGCTTTCGACCTGCTTGAAGATTTTCTCGACATTCTTATCGTCGCTGTGGTCACAGATGAGCGGAATTCCTTCTCCACCGGCTTGATTCACCGCTTCCGCTGTTGCGTAAATGGTACCGGGTAGCGGTGAATCGCCCTCATTCTGCGAGCGTCCGGTAATATAGACGGTATCACCACAGCCACCCAGGGCGATTGCAATGCCCCTGCCCGCACCACGACTCGCTCCCGTTACGATAGAGACTCTTCTCTTGAAGTTCGACATTTTGATTCCTGGTGCCCAATGAATTTTTACTCATTCCGTTACTTGTATATTTCTGGATTCCAGGCATGCTGGTCCCTGGAACGTCCTGTCTAATGACTACCTATCAGGGTTCGCTTCCCGCGTGAGAAGCCCTGGAAAAAACTGTATGAGGGGTCTTGCGTTCCCGGCTTACCGATAAGCGCACCTGCAACCAGCGGGTGCTCAAGATCGACCGTGGAGGGATCCTCGACGCGCGCCCAGTCAGCCAGACCCGCACGATGTGCAAATTTCCAGACACCATCACGTTTCTCATACTTGTCCAGGTAGCGGCCGCCAATTATCAGGTCGATACTGCCGTTTTCAACTGCGACACGATGGAACGCGATTACGTAGACCTCACCCTCGGCCCTATCGCCATCAAGCTCTATGTTGTGGGTCGTGGTGTTGTGGTGAAGGATTTCCATCGGCGCCTGGATTTCGGGTAGCTTGTCGATGAATTCCATTGCCAGACCCTTGAAGAAGCTTCCATGGTCGTCGAGCGCGTCTTCATGGTAGAGACTTCGCATCAGTTCATGATCATGTCGGTCTGCAGCGCGGCAGTATATGTTGACGAGACTTCTGATAGCTTCCAGGTCGAGTAGCGTTTGGAGATCTTGAGACATGATAAACCTCTTTCTTCTGGCGTATTGAGTTCGTGAATATCCTGAGAAATACCGTTTGCTACTCTTTATCTATAGCTCCTTGTCGTCGGCTCAGGATACTCATGCTATTTTTGGAACGTAATCTGCGAACCGGTCTACCAGTGGCATTATGCGTTCCGGCTGGTCCCAGCCTTCAGCATCGACGCCTATGATAATTCGCTCAATGCCCAGGTCGCGATAAAACATCAGCTGATCGAGATCGGGCGTGACCATGGTCTGGATCGATATCGGAATATCTTCGGCCTTTCTGCCGTGTTTGCTAACCATCGCCCTGAAGTTACGTATTGAGTCGGTGATCTCGCTATTTGTCTCGCCAAGCATCACATCGACGGGGAGCCATCCATCAGCCCATTGAACAGTGTTCTCAAGGGCTACGGCTGCCGCAGCGCCAAAGTATACTTTGGGGCCAGAGGCCTGCTGAGGTTTGGGCTCACACCATACAGGATCAAAGTTGATGAAATCGCCATGATACTCAGGCCTGGGCTGCGTCCATAACTCGCGGAGAGCGGTGACGGTTTCCCGAAGTGCCGAATATCGCTTTTTCCAGGGCAATGCTGAAACATTGCTAAACTCTTCTTCATTCCAGCCAACACCTACACCGAGTATCAGTCGACCCGCTGAGAACCTGTCGAGCGTGGAGATAGTCTTCGCCTGGGAAAATATATCCCGCTCCAACGGCAACGCAATGCCAGTGGCTATTTTGAGGCTTTTGGTCACTGCCGCTGCGGCGGTCAGCGAAACATAGGGATCCTGCATGCACGTGTAAGGCTCGGGAAGCTCAGTGCCGCCAGGATATGGTGTGCTGCGACACATCGGTATGTGGCTGTGTTCGCCTGTCCATAGCGAATCGTAGCCCCGCTCTTCAAGAGAGACCGCCAATTCCGTGATAGGTGGGTCCATTGGGGTGTTCATCGTGCTGAAGCCAAGATGCATATTTCTCTCCTGTGGTTATTCCCCTGCCACGCAAGCCTGTAAGGCAGGCCAGGTGAAGCTGTTGGAGACGTTCTTGAGCGCTTCACCGGACTGCTCTATACCCTTTGACGAAAAGATAGCATAGAATATGTAACACGTACCAAAAATGTTTTTTTGCTTAAGAGGCCTCTGCCTGGTGACCCCAGTGGGACACATGACCTTGGATTTTGCAGGCGAGAGCGCGCCTTCTGAACGCATGTCATGCTTTATGAGGCGAGCGGTATCCCCTTGCTAATCTGTGAACAAGACATTTGCATACAGGGCTGTGCCTGATCCTGCCAATATTTGGCTTCGGGCTGCGTTTGCAGGAACTTTTGTGAGGTTATTTATTAAGGATATCGATAAACTCTCGTCGTGTTTTACCCTTGCTGACACCGATGAACTGTACGCACACCGCCTGAAGCATTCTTTTTGTGAGCCGGCGATCGGCGATGTAACCCTGGCTCCACTTTACGATCAATGAGTATGTCTGCGTAACCATATCGTCTGCGAAGGTCTTTTTATCTATCCAGGGCTCAAGATGGCCTCTGTCCTCTATCTGGCTGACGACTTCGCTGAACTCGGAGACGCTGTAATCGTGAATAATTGCCCTGATTTCCGATGCCTGTTGGTGATGGAAATAGAAGTATTGTACCGCCTTTGTGTAATCTCGCAGTGGGCCTCTTATGTCGCTGGCTGTTTGCACAATTCTGGCTTCGACTTTTTCTGCGGGCGACAGAGACTCATCCAGCTTCTCGAATCTATCTCGAAAGTCCAACTGCAGGGCGGCAGCTATCACGGATTCCTTGCCACTGCTTCCAAAGTTGTTGTACAGAGTAGCTACAGCGATATCGCACCGTTCTGCCAGCTCCCGCATTGTGATGCCTTCTATGCCCACCTCCCCGATCATATCCCGGGTGACGCTTATAATATGGTTTCTTCGGGCTTCCAGTACTGGCCTCAGGGCCCGGCGCTTGGTTTTATCAGCTGTCATGTCTAAAGATATCCAGATACTAAACAATTTGGATAGAATAGCACACGTGCTAATATTATAAGCAATCGGGTAGGGCTTTTTGTCATACTTATAAAGTCGATTTCAGGTTTTTGAGCCGGAGACGAAAAGCTTTGGCGAAGCTTGCGGGGGGTAGGAGAATGGCAGCGGAAAATCCAGACTATGATGTAATTGTTGTAGGCGGGGGCGGTGCGGGACTTATTGCCGCTATATACGCCTGCGATGCGGGAGCCAGAGTGGCCTTGCTGGAGGCTGATGATCGATTGGGTGGTTCGACCGCTTTGTCTGGAGGCCTTTTTTATGCAACCGAGACAAAGCAACAGCAGGAGTTGAAAGTAATTGACGATCAGCAGTCGGTCTGCGCAGACATCGCTAAAATCAGTTCCGGAGAAATTCCCGACAGCCTGAGTCGCCGCTTCGCCAGTGAAGCAAAGCTAACGCTGGACTGGCTGGTCAGCATTGGCGTCGAGTTTCCGTCCGATCGTTTGGTGTCTGCTGACAGAATCATGCCGGCACGTTCCCACGAGCCGGTAGGCTTTGGAGCCTCTATAATCCGCAGCCTTGATTATGAGGTCAGCAAGCGGGACATCGACATAGCGTATCGGTCCAGAGTTCAGGAATTGATCGTCGATGATACCGGCGCGGTCTGTGGTGTGAGGTTGGAGGGCAGTGATATCCATTCCGCCGCGGTTGTCCTGGCCTGCGGTGGAATAGGCGGTTCGCCTGAACTACTGGATCGCATGACTCCCAAATCCAGGCGAGTGGCCGACTGGCGTTGGTACGTTGGTCCCAAGCAAAACCAGGGTGACGGGCTGTTGATGGCGGAATCAGTAGGCGCCAGGATTTGTGGTAAAGACAGTGGGCTTTTCCTGTTGTCACCCAATTTCTACCGTGACCTGGAGGTTATAGGGCCAGCGTGGGCAATGCTGGTAAACCGGCAGGGCCAGAGGATAGTGAGGGAAGACGGCGGCTATTGGGAGCTTTCGGAAGCCGTCGAGCGTCAGGAAGAAGGCTCCGCCTACTATATATTCAATGAGGAACTACTGCTTGCCAGTGAACCTGATGAGCGAGTGCTGGAAGCCCTGGCAGATGGAACGATCACGCTGAACTGGATTCCCAGTGTAATCCATGAGCAGGCTGAAAAAGGCAAGGTCGAGGTAGCGGATACACTGGAAGACCTGGCCAGAGCTATCAACGTGGATGCGGCGGCTCTCGCGGCTACCGTAAACAGTTATAATTCTGCAGCTGAGTCGGAAGATAATGACGCCTTTTTCAAGGCGAAAGAATATTGTCTTGCGATGCGGGGCGGCCCTTATTATGCCGTCGAGGTTCGGCCATCTATTGCTATAGTTACAGGCGCTGGGGCTGCAATCGACGATAGAGGCAACGTTCTTGCCAAAGATGGACGACCCATTCCCGGGCTGTATGCCGCTGGTGAAGTAACCGGGAATGTGTATGGCCCTTACTACATTGGGAGTGGATATGCGATTGGCACTACGCTGACTTTTGGGCGTAGAGCCGGAATTGAGGCGGCCAGTTTCGCCACAGCGCCTGCAGGCCCAGTGGAAAATCACCTGCCCACGACGCCCGATCACCACGAGACCGGCCAGGCATGATAACCATC
>TARA_R110002049_G_scaffold56892_1_pt1 | contig 12475 bp, 15 predicted proteins | sample TARA_R110002049 | Tara Oceans TARA_R110002049 (sample SAMEA4396941) | marine metagenome | biome: Polar Biome; feature: [SRF] surface water layer (ENVO:00010504); material: water (ENVO:00002006), including particulate matter (ENVO:01000060) such as... | depth 5 m | reverse complement strand
TTTAATAAAGTATTACCAGTTAATGCCGTTATATCTAAATGTTCTTCACTAATCGCATCATCAGCTATTTTAGTAGCGTCAATTGCGTCTCCTGTGATTGAATTTTTTACTATTTTACTTATTGCCATAATGTTTCTCTCTTATTATTTATACTATTTATTCATCTGAATCAGTAGTTGTACTGTATTTTTTACCGTCAGTATAGTTAGTAATTGTTGTTGTAAACCCAAAATCATCATCTGCGTCAGCTGACGTAGGATTAGGGACTATAATTATTCGTTCTTCTCTTGCTTTATTAGTTGTATCAGTATCTGTATATAGATCAGTTTGAGTTTCTTTGATAACTTTTTGTGTTGTCGCAGGGCCAAATAGATAAGTTTTCGCAGTAAATCCTAATGTATAGATAACAGCTCTTCTTTGTGAGAAGTCACCATTATAAGTGTCTTCATAATTGACACTATTTAAAACTATTGGTATATCTCTCTTTATGTCTAACTCAGGTATTGCGTTTACCGTCACAGTATAGTCTGGTTGAAAGAATGGTAATATTTGTTCTATAATTTGTAGACCTGCCTCAGCACTCGCTGTAAAAGAGTATAAATTGTAAGATATATTATATGGAACAGGAACAAAGTTATAGTTTAAAATTTTACCCTCATTACCAGATTTAACGTGTTTGAATTTTTGTACTCTAGTTAATTTTCTACTAGAATCATATGATATACCTGAAATCTCAAAACTCATACGAGGTAAAGTAACAGCAAATTCTCTATTATCTAAACTTGGTTGCGCATCTAATCTTGCTAAAAATTTTTCTTTAGGAGCATACGCTAGTGGCACTTTAATTGATTGAGAAATATTACCAGCACTATCTCGTCTTTTAATTACTATATTATTAAAAATTTGACCAAAGCCTATGGTCATTCTTCTCATACTCTCGTTATAAAAATATGTTCCAAACATTAAAAGTCAACCTCTCCAAATGGGTTACGTTCTGTAAAATCTAATATATCATCTCCAGCAGAAGATGTATCAAAACCAGCTTCACTATCTAAATCATTATTTTGAGCATAAGCTGATTGAGTTTGTAAGTCGTATGTTTCAAGTAATAGATAATTAACATCACCACTTGCGCTGTCATTTTCTAATACCATTGATCCAACTTCATTCTCTAAAGTAAATTGATGAGCTAATTGATCTAAAGTATATTTGTCTTCAGCTGCATCTATTCCACCAACACCTGTATTCAATTCTTCTGAACTGTATTCCCATCTAGTACATACTAGTTTGTAAACTGGCAGTTGTCCTAATTGAAAGAACGGCTCTTGATCTTGTACAAACTGTATTTCAAAAAAACTATTCATCAAAGGCATATAAATTATATCGCCTTCGTTGGGTCTTCCTTCAGCAATCAATGTAGCTTTATTATCTACTGCTTGATTAAATCTCTTTTTAGAGATCATAAAGGTTGTATCTTCTCTAATCTCTAAACCAAACTTATTAACAATTTCTTGTTCACCAGCAAAACCTTCAGTTGTTTCCATATACGCTTCAAGTAAAAGCGCAGATGAAAATTTAGACAACATATCTTCGCCTAAAATTAAGTCTCTGTTAACTAGTGTCCGTGGTAAGTAATAAACATCTTGGCCATATATCTTTAGGCCTTCAATGATTAAATCTTCGTAAAGTCTTTTCTCGGATTGATTGCCGATACCCTTACCATCTTGGAAATAGTGATTAACTGGCATGGCATTATCCTATCATCATTGCTGGATTTAATTCGTAAGTAGTTCTTAATTCTGTTTCTAATTTTTCTATATCAGATAAAGCTTCTGAAAATATTTGTTGACCATTTAATGTAACTCCACCTAACATAGCAACACCATTAAATTTAGATAAGTTTGCGCCCCATTGTTTTTTGAATAAAGCTGTTACATATCTTTTTAAAAATAAGTCATCATTTACATCTGTAAAAGTTGTTGGATCTAATTTTCTATAACATTCTATAACTAGAAACTCACCAACTTGTAAATCGTTTTTCCAATCCATATCAATGTATAATCTATTATCGTTTTGATTAAATCGCATAGGTTTTTCACCAACAAGTATATGATCTAAAAAGTCTAAATGTCTTAATACATTATCATAGTTGATAATAGAAGTAGAAGAAAAGTCATATAGATCATTTAATCTTAATTGGTATCTAACATCAAATAAGTTTAAATTACCTTTACTAGAAAATGGTAATACATTAATTACAGAGATAACACTTTCAGGTACAACTAAAAAACCTTGTCCTTCTTTCCAACTTGTAGTAACAGAATTTTTAGATTGTGATTCAGCTGAACCATCAACGGTCATTCTATCGTAATCGTCTTGTGTATATTGATATTTTAAATATGTTCTTCTAATACCATCATAGTGATATTGTGCGTAATATTGATATGCCTCGTCTAGTCTATCTTCTAGTTGGTCATCATCAACATTTATATCAATTACAGGTTTCCCTAGCGCTCTTAAAGCGTATTGTTTTAATGTTTCTCTTGTTGCTGGTTTTGCCATAATACTATTTATAACCTATCCTAGTGCGACTGCTTGAGCGATAGCAAACGATTTCGCCGCTTTTGTGTCTAATTGTGTTTGAATTGCACTCGTTACTCCAACACTATGATTTAATTGTGTCGCTGTCGCTGTGACTGCTACATTTTCATTAACTTTTGGACTAGTCAAAGTCTTGTTTGTTAAAGTATCTGTTGTTGCTTTACCCACTAAAGTATCTGTTGCTGCTGGCATTGTAAGAGTAGTAGAACCATTTGGTTTTAATGAAGCAATAACCGGTGTTGTTAAAGTTTTATTTGTTAATGTATCAGTAGATGATTCTGTTACAATAGAACCATCTGTTGCAATTGATACTTTATTATCTGTCACAGTAGTTGTAACACCTGATCCACCTTCAAAAATTAATGTTTCACCTAACGCAACTGCGTCCTGTGTTGAACTATCATCTTGTATTGTGATTGTAGATTTAGCTAGTTTTGCGTTTACGATTGAACCAGCTAACATTGTATTTGTGACAGTACCTGTATCACCAGTAGCTATTAAAGTACCTGTTGCTGTTGGTAAAGTTAATACAGCAGAACTACCAGCTGAGTGTGGTGCCGCTTGTAGTGTTTGTGCGTGAGCATTACCAGTCTCACAATAAAATTGTATTTTCGCAACATTACCTGTTCCTGTTTTAACTTCTATCAAACCATCTGATACTAATACACCACCAGCAGTACCATTACCATCCATAATAATTTTACCTGTACCATGAGGTAGTAAATCTATATTCGCATTTGATAAAGTAATAATGTCACTACCATTCATATCTAAATTACCACCTAGACTTGGTGTACTATCATCTGATAAATCTGAAAGACCTGCGCCTGACGCAGCTGTTGCTGATATAAAACTTAAATTACCAGAACCATCTGTTGATAATAGTTGATTAGCGTCACCATCATTTATAGGTAAAGTTAAAGTGACATTACCCGCTAAACTAGATGAGGCAACTAAAGATACAGCAAGTTCTGTACCAGCTTTATAAATTTTATTTCCAGCACTTGATAAAGTACCTTTTGTGATTGCAAGATTACCTGTTGTAGAACCTGTAAATGTTCCTGTACCAACAGTAAATTCATCAGCACTTTCATCAAAACCTATAAACGCATTAGCTGCACTACCTCTTTCAAATACTAAACCTACATCACCTGATGGTGTACCTGTTGTACCTGTTGCTAATTCTATTAGTTTATCTGATACAGTAGAGTTAGTTGTTTCTAAAGAAGTTACTCCACCTGAAACTGTCATTGTACCAGCAACTGTTAAGTTACCAGCAACACTTAATCCATCACCAGCGCCAATCTCTACTTGCGTAGAATCAGTTGACTTAATTACATTACCAGCAATATTAATTGAACCAGCAGTAATATTAGTTACGCCTGCGATTGTTGTAGCACTCGCACCTAGAGCTATTGAAGTTGACCCTACTGTGACAGCAGAGTTGGCTAGATTTGCGTTTGTAATACCAGCGCTACCTGATAACATAGAGTTTGTTACATTAGATAGTGTATTGTTTGAAGCGTTAATACTTTTGTTTGTAAGTGTCTTTGTCGTACCAGAAAATAAAGTATCTAATTGAGATAATAATACTCTACCCTCTGTACCATCATCTGATAATAATAATTTATCACCAGCGGCTAATGTAGCACTTTCTAAATTAGTTGCGCCATCAATATTAACTATCGCTTCTATACTACCAAACTCTAATGCGCTTGCGCCAGAGTTTACTTTTAATACCTGACCAGCTGATCCAATAGTTAATGCGGCACCTATACCACCATGCGCTAGACCAATAGTTTCACCTGTTTGAAACTCGGCTAATCCAGTGGCTACATTACTGTCATTAAAGACTGTTCGTATTGGTTTTTTGTCTGCCATAATTCTCTCTCTTACCTATTTATTAAAATTGAAATAGTGTGATATTACTATCAGCTAGATTACTCCCATTTGCTAATGTAAATGTTTTTGAACCTGTAAATACAAATTTTTCATCAACAGATGCGTTAAAGTTAAAGTTAGCGTTTGGTGTTGTTAGACCACCTGTCGCAGAAAAGAAAGGTACGACAGTTGCTGATTGTTCTGCCCCACCTGAACCTGTAACAGCAACAGCAATTTTGTTTGTTCCAGCTTTAGAACCTTCTGGTAAAGTTGCACCAGTTGCCGCAATTGCGATAGCGCCAGTTCCATCAGATGAAATAGTTGCACCATCTAGGTTAATAGAGTTAGAAGATAAGTAAATATCTTTCCATCTTTTTGATGGACTACCCAAATCAAATGTATTAGTAGCAGAGGGTAATATAGCTTGAGCTACAGAAGTTAAATCTAAATCTTGTGAACCTGCTAACTCAACAATAGTACCACTATTATTTACAAAGACTTTTTGTTGAGTAGGATTTATACCTACTTCGCCATCTTCTAATTGACTTGTAGTAGGAGCACCTGAACCTGCTGTAAATTTTTTAAGTTTTATCTTTAATGCCATTAATTACCGTCCACTTGGTCTGTAAATTCTAATTTTCTAGTCGTAGAGTTATATGCTAAAAATTTACCATTACCAAGTGAGCTCGTATCAACGTCATCTAAATTCAATAACCTTACTTCACCACCACCTCCAATTGAAGCCATTTGCATTGTTACCATTTTTCTGAATTGTTTAAATTCTAATTGTAACTTTTCTAAATCACTTAATTGTGGTTGTTCATTTAATTGATCAGGTTTTTTAATTAATCCTGACATTGCCTGAGCCAATGAATTAACATCTGTTTCTTCAACTTTAGGTTCAGGTCTTGTTTTTGTACCAAAGAAATTAATAGGATTAATTTTTACTTGTTCTATCTCTTTAACTTCTTCAACCTTTTGTATTGTTTCTACAATTGGTTCTAATTCTTCTTGTGAAGTTTCACTTTCAGTTTTTTCTTCTTCTTTTGGAAGATCGTAAGCTACTTCGTCAACATCAAATCCATCTTTTTGTTTTTCAATATTTTCAGCTAGAGTATTCTCAAAATGATCTAGTCTATCAAAGAAACCTTTAAGAGCATCTAGTTTAGTAGAATCACGTTTCGCTATGATAACGTGTTCTTTTCTCGCCTCTGATACTGTACCAAAAAAACTAGATAAGTCGGTAGAAAGATCAATATTTACTCTAGGTGTAAATCGTATCTTTTCTTCGTCTACCTTTTTCTTTTCTTTGGCTACAGAATTAAAAAATTCATGTAACTCATTCATTACGCTTTAGTTGCTCTCGGATTTACTGTTATTATTCCACTGTGTACAACTTCAATAGTAGAGTCTGCAAGTGTAATCATTACATCATAAACATATCTACCTGCGTCAATTGCTTTAGTTTGAACATCTGTAAGAGATAACTTATAGATACCTGACGTAGCTGTGACTATTGCTGTTGTAAACTCGGCTGTTAATGTAGAAGAACTATAAGACGGTCTAACATGTGCTCTAAATGTTAAATTACTAATATCGTATGCTGTTGATCCATCGGTTGTGACTGTTAGATTTCCACTAAAGTCTGCGCCTTGATCTACAACTAAATTGATTGATGTATTTTGTGTGACTGCCATATAATCTCCCTTACAGTATATTTATAAGATTATATTAACTGAAATTTGATGAATTCATACTAAAAGAAGACAATATATCTTTCTCTACAGCACGCATATTGATATGTATAAATCTAAACGGTTCTAGTCCATGATCTACCATGTAAGCGTGTGACATATACGCTGGAAACAACATTAAAGTACCTGGTTTAACATTATAGTTTATTATATCATTTGCGTTAGTAATTTTTAAACTATCTTTTTCTTTTAATTTTAGTGGTGGGTGAGCTGTTCGAGGATCCTGAAAGAAAGGCCTTGATGTTTTTTCACTTGCCTTTAAGAAGTAAAAACCTGAAATATGATTATTACCATGTGTGTGAAACCAATGGTGCCCAGCGCCGTTAAATGAAAACTCTTGTACCCAACTTTCTGTATATATTAAACTGTAATTATTCATATCATAACCCATATCATCTAAACACCAACGAGATTTTTCAGCCATATAGTTATGAAAAAATCTAAAATTCTCATCAGGTTCTAAAGGGTGACTATGATACGCTTGACCAATATCATTTTTATAACCAAGTATTTCTCTTTTTTTATTTTCTTCTATTTTTTCATCTCTTGCCTTTTTGATATGAGGTTCGGATAGATTATTTAATTTTTCTATCCATTCTGGTTTATCTTCAGCGTAAACTGGTGATGAAAAGTATTCATTTTTAATCATTATTCTTTTATTCTATCCATAACTGTATCAAAGACTTCTAATACTTTCCAGGTACTTTGATTATTTTTAGCATGTATCATTGTTCCTATATCATCTTCAGCTGGGTATATAGAAAGTATTTCATCTAAATTTATTACTAAGGGCTTTCCAAGATATGGTTGAAAATCTGTACCAGGTATTGCGGTTCCGTTTGTAAATGTTTTAAACTTACTTTTTGATTTTTTTACATCTACTGTTTTGATATTATTATAATCTACTTTAAATTTATTTTCTTCTACTACTTCACTCATTTTATCTCCAATTTATATTCTTCTTTACCAAATTCACCTCTAACATAAAAATTAAAAGCAATTGAGTATCGTTGTTGTTCACTCATATTTTGTTCAACGCTATGTTCTAAATGAGATGGAAAAATTACTATTATTCCTTCACTTAACTCTAATTGATATTGTGAACAATTTATATGAGTATCTTCATCAAAATCAAGTAAAAATGATGAATGAAAGACATTAGTATATAGACTTGATTTATGAAACGATATATTACCAGAGTTTTTTGGAAATATTGGATAAAAAACACCACTTAATAAAGAGTTACCATGATGGTGTATTTGTGATTGTTCATTAGGTCCATGTATATTACTCCAAGAATTTTGTAAATAAAATTTAGCAGTATTGTTTATTTTTAAATACTCTCTTACATATCTTTCGCAATGATCTTCTATTTCTAATTTTAAATCGGGTATACTATTCAATACATAACGATCACTTGATATATCGCTGTTATCATTGTGTGTTCTTTCATAATCTAAACTTTTAACTAATACTTTCCATTTCTCTTTTACAAGTATATTATTTTGATATACCGGTATTGGCCATAAGTTATGTACTTTAAATTCAGGCATGTATATTTTCTTTTAAGTATTTTAATAATATAGGTTTATCTTTTATACTATCATTCCATTGGATTACTTCTTCATTTCTATAATTTATTTGTCTTTTATGATGGTCATTTGAATCATCTATCAAAATATCTGTAGTAAAATATCTTAATCCTGTACAAATACAATGTACACCACTTTCATTTTTTATTGTTTCACCTTGAGTCATTTTACTATTCATTGTTGATGAAAAACCATTTGTGATATGATTATCATAAAAAGATTTATTAGTGACATCTCTCCAATACTTTGTATCATCTCTATGTGATAACGCATAATGCATAGCTACAAACTCTGTAAAATCATCAAAGAAAGTTTTACATTTTAAATTAAAACTATCTCTGTCCCATTGACTTATTGTATCTTCATCGCCTCGCTTCATAACTTTAACTAGATTGATAATAAATTCATGTACACTTAATAATCCATTTGACTCTAACGGCTCTATGAAACCAGCTGATAGTCCAATAGCACATACATTCTTTACAAATAATCTATCATGTATTCCAACTCTCATTTTTATATTTTTAAATTTACTACTAGAATAATCACTACCATTTTTATCTAAATGTTTTTTAAATTCATTTAATGCTTCTTCATCAGTAACATACTTATCAGAATATACATAACCGGTTCCTATTCTTTCCCAACTTGGTATATTCCATACCCAACCATTTTCAATTGCTGTACAATTTGTATATGATACTAATTCATTTTCTTTATCTTTATAAGGAACTCTTGTTGCCCAAGCTTTATTATTAGGTAATAAGCTAGAATAATCATTAAAATGTTCTTTTAATGTATCACCTAGTAATAGTGATTTGAAACCTGTACAATCAATAAACATATCAGCTTTGTAATTATTGTTTAGTGACATAATACCATCTTCATTTGTTTCAATAGTATTTACATCTTCTAATATATGTTTTACGCCTCTAGGTTTACAATAATGATCTCTTAACCATAATCCAAATTTAGTAGCGTCAAAATGATAGGCACTAGTTACATCATTGACATCAATTTTATTTTGATTGACATAAGCCATATTATAATAATGTTGATTAGCATAATCAGTTATAGGAGTTTTTGGATTTAATTTTTTCTTTAAAAACCACAATTCTTTATCACCTATAACATCACCAAACGGATAATGAAAACCTCCATCATTCTTCTTATAAAAATCTTCAAAACGAATACTTAATTTATAACTAGCGTCTGTATAGGGCATGAAGTCTTTATCTTTTATACCTAATAACTCTAACCAATCATTAATTTTACCTAGTGTACTTTCTCCTACACCCACAGTAGGTATATTAGGTGATTCTATTACTGTAATATCTTTATTTGGAAATTGATTTATTAAAGTTGCCGCAGCCATCCAACCAGCACTACCCCCACCTACTATTAAAATTTTATTAGATTTCATCTAATGCTTCAGAATTATAGAAATGAGTTATACAATATCTACCATAGCCCATCTCTTTAGGTTGTGTGTGAAATTTTATAGGTGAAACACTATGTAAAAAACAACTTGGAAACATAATCATTCTATTATTTTTTAATTTGATTTCTACATCTGGCTCTTCTAACTTAAAGTTACCACCATCAAATAATCTTGGTTCTCGTACCATCCAAATTAAACAAGTCCATAAAGAAACATCATGGTGAGGTTTATAGTGGTCATTTTCTTCATAATATGATACTAAACAATTATCTCTATTAGAAGTTATAAAACTACGAGCATATGGCATACAATTATTTACTAAAATATCTTTAAACTCACTTGTTGTTTGTTTATATGTAGCATTTATTATAGGTGACAAATTTCGTTTCTTGTAATAATCTTCTATGTAAAATCTATATGCTTTACTTCTTGCATTACCATCTTTATCTCGAGCTACAATAGTTTTTTCTGCACGTTCTATATGTTCTTTTGGTGTTACACTAAAAAAGTCTAATTCTTTCCAAACAGCCTTTTCTTCTCCAGGTGTATACCAATTATCAAATACTACAAAAGGAAATGTAGGATTATCTTTAACAACTTTTACGTCCCAACGTTGTTCTATCTTTTCACTTGACATAATTTAATATATAATTTTTTTAGATGTATCTACTACCTTATCTTGTGTTTTATTTTTATAATCATATGATAATTTTAAATTTTTATCAACTGAATCAGATTTTCTCATTGTTGATGGCATTCCAAGTACAGGTCTTCCATCAAAAGCAATATCATACTTTCCACCTCTTTCATTGTAATGTAAAAAGACTTGTGCGTGATTTTTACCCCAATAAGGTTCTCTCCAATGTTCTAATTCACAACCACGGTAAATAATCATATCACCTGGTTTCATATGTATAGGTAATTCTTTACCATTTTTTTCTTTAACAAAAATTGGCCAATCCCAATCAGGATATGTATTAGTATCAACGTTTGATGAATCAGCACCTAAACAAATAGTAGTTGAAATTTCACAGCTTGGTCTATCTCTATGTCTTTTTAATTCTGTACCCGTTGTATATAATCTATGATATGAATATGTTGGAGTAAGTTGTTTTCCCGTAAGAGTTTGCATTTGACTTAAAGATAAACTTAATAAAGTATCCATGATAGGGTCACCATATTTACTAAAATCACCAGGAGCTTGTGTATCAGTAAAACTACCATCTACGGCTTCATCATAAGGAATATTCTCATCATCATAATGAGACAATCGAAGAGCTTCTAATTGTATGTGATGATACAATAGATTACACATATCCTCTGGAACAAATTTATCTATTTTAACCCATCTATGTTCTTCAAAAAATTTAGCAGCAGGGTGTAAAATTGGTTCTGGGTTAAGTTCAGGGTCTTTCTTAACTTGATTTTCTGCTTCTTTTTTTTGTTGGTCAGTCAATGTATCCCAATTTGTAATAATTTTTTTAATATCCATAATTTTCTCCTTATATCTATATTTAGTTCTTATCTAAAAGGTTTACCTAACGACCATAAGACTAAAGAATATCTAGTACCTCTTGTTATTGGTGTTACTTGATGATACACATAAGAAGGAAATACTATTATAGAACCTTGTGGTCGTATTTCTTCTACTTCATGGAAACGTTTACCTGCTGCATGTGGACCAAAATCAAATTTTAAATTACCACCATCATATTCACCTGGTTCATTTAAATTTATTGTCATAGATAGTTTTCTTACTTTACCTATCATATTTTTATTTTCTGAATAACCTCTTGGTATATTACCTTTTGAATCTTTTGGACTTACTCCAGGAATCCATCTTTTATATTTTCCAAAATTACAACTATTACCATCAGCGTGCCAACCATAGAAACCACCCTTAACATATTTTGTAAATTGAAAAGATTCACTAAAATCCCATTCATATCCCCAACCTGCCTTATTATTTGCCTCATGTAAAAAAGGGTGTATTAGATCATATAACCATTTATCAGCTAACCAACTAACCTCACTATCTCTAACATATCTTTCTTGTTGAATATCTTTATCTTCACCAACTTGTGATTTTAATTCTTCAATTGTTTTATCGTGTTGTGGTATTACTTTTTTACCCTCTTCTTTTTCAAAAGCTTGTTTGTGATTATCCCCAAATGTTGTTGCCTCTGTTGAACCACCATCTTTTTTAATGTTAGTCATTTCAGATACACCGTAATCAATAATTTTTTTACATTGATCAGGTGTTAAAACTGATTTAAAAAAATAATATGAATTTTGTACTTGCATTATAAACTCCTTTAATATATTTAGACCACCACGAAATTGCCTGATACTGTTATACGTTCTGCGTCAACCCAATAAGGTGGTACATAATGTTTTAATGTATTTGGAAATATAAACATTAAATTTTCATAAGGTTGTACAGGATATTCCGTTCCCATTAATTCTGTCATTTTTTCTCCATATTGAAATACTATCTCACCTGCTCTTTGTGTATTACTATCCGCTTGTGTTTTAAAAATTTCTCTTGGTACTTTACAAAATATTACAAATGATAAAATACCTGTGTGAGTATGGGGTGGATTATAATCGTGTTTTTTAGAAAAGTTTATCCAAAAGGTATCTAATTCTACTCTACCCATTCTTGTTTCTCGTTGACCTTTATGAATCTGTAATAGTTGTGTAATCTTGTTATCACCCATTTGATCTATTATACTATTAAAAAATTTTTCTACATGAGATAAAAGATAAGGTTCTACTTTTTGTACATAATCTTTTTTATAGTGATATGATCTACCATATTTTAGATTACCAGCAAGTTTATTGGAAAAGTCGTCTTCTTTTATTGTAAGTTTACGACCTTCTTCTATAAGTTCTTTTGTGAATTTTGGATCGACTTCTGTTTGAAATATTGGAGGACTGAATGGAAATAAAAGATTATCTCCTTCTTCAGTTGTTATTTTTGGTATATTAGTTATAAATCCACTCATTCCACACCTTTCAAAAATTAATTATATAAAGTATTTAGTATCTTAAAATGACAATACCTTTTCCACCTGCACCTGAAGCATAAGCGGCTCTTGTACCACCTGATCCACCACCTTTATTTGCTTGAGCAGCAGTTGTTGCACCTGCTCTACTACCATCAGTACCTCCACCTTGTGCACCTGTACCAGCAGGAGCAGCAG
>TARA_R110002049_G_scaffold24473_4_pt1 | contig 12478 bp, 12 predicted proteins | sample TARA_R110002049 | Tara Oceans TARA_R110002049 (sample SAMEA4396941) | marine metagenome | biome: Polar Biome; feature: [SRF] surface water layer (ENVO:00010504); material: water (ENVO:00002006), including particulate matter (ENVO:01000060) such as... | depth 5 m | reverse complement strand
GAAGCGATCCCGATGTTACGAACATCACAGGTCCCTGCGGCGACAGGCGGCCAGAGCGAGTATCTCAGCCTTTCGAGGGATGGCCGCCTGTCGCCGCAGGGGCCGGCAACTCAGTTGTGGGACATGGATACGCCTGTGTCCGCGCGGCCAGGTCACACTGCGTTCGGAAGGCTGAGATACTCACTCCGTGCGACCTGCCCGCGCAGACACAGGCGGTGCACCGGAGAGGGCTAGGGCGTAGCCTCGAGGCCGTTCAGCTCGCGCGCGGTATCGGCGATCAGTTTGCGCAACCACTTGTTGGCCGGGTGGTGCTGCAACAGTGGACTCCAGGCCATCTTCAGTTCCAGCGGCGGAATATCCAGGGGTGGATCGCGCAGCACAACCCGCGGGTTATTGCGCTTGAGTATCGCTGCGCGTGTGGGCAGCGTCACGATCAGATCGTTTTGCTCCGCCAGCGTCATGGCGGCCTGGTAGTGGCGGGTAAACACGCGAATCTGGCGTTTCTTGCCGAGTTTGTTGAGCGCCACATCCACCCAGCCGAGCCGTTGCACATCGCCCGGATCCACGCCCACGCCCACGCCCATACCGGTTTTACTGACCCACACGTGGTTGGCCTTGAGATAGTTTTCCAGCGTCCAGTCTTCCAGCACCGGATTTTCCGGGCTGAGCACGCAGGTGAAGGTATCGTTCCAGAGGTGAATCTGGTGGAACGACTGGGGCATTGAGTCGAAGCGGTTGATCAGCATATCGACCTTACCGCGTTCCACGTCCAGGAAGCTGACGTCGGAGGGTGTCATGATGTCCAGGGTAAGCCCCGGCGCGAGGGTGCGCAGCTTGCCCAACACGCTGGGTAACAGCGTCGATTCCGCGTAGTCGCTGGCCATGATGCGAAACACGCGGTTGGCCTTCCCGGGTTCAAAGGCGGTGCGCGGCTGTACGGCCTGATCGATCTTGCTTAGGACTTCACGCACCACCGGCTCGAGTTCCAGTGCCCGCTCGGTGGGCGTCATGCCTTCGCTGGTGCGCACCAGCAGCGGATCGTCGAACAGTTCGCGCAAGCGCCGCAGGCCGTTGCTCATGGCGGGTTGGGACAAACTGAGCTGATTGGCCGCCTGGGTGACGTTGCGTTCCCTGAGGAGGGCATCCAGGTACACCAGCAGGTTGAGATCGATTCGGTTGACGTTCACAGGCCGCCTCGCATTCATAGAGTGAATGTAAATATCACGAGCAATACATGCGGGGAATTATACTCGGGATGGCGCACTTGCCAATGTGCGTTTTGCGCCTTTTTGCCGCAGCGTAAGCACGGCTGTCGTATACTTTCATTTTCATTGACCCGACAGGCTGTCGCATGCGCGAAATCTCCACTCCCGACCTCTCCGACGCCGCCCCGCTGGCGCTTGCCGTGCCTCTGCCGTTGCGCAACTACGGGCTGCACAGCTGTTTCCATGGGCGCGCGGTAACGATCAAGTGTCACGAAGACAACTCGCTGGTTAAGGCCTGTGTTGAAGAGGACGGCGAGGGTCGGGTGATTGTGGTGGACGGTGGCGGCTCTGTGCGCCGTGCACTGCTGGGAGATTTACTGGCGGAGAAGGCCGCGGCCAACGGCTGGGCCGGGCTGGTGATTCACGGCGTGATCCGCGACGTGGATGAGATCGGCCGTATCGCGCTCGGTGTGCAGGCGCTGGGGAGCTGCCCGCTGAAAACTGAGAAACGGGGCGAGGGCCAGCGCGACATCGTGATCGACATGGCGGGCGTTGCGGTCGCCCCCGGGGACTACATCTACGCCGACAATAACGGTGTTCTGGTAAGTAAACAGCCGCTGCTATAGCAGGCGCATCGACAGATCCAGGGCCTTGCAGTCTTTGGTCAGGGCGCCGATGGAGATGAAATCCACGCCGGTGTCCGCGATAGGGCGCAAGGTGCTTTCGGTGACGTTGCCGGAAGCCTCGAGTTCCGCGCGTCCCGCTGTAAGCGTAACCGCTTCTACCAATGCGTCCAGGCTGAAATTATCCAGCATCACACGGTCGGCGCGGGCAGCCAGTGCCTCTTCCAGTTCCGCCATGTTCTCCACCTCAATCTCCACCGGCTTGCCGGGAGCGTAGGCGCGCGCAGCGCGGATGGCGGCCTGCACGCCACCGCAGGCGGCGATGTGATTCTCTTTGATAAGAAAGGCATCGAAAAGGCCGATGCGATGGTTGAGACAGCCGCCGCAGCGCACGGCGTACTTTTGTGCGATACGCAGCCCGGGAATGGTTTTCCGCGTGTCCAGCAGACGTGCCCGGGTGTCCGCGACGCTGTCGGCGTAGTGTCTGCAGCGGCTCGCGGTACCGGATAACAGCTGCAGGAAATTCAGCGCCGTGCGCTCGCCCGTGAGTAGTGCGCGCGCGGGCCCGCTGACACGCAACAGCACCTCGCCCGCTGCGATGACATCGGCATCCGCGTGCCGCCACTCAATGACGATGGCTGGATCCAGTTGTTTAAACACGGCGTCGACCCAGGGGCGACCACAGAGAACCCCATCTTCGCGCGTGATGACCTGGGCTTGCGCCTGCGCGGTGGCATCGATCAGCGCCGCGGTGATATCACCATCGCCCATATCCTCTGCCAGTGCCGCGCGCACGTTCTCGCTGACGCTGGCCGCGTCGGGCGCGGGCACTGCGGCCTCAATGGGTGCTTCGCTCATGCTCGATCAGGTCCGTGTGTGGCGGGGTCGGGAATTCTAACAGTTGCGCCCGGACAGGGTAAGACACGCCGCGCACCGGGCCTCGCCGCCGGCAGCGTCTGCAGCTAAGATGGTCGGGATGGAAGCTTACACAGCAGATCCCAGGCTGGAACTCGAAGGTGGCTGGCTCAGGCAGGCACGGCGCGTGCCGTCGCCCAATTACGGCGCGCGCCCCGAAGGTTGCGCGCCCGAGTTGCTGGTGATCCACAATATCAGTCTGCCGCCGGGATGTTACGAGGGTGATTGCGTGGAGCGCTTTTTCAGCAACCGCCTCGACTGGGAGGAGCACCCCTGGTTCGCTGAAATCCGTGGACAGCAGGTGTCGGCGCATCTGCTGGTGCGACGCGATGGCGAGTTGGTGCAGTTTGTCGATTTTGGCGAGCGCGCGTGGCATGCAGGGCTTTCGCACTATGCGGGTCGGGACAACTGCAACGATTTCAGCATTGGTATCGAGTTGGAAGGCACCGACGATGATCCCTATACCGACATGCAGTACACGGCGCTGGTAGCGGTTACGCGCATTCTGCTGGCCGGTTATCCAAAGCTGCACCGCGAAAATATTGTGGGTCACAGCGATATCGCGCCCGGGCGGAAAACGGATCCGGGGCCGGCTTTTGACTGGCATCGCTATCGACAGGCACTGTTTGCAAACGAGGAAAATGTATGAGCTTTCTAAGCCTGGTTCTGGGCCTGGTGTTACTGCAGGTATGGGGTAGTGGCGGGCCGGTGCAGCGCGACGGCGTATTTTTCCGCTGGCAATCCCGGGTCTCTTCCTGGGGCCTGAGCGGTGCGCTGGGTCTCGCGCTGGTGGTACTGGTGCCCTCGTTGCTCGCAAGCTGGCTGCTGGATGTGGTGGACAATGTATTGTTTGGATTGGTCTGGATAGCACTGGCCACAGGACTCCTGCTGTACAGCTTTGGCCGCCGCGATTTCGATGAGCTGGTTGCGCGCTATCGGCACGCTCTGTCGGTGGGCGATTTGGAGGGAGCCTGGCGGGCGCTGTCGCGTGAGCTGCAGTGTGGTTTTGACCCGGCGCCGGACTCGTCCACTGCTGTGCACAGCCGGCTCCTGCAGGGTTTCTTCTACGAGGCGTGTCAGCGCTGGTTCGCTGTGGTGTTGTACTTCCTCCTGCTGGGTCCCGCCGGTGCGCTGGCGTATCGCCTGCTGCAGCTTTGCCGCTACCAGTTCGAAAGCTCCCTGGTAGAGCGGTGCCTGTTTTTTGCCGACTGGTTGCCGAGCCGTCTGCTCGCTTCGACCTTCACCCTGACAGGCAATTTCGTCCGCTGTCGCGAGGTGTTGGTGGATGCGTTGCGCGATGTCTCCCTGCCCGCCGATGAGCTCCTGACGCGAGTTGGTGTGGCAGCGCTGGCGGATGACTCAGCGGTTCGCAGCGAAGCCGAGCCCGGGCCCGCGGCATCTGCACAGATTGCGAGCATGCGCAGCCTGCTCTCGCGCAGCGCAGCCAGCTGGGTGGCGTTGATCGCACTGCTGGTACTGATCGACTAGCACAAAGGGCAGGACATCCTTTTTCGCCAGCTTGAGGCAGTTTTTCCACTGGCTGCTAAGCTGGTACACAAATGGAGCAGAATAATAACCTGAGAGGCGACCACGCCAGGGCGCAATGCGTTACCACGATGCCGACGCAACACTGCCAGCTGTAGCAGCGGCGGTGAATGATCGCGATAGCGCCGGGGCGCTATGGCTCACTATAATTTTCCACCCCGATCCTTCTCGCATCGGCCAGCGGGCGCAGGTGCCGGTAACCGCGCGATCGGCGCCCTGGTTTCTGGGCCGCTGTAATCCGGTGTTCGGTGGCCTGGATGTGGCTGACGCGCCGCTGAACGACCAGTATGTAAGCCGACGCGCGCTGCAGTTCGTGTACAGCAGCCAGGGTCTGGAACTACAGCGTCTCGAGGGCACCAGCCGCTGCCGGGTGGCTGACGGGGAGCTTTTTTCCGCGGTGGTTCTTGAGCGCGAGCAGTTACAGCGCGGTGTGCCGGTGATGCTGAGTCACAGCGTGGTGTTGCTGCTACGCGAGGCGCCCCGCCCCGTTGCCGGGCATACCCGCACGCGCGCTGGTGAGCACATACTCGGCGCCAGTGTCCGCATGCAGATGCTGAGAGGCGAAATCCTGCGCGCCGCCCGTAGCGACCTGGATATCCTGATCCGCGGCGAAACGGGCAGTGGCAAGGAACTGGTAGCCGGCGCAATTCACGCCGCCAGTGCGCGGCGCGCGGGGCCCCTGGTAAGCGTCAATGTGGCGGCCATTCCTCCCGAGCTGGCTGCAGCCGCACTGTTCGGCAGTGCGCGCGGGGCGTTCACGGGCGCGGAGCGTGCAACCGCTGGTTATTTTCGCGAGGCGGCGGGCGGTAGCCTCTTTCTGGACGAGATCGGCGACGCAGCCGCCAGCGTGCAGCCGCAACTTCTGCGCGCGCTGCAGCAGCGGGAAATTCAATCCGTCGGCGGCGCTGTTGAGTCGGTCGACCTGCGAGTGATCTCGGCCACCGACGTCTCACTGGATGAGCCGGAAAGCGATTTTCGCGCGGCATTGCGCCACCGGCTCGCGGCCTGCGAAATCCGGGTGCCGCCGCTGCGTGAACATCCGGAAGACATCGGCGAGTTGTTCGTGCATTTCATTCGTGCGGCGGCCAGCGAGACGGATTCAGAGTTGCCACTGCCGGGCCCCGACCTGGACCCAACCGTGATTGCTGCCTGGGCAGACATCTTTTTTATTGCCCTGCGGTATTCCTGGCCTGGCAATGTGCGTGAGCTTGCCAACGTCGCCCGGCAGATCGTGCTCGCCGGCGATGACTTCCCGCGTCTCGACGCCCACCTGCTGGCGCTGCTGACGCGCGCGGAGGAGCAACCCCAGGTACGCTGTGCTGCTCCCGTCCGCCGCAGGATCCAGGATATTCCGGAGCAGGTCTTTGAACGCGCGATGCTGACCAACAATTTCGAGATCAAGGCGGTGGCGGCCTGTCTGGGCGTGTCGCGAGCGGCAGTCTACCGGCGTATTGAACAGACTGAGGGTTATCGGCTCGCGAGCCGAATACCGCTGCCGGAAATCAGCCAGATGCTCGATGACTGTGACGGTGACTGCGAGCGTGCCGCGGCCCGGCTGCAGGTGTCCTTCTCCAGCCTGCGTGTACGGCTGCGCAATCTGCACTCGGGAGCCGCGTGAGTCATGGATAGTTACGTTGGCCCGTACCAGGTGCTGCGCCTCGTCGACCGCGGAGGGCAGGGCAGCGTCTATCTGGGCTGGGATGAACGTTTGCAACGCAAGGTCGCGATCAAGATCCACGATCTACCCGGGCAGCGGGCGGAACGCAAGGCCTTGTTGCGCGAGGCGCGCTTGGTGGCACAGCTCGATAGTCCCAGGATCGTGCAGGTATACGACGTTATTGAGTCCGCCAGTCATCTGGCGATGGTGATGGAGTATGTGCCCGGCTGCAGCCTGCGGGAACTGCTCGACGCGGTGCGCCCCACCCTGGCAAGCAGCCTCACCGTGGCCGTAGACGTTGCCGGTGCATTGGCGATTGCCCGGCAGAACCGTGTACTGCACTGCGACCTCAAGCCCGCCAACGTGCTGATCGCGGAGAACGGCCACGCCAAACTCACCGACTTCGGCATTTCGCGGCCGACGGCTGACGGGCGTCTGGCGCGCCCCGGAAGCCCGTCGGCAATGTCGCCCGAGCAGTATACGGGCGAACCCATGGATGCGCGCTCGGACCTCTTCTCGCTGGGCGCGCTGATGTACCACATGCTGAGTGGTGTTCACCCCTACATGCACGATGGTTCTCTGGATGTCGCGCGCTTGCTGGGTGGCCGCGCGCGCCCGTTGCGCGAGGTGCTGGGCGAGGATTCAGACTTGCCCGAACCCCTGCTGGATCTGGTGGATCAACTGCTCAATCGCAATCCGGACCAGCGCCCGCGCAATACGCGCCAGGTGCGCCAGGTACTGCGCGCGGTGATGCGCGATATACCGCTGGCTGCGCACAGAACCTTGCGCCGCGAGTCGCGGCCCTGTTTCCGACCGGAACGGCCCGAGGATTTGCCGTTGCTGGTGCCCAAAGAGCTGGGCAGGGACGCGCGTTCGCGCCTGCCGCCCAGCGAGGGAGGGCGCCCGGCGCGTATGCTGCACTGGTTGCGCGGCACCCGGCGTCCCATGCGCGCTGCATTGACCCTGGGTGTACTGGGCATCCTGGTGATACCCGCGGGGGTCGGCATGCGCAACGCCACGGTGCCGGTGCGCTTCGACGAACCCGTGATGCGCTACGATGTGCCGACAACGTTGCCCGGAGCATTTTCCACCCGCTGGCTGGTCAACGAGCTGAAACAGGCGGTTGCGGGTCATGTGGGGCCACTGCAGGTGCTCGGCAATGTCGGCGCGGAACCGCGTAGGGTAGTGTATTCCTCAAACGTGCGCCTGCCGCCTGAGCCTCTGCCGGAGCATGAATTTTCGTTGACGGTGCATTGTCTGTCGCCGTTCTGCCTGGTGAGCCTGGGTCGTGCCGGGGACGGCATGCGCCATAGCGCGCAGGCGGTTGTGCCGCACGGTTCAACCCTCGAGGATTGGCGCAGCGCTGTGCGAAGCGCCGCGGCGGCGCTGTTTCTATAAGGCGGTACCGGTGGCGGGGGTGTCTATCAGCCGCTGGCTTGCGGCCAGCCATTCAGGTAGGGATGAGAGCCACTGGCAACACTGTGCGCTATGCGTTTTGCTTCGGTCTCACTGATGGCCGGATGCGGGATGCGCACCTCACGCAACCCATATTGCAGGTAGTGCAACAGGGGGTCGAGGCCGGCGGCGGCGATATCCGCGTTGAAGCGTAGATAAAACGTGGGGGAAAATTCCCGGCGCGCGATCATTGTTCTCAGCAGCCGCAGGTAGTCAGCACGCGGGATTAGCGCTTCGGAGCCGAACTGTCGGCGCATGGCCTGGAAGTAGAACAGACAGTCATTGAGCAGGTAGTACCCCCTGCGCATCAGCGTTTGCGACGTCGGCATACTGTGCTGCTTCATCCATGCCTGGTAATAAAGCGCGCTCAACAACTCGGTGTCGCTACGCTGCGCCTCGTTCGCGATGTTGTCCCGCGCAGATGTCAGCTCCGGTTCAGACCAGGTGCCCTCGATACCGTAGTGCGCAAACAGCAGGCGATTGGACTCAGCGTAATTGTCGAGAATTTTTGCTCTCACGGTGTCATTGATAAGGGGGTAATCCCTGAAGTCAAAATTGTCGCGTAAATCCTGTACGAACTTCTGGTGCTGCTCTTTCGCGACAACGCCCGCTTCGTTGAAGGTTCGCAGTACGCTGATCAGTTCGGCGGGCACCGCCTGATTGGCAACGCCTTCGCCGGGCCGGTCGAGATCGACGTTGCCGATGCCCGCCGCCTGGAGAAAATCCGTGAGCAGATCGCCGCCCGCAAAGCGGTTGGTGTCGAACAGCCTGACAACCACATTCCCGGTGCCGAAGTGCTGGTCCCAGTGGCGCAGCATACGGTAGTAATTCGCATGTACCTCATTCAGGCTTTTTGCAGACATGTGACGCGCGAGGAACTTGCGTACGCTGACTTTTGCCACGCCAACCTTCACCTGTTGCCGGTAGGCGGATTCCACATACAGGTCCTGGCGGCGAACGTAACACACGATGGATACACGGTGCGGCTGTAACAGCTCCGCGAGGCGCTGGATCTCTGCCTCTCCCAGGTGATGATATAGGTTCTCGCAGGAAAAAATGATGGTGTCCTGTGCGCACGCGGCGATGTAGTCGGTGATGGCTGCAAGTCCTTTGTCGTCAGCATGCCTCAGCCGTTCAATCAGCTGATAGTGGGCGGCGATGCGCTCACCGAAATGCTCGATAACCAGCAGATCCAGCTCCGCGTAGTCGACGTTGTGCCGTCGTCTGAGCAACCGTCTGTTGTGGTGCAGCGCGTTCTGAATGGTGCTGGTGCCGGTCTTGCCGGTGCCAATGTGCAGGACAATATGTTTCATGCGGGCATAGTAGGCAAAAACCCGGGCGCTAGTATACAGCCTTGTGCGCTCATGCAGCGCGCTTGAGCGAGCCGGGCCGCAATGTTCAGGCTGGCACCACCAGGGCGACCGTGGACGCCAGCAGTAACTGCGCGAAAAAGTACACAGGCGTGCCCCACAGGGCATTGCGAGGCGTTGGCGCAACAAACTGCTGCCGCGCCACTGCAACGTCCGACAGTGCGAACAGCCAGGCGCCGGCGATGGCCAACGGCGCAAGCGGCTGGCCTGCAGTGAGCCCGGCCGTGCACAGCATGGCGGTGATGACCAGCACATACAGGACGACTGGCAGGCGCATGGCGTGCGGTACGCATGGCATGAGCCAGCGCAACACGAAGGTGATCAGCAACACGGCCGGTACGGCGCTCAGCAGCATCCCGCCCGGGCTGCCTGTCAGCTGCAGGAAAGCGATGCAGTACAGCAGGTGCCCGACCAAAAATGCGCCGAGGCCTGCGAGAAAGGCGCGCTCGTCCTCCAGCATCAAGCACAGGTCACCCAGTACGCAGAAAATCAGCCCTGCCAGCAACCACGCGCCATAGGCGGAGTCGGTTGCACCGAGACGCAATGCGAGCCAGACGAAGGCGGCCGCTGCAAGCGGTTTGCAGATATAGCGGCCGGGGCGCCAGCCGCGGTAGTCGCTGCCCACCAGGGCGGCCACGGCAACCGCTGCCAATATCAGCGGCGGTGCCAGTGCCTGCAGTGTGATGTCAGTGGGCAAGCTGCTTCACCTTTTGCATAAGTTCCCGGTTGTGCCGCGCGGGCACGCCGTGCTGGCGGGCGGTTTCCAGCAGATAACCGCTGATGTAGTCAATTTCGGTGGGGCGTCCTGCCTCAACATCCTGCAACATGGATGAACGGTTCTCCGCGGTATTGGCAATAACCTGTGCGACGGACTGCCCGATGGTCCGGGCGGTGCGCGTGAAGCCCGCGGCGTAACTCACCTGCGATACCTCGCGACACAATCGTTCCACCTGGCGAGCGAGTTCGGGCCGCTCGGCGAGCGCGCCATTAGGGCACCCGTAGAGAGCGGTCAGCGGGTTGATCACGCAGTTGACCGCCAGTTTGCCCCACAGGGCGGCTTCGATGTCGGATTCCCAGTGGCATTCCGGAACGCTGCGGGCCCACTGGCCAAACCATGGTGGTGGCTGGGCAAGCCTCCGGCCCCCGATACGGGTTTCTCCTCTCCCGGCGTGCTGCACATGGTATCTGTCCCTGCGGTAGGCGCCTTCGGTTGTCGTGGCACAGAATACTGCCAGCTGCGGATACTCCTGCGCCAGCACTTCGGCGATGCCCATGCCATTCACCATAAGCAGGGCGACAGTGTCCCCGAGACAATGTGAGACGCCAGCCAGCGCGGGTACAACGTCATAGGCCTTGGTGCTTATCAGCAGATGGCTGATCGGCCCGCACGCACCGGCGGTGCTGAATGCCACCGGCAGTTGGCGGCGCTCTGGTCCGCCAGGCCCCACTCTCTCCACGCTAACCGGTGCATGGTCTGCGCCTTCGCGCGTGATCACGGTCAGCTCGCAGCCGCCGGCAGACAGGTAGTCGGCAAACAGGCAACCGATAGCGCCGCCGCCCAGCACGTGCCAGCGCGCCTCAGTCACGGCATGCGCCTGCAAGCGGGATTGCAAACTGGCGGCAGCACATTACCATGGGGCTCCTGAAAACTGCGGCGAGATTGAGCACTATGCCATCCTTTGACATCGTTTCGGAAGTTGACTTGCACCAGTTGACCAATGCAGTCGATCAGGCTGGCCGCATCGTCGACAATCGCTTCGACTTCAAGGGCGTCGACGCCTCTTTTGAACGCGAAGAGCGCCGCATCACCATGACTGCGGAGGCGGAATTCCAGCTCGCCCAGATGGAAGACATGCTGCGCAGCGCCCTGATCAAGTGTGACATTGACCCCGCAGCGATGGACAGCGGTGAGATTGAAAGCAGCGGCAAAGTGGTGCGTCAGCAGGTGACGCTCCGGCACGGACTCGATAGTGCGCAGTGCAAATCCATCGTGAAACACATCAAGGACGCGAAGCTGAAAGTGCAGGCACAGATTCAGGGCGATCAGGTACGTGTGACCGGCAAGAAACGCGACGATTTGCAGCAGGTTATTGCCCTGTTGCGCGAGGGCGATTTCGGCGCGCCACTGCAGTTCAGCAACTTCCGCGATTGACCCGCCGCGCCCGCCGCCCTCTCTGCCTGAGTCAGGGAAGTGCGTTTGCCAGCAGTGCCTCGAGGGCTGCCAGTCTGGTGTCGAGATGACGTGACTCTTCCGGCGGGGCAGTATCGCCTGCGCCACCGCTGTGGGCCCGTGAGGCGGGCTCTTGCATGGCCCGATACCAGAGCAATTCGAGATAGCGATAGAGGCAGCCATAACTCAGAAGCAGGGCAGCTTCGTCCGTCCCGGGCGCTCTGCCCAGGTAGCACCTGGCCAGGCGCTGGGCATCCGGCTCGTCGAATTCGTCTGCATGCATCACCACGGCCAGATCGTATAGCGGCGACGCCATCGCGGCGTATTCCCAGTCGATGGCGTAGAGCTTGCCGCCGCTGTACAAGCGGTTGGCGCGCAGCAGGTCGTTGTGGCAGAGCACCGGCGCGGAGGCATCGCCCGCGATCACCTCAAGCAGCCGGTGGATTGCGGGCGCCAGCCGGGCCAGCCTGGCGGATCGCTCCCCCCGGTCGTTGTCGAGACCGCGCTGATATCTCTGCAGGCGTTCGCCCAGGTGCAGGCGCTGGTGCATCCGCGGCAGTGTATGGATGCGGCGCAGCAGCATGGCGGTTGCCTCCGCGCTGTCGGGCGCGGGTTCATCCGGCGCCAGATACGCGCACACCAGGGCGCCGAGTTCGGGATTGAAGTAACAGGGCCTCGGAGCAATACCCCGCTGGTGCGCCAACCCGAGCACGCGCCATTCCGCCTGCCGGTTTATGCCATGCGCCCACGGCTGTATGCCATCAATGCGCACCACAAACTGCTGGCCGGCCGCAACCAGGAAACTGGCGTTGCTCCGGCCCCGCCCGATAGGGCCCACAATGTCCGGTGCCTTTTTCAGCGGAACCGGGCAATCCCATTGGCGCCACTGGGCGAGGGCCTGCTGCAGTCGCTCTGGAATCGCGCCCGCGATTGCTATGGCCACGGCGACCCAGGGGGCTTCTGTGCGTGTACCGCCCTCGCAACACACATTTCTGTAAATGATGACAATTGCATCGTCCAAATAGGCCGCTTAAAATCATTTTGCCAGCGGCATAATAACAGGCTCCCTCTACAGACGCCGGAGGGCCGAACCAGGGGAAGCGTGAATGGTGGATGACATGGGTCCTGGCGACTCGGAGCGGGAAGAGATCGAGGGCGCGCCACCTCTCGCTTCCCGCACTGAATTGCGTACGCGGCGCATGGCGGAGATGGTCACCGTCAATCGCTATCTCTATCAACAGGTACAGCAGCTCGAGCACATGCTGCTGCGCGCGCCAGACCTCGATGCGCTGCTGGAAATTCTCCTGGTGAGCATGCCCCGGCACTTTTCCTTTCGGGTTTCCGAGCTCTGGTTGTACGACCCCGAAGAAATTCTTGCCAAGCTGCTTGTGGGAGCGCAACGCTACGGCCCGAGCCTGCGCCTGCTTGAAGATGTGTTTCCCATGCAGGATCTCTACGAACTCGAGCCGGATGTGGTGTGTATCGACGCAACGGATTCGCGCATGTTTGAGGTGTTGACGTCTGAGCGTGGAATCGAT
>TARA_R110002049_G_scaffold45754_3_pt1 | contig 12506 bp, 8 predicted proteins | sample TARA_R110002049 | Tara Oceans TARA_R110002049 (sample SAMEA4396941) | marine metagenome | biome: Polar Biome; feature: [SRF] surface water layer (ENVO:00010504); material: water (ENVO:00002006), including particulate matter (ENVO:01000060) such as... | depth 5 m | reverse complement strand
GCCCTGCTCGGTGCGATCCTGCATGTTCCACTGGCGGCTGGCGCGGGCAAAGCGCTGGGCAATTAAATCCGCGAATACCCCTTCACCACGAAAGCGCTTTCCAAATTGGGCATCATAGGCTTTGCCGCCCCGGCACTGGCGCATAAGACTCATCACTTTGGCCGCGCGTTCTGGGTAATGAGCTTCCAACCACGCTTCAAATAGCGGCGCCACTTCGTAAGGTAAGCGCAGTAGCATCCAGGCCGCCGTTCTCGCCCCCGCACGGCTGGCTGCTTCTAGAAGCTTTTCAATTTCATGATCAGTCAGCCCTGGAATAACCGGCGAAATCAATGTGCCGACTGGGACTCCCGCGGTATTAAGTTCACGAATAGCCCGTAAGCGCGCTTGAGGCGACGCCGCCCGTGGTTCTAGCGTGCGCTTTAAATTGGCGTCCAGGCTGGTCAAGCTAACAAACACACGCACCAGGCGATGCTCTGCCATCTCTGCCAATAGTTCTAGATCGCGTAGCACCAGCGTACTTTTAGTTACCAGCGTTACCGGATGGCGGCACTCCAACAGCAACTCCAGCAAGCGGCGTGTGGTTTTATAAGTAGCCTCTAACGGCTGGTAGCAATCGGTGTTGCCGGAAAGGTTGATCGGACGGCACACATAGTTGGGGTGGCAAAGCTCCTCTGTTAACCGTTCCACCAACCCGCTGCGGGCAATCAACTTGGTTTCGAAATCCAGCCCTGGCGATAAATCCCAGTAAGCGTGGGAAGGGCGTGCGTAGCAGTAAACGCAGCCATGTTCACAACCACGATAAGGGTTCAGTGAGCGGTCAAATGGCAAGTCCGGTGATTTATTCCACGACAGTGCGCTCTTACTCACTTCCTCTCGCACTTCGGTGGCGATGGTCGTAGAGGCTTCCTCACGCCACCAACCGTCGTCTTCCACCACGCTATGGCTAGGTGCAAAACGGTTGTGCGGGTCATAGGTCGCTCCGCGTCCCTTGTAAGAGTTTGGCTGGAAAGGGGGGCCAAGAGATGCCATGGAATCACCTCTGTTAATATGATTATATATACAGTAGTTGCCGGGTTTAAAGAAATCAATAGCAAGTAAATGAGTTAATTCGCTAGGGAGCATGATGGAGCTACCCAAGCCACTAGTACGGGGGGTAATGTGCTAGGTGGGTTAGGTAGCTAAAAAGCGAGGAAGCACTATGAACGTTGTTATTGTGACAGGCGGAAGCCGAGGTATTGGGGCAGCAACAGCAATCCTGCTTGGCTCCAAAGGCTATGCGGTGTGTGTCAACTATCTGGCGAACAAAGACCGTGCGAATAAGGTGGTCGATTCCATTGTACGGGATGGGGGCCAGGCGTTTGCCCATCAAGCGGATGTCAGCAAAGAAGCAGACGTTGTCCGCCTGTTTGATGCCGCCGAGGCGCACTTTGGCGGTGTTACCCACTTGGTCAACAATGCAGGGATTTTGCTTACTCAATCCAAGCTGGTGGATATCGAGCTTGAGCGCTTTAACCAAGTACTCAATAGCAACGTGGTCAGCTGCTTTCTCTGTTCCAGGGAAGCCGTCAGGCGCTTCCAAGCAGGTGGTGCCATCGTCAATGTTTCATCACTTGCCTCAAAAACAGGCTCGCCCTTTGAGTATGTTGACTACGCTGCATCGAAAGGGGCCATGGATACCCTAACCAAGGGGTTGTCTCTTGAAGTGGCTGCCTCAGGGATTCGTGTTAACGCCGTTCGTCCCGGATTTATCTACACTGATATGCATGCCGATGGTGGCGAGCCTGGGCGAGTCGATCGCTTAGCACCACAGATTCCCATGCGGCGTGGCGGTACCGCGGAAGAAGTTGCGAATACCATCGCCTGGTTGCTGTCGGACGAAGCCTCTTACGTGACGGGGTCATTTATTGATGTAGCAGGCGGGCGGTAGCGGGGTTATCTGCCCATATTTAACGCGTTCTGTAGGGATGCTGCTTTTGACAAGGAAAGGTCTTTTAATCCATGAAACTTCAACAACACTTCGAGCAATTGGCCACTTACAATCAGTGGATGAACGCCAAGGTATACGGCGCCGCTAGCCAGATGAGTGCCGAAGAGCTAAGCAACGATAGAGGTGCGTTCTTTGGCTCTATTTTTGGCACCTTAAACCACATCGTGGTTGCCGACACTCTCTGGCTTAAGCGGTTTGCAACCCATACTTCCTCAGCTACAACGCTTGCGGTAATGATTCCTTTGCCCATTCCAGAGCGCCTTGATCAAAACATGTTTGACGATTTGGAAGGCCTGAGGGCGCATCGCCAATGGCTAGATAGCGTGATTATCAACTGGATAGCCGCGCTGACTGACGACGACCTCAATACCGTGTTGAATTACCAAAACACTAAGGGAGTGGAATCAAGCAGGTGCTACTCAAGCCTGATTGTTCACTTCTTCAATCACCAAACCCACCACCGTGGGCAGGTAAGTACTTTGTTCTCCCAGGCCGGTATCGATATTGGTGTCACTGATCTATTGGAGCTGATTCCGAATGAGTCTTAAGAAGTATGCTTAGACGCCGGAAACCGAGTTGCTGGAAACCGTCAGTTATTACGAACCGAAGGTTTCAGGGTTGCGAAACGCCTTGGCTTTCTCAAGCCAAGGCGTTTTTTTACCCGGTTACCAAACTAGCCTAGCGCTTCTTCCTCGCGGGCTTTTTATCGGTACTGGCAGTCGGGCCGGTTTCCTTTTCGCTGCCGCCATTAGGGAAGTGAGCACGAACCAGTTCCAGCAGGCCTTGAGTGGAGGCGTCGAAGTCGGCGGCGTGGGCGTCGATGCGTTCGCTGATTTCACCCGCGATGCGTTTGCCGAGCTGTACGCCCCACTGGTCAAACGAGTTGATGTTCCAGATAACGCCTTGGACGAACACTTTGTGCTCATAAAGCGCAATCAGCGCGCCCAGGTTTTTCGGCGTTAGCTCGTCCAGCAGTAGCGTGCTGGAAGGGCGGTTGCCGGGGCAGCTGTAGGGGTCGTGCTGGCTTAGCTCTTTGCTGTCCCCCTGGCTGCCTTCCATAAAGGCGTTGGCCTGGGCGAGCATATTGGTCAATAGAGCGAAGTGGTGGTCTTCGACTCCCGGCTCGGGCTTGAGCGAGGCAATAAAATCAATCGGTACGTAGCGGGTGCCCTGGTGCAGTAGCTGGAAGAAAGCGTGCTGGCCGTTGGAGCCAGTTTGGCCCCACACAATCGGGCCGGTTTTGTAGTTCACCGGGTGGCCAAAAATATCCACCGACTTACCGTTAGACTCCATATCAAGCTGCTGCAGGAAAGAGGGCAACTGATTCAGCGCTTGATCGTAGGGCACGATGGCCTGGGTTTCGGCACCAATAAAGTTGATGTACCAAATACCAATCAGCGCCATTAGTACGGGCATGTTTTGCGAGAAGGGCGCGTTGATGAAATGGTTATCCATCTCATGAGCGCCTTCGAGCAGCTCGATAAAGCCTTCGAAACCGACCGAAAGCGCAATAGGCAGGCCGATGGAGGACCACATGGAGTAGCGGCCGCCCACCCAGGCCCAGAACTCGAACACGTTCTCTTCGCGAATGCCGAACTCCATCGCCGCTTTGCGGTTGGTGGAGGCGGCAATAAAGTGCGCACCCACGTCGGCGTCTTCGCCAGCGTTCTCTAGGAACCAGCGCCGTGCGGTTTTGGCGTTTAGCAGCGTCTCCTGTGTAGAAAAGGTCTTGGTAGAGACGATAAACAACGTAGTCGCCGGGTCGAGGCGCGAAAGCACCTTCTGGATATGGGTGCCGTCTACGTTGGAAACGAAGTGAAAGTGCAGTTCCGGATGGCGGTATTTGAGCAGTGCGCGCACCGCCATATTAGGGCCGAGATCCGAGCCGCCAATACCGATATTGACCACATCTTTAATACGTTTGCCGCTGTAGCCTTTCCACTCGCCATTGCGCACCGCTTCAGAGAACAGCTTGATCTGCTCACGTGTCCGGGTGATCTCGGGCATAACGTCTTCGCCGTCCACATACACCGGCTCATCGCCTAAGTGACGCAGAGCCGTATGCAGTACCGGGCGGTTTTCCGTAACGTTGATAATATCCCCGGAGAACATCTGTGCCCGGCGCTGTACCAGTGCCGAGTGGTCGGCTAGTTCAATCAACTTGGTAAGCACTTCATCGGAAACATGGTGCTTGGAGTAATCAAGAAACAGACCGCCCACCCGAAGGCTCATTTTCTCAAAGCGCTGAGGATCATTGGTGAAGTAGTCACGAATGCGGTCGTTAGCGGTTTTGTCGCGTAGGCGGTCAAGCGCCTGCCAGGTGACACTACGAGTGAGCTGAAACATAGGGCGATCCGTTTGTTATTAAGTGAATGTAGTAACCAGAACCGAATGGCAAACTAAACGTGGCGTTATGTAAAAATACTACATAAAAAGCGGCGAGGAGTAGAGGGTATTTATGACTAGACTTGCATTAACTGCGTAAAGCTACGTATTTGTGTGGGCAGGCAATTGTGCCTGCCCACACAGGGTAGGGTCAGCCGTTAGGTAGCAACCGCTACTTGAGCCGCGCCGCGTTTGATAAACGCATAGCCTAACCCGGTAACCAGTGAGCCCGCTATAATAGCGCCCAGGTAGAGCAGCGCCGGGGTAATGGCGTTGGGGATCAGCAGTACGAAGATACCGCCATGGGGCGCCATTAGCTTCGCACCCACCAGCATCGAGAGCGCGCCGGTGAGTGCCCCGCCCGCGATACAGGCCGGAATGACCCGCAGCGGATCTTTCGCCGCGAAGGGGATCGCGCCTTCACTGATAAAGCAGAGGCCCAGCACGAATGAGGCTTTACCCGCTTCGCGCTCCGGTGCTGAGAACTTGTTGCGCGCGACAAAACTGGCAATCCCCATACCAATGGCAGGCACCATCCCCGCTGCCATAATCGCCGCCATGGGGCCGTAAGTTTCCGAGGCGAGCAGGCCCACGCCAAAGGTATACGCGGCTTTGTTGACCGGGCCACCCAGGTCAAAGCACATCATTGCGCCCAGCAGAATACCCAGCAGTACCGCATTGGTGGAGCCCATGGATTCGAGGAAACTGGTCAGCGCATTCAGCAGTGCCGCGACCGGCTCACCAATCACGTAGATCATGGTCAGGCCGGTAACCAAACTGGCGACCAGCGGAATGATCAGAATCGGCTTCAGGGATTCAACGCTGGAGGGCAGTTTGACGTAACGAGTGACCGCCAGCGCCACATAGCCCGCCAGGAAACCGGCCAAAATACCGCCGATAAAGCCGGAGCCGATATTGGACGCCAGCATGCCGCCAATCATACCCGGTGCGATGCCGGGGCGGTCGGCAATAGAGTAAGCGATATAACCTGCCAGTACCGGAATCATCAGCGCAAAGGCGGTGCCACCACCGATTTGCATCAGCGCGGCGGCCAAGGTGCCTTCCTGCTCAAACGCTTCAATGCCAAACACAAAAGAGAGCGCAATCAGCAGGCCCCCCGCCACGACCATCGGCAGCATAAAGGAAACGCCGGTGAGCAGGTGCTTATAAACGCCTTTCTCTTTGACGCTCTTAGTGTCGCTAGCGGTATTGGCCGAACCGCTATTTTCCAGTGCCGCGTTTTCCAGCGCGGCTTCAATGGTGGGGCGCGGCTTTTTCAGCGCGTTGCCGGTAGACGTGCGGTAGATGCGCTTGCCTGCAAACCGCGACGGATCAACGTCGATATCGCAAGCTAGTAGCACCACATCGGCCTGAGCGATCTCTTCTTCCGTTAATTTGTCTTGTGCGCCCACCGAGCCTTGAGTTTCCACGCGAATGGCGTGGCCCATGGCTTTACCTGCTCCCGAGAGCGCTTCGGCGGCCATAAAGGTGTGGGCGACGCCGGTAGGGCAGGCGGTGACCGCGACAATTTTCTTGCAACCCGCGCTGCTTGAAGCGTTAGAAACGGAAGTTGCAGGCGCGGCAGGCGCGCTGTAAATCGGCGCTTCACGCTTGGCCTGGGCCAGAAAACCGCTAGGGTCGGGGAGCGCGCTGGCAATCGGTGCCTGGAACAGGCGCTTGCCTTCGAAGCGTTCCGGGGCGGGCACGTGATCGGCGGCGACCACAATCAAATCGGCGTTAGCAATCTGATCAGCAGTAGCAGCCTGCAGTGGCGCGATTTCGCCATGCATTTCAACGTGTACCGACCAGCCTTGGCGCTGGGCAGCCTGCTCCAGGCGCTTGGCAGCGAGGAAGGTGGTAGCCATGCCGCTGGGGCAGGCGGTAATCAGAATTATGTTCATAGCGTAGCTCCCTCGGTGATGGAGTCATCAAGACGCCGTATCCGGGTGTGTTGTTGGAGTGAGTCGAAATCCGCAGCGTTGGCGTTGCCGACACCGACATGGCGTACGGCCTCGGCAGAGAGTGCGGTAGCAAAGCGCAGCGTTCGTTCCGGGTCGTGTTGATTAAGTAAGCCGTGGAGCATGCCCGCGACAAAGGTATCGCCAGCGCACACCGTGTTGGTTGCCGTCACCTTGGGGGGCGTGGCGTGCCAGGCACCTTGGGCGTTCACCCACAGCACGCCTTCGGTACCCGCTGAAACAAGCGCATGGGCGATGCCGCTTTGATGTAGCCGCTTGGCGGCCGCCAAGCGTGCTGGCGTCGTGTCGAGAGTGTCCCCTGCCCAGTCGGCGAGTTCATTTTCATTGGGCTTGATGCCCGCCGGGTGGGCGTCGATGGCGGCGTTAAGAGCCGGGCCGCTGGTATCCACCCATAGCGGCGCACCACTGGCGTTCAAGTGCTCCAGTAGCTGGCGAAAACCATCCAATGACAGCCCTGGGGGCAGGCTGCCAGCGACAACCACTGCCTGGGGTGGCATCGCGCTGCTCAGTTCGGCGTCCAACGTGTCGATTAGCGTTTGTAAATGTGTGGCGTCAATCGGCATGCCGGGACCGTTGATATCGGTAACGCGGCCACCCTGTTCAGCCAGTTTGGCATTGATACGCGTGCTGCCAGGCACCCGCACGAAGGCATCGGCCAGCCCCAGCTGTTTGAAAGCCAGGGCGAAGGGCGCGTCGTTCTCGCTGCCTAAAAAGCCGCTGACCGTGACGCTATGACCAAGCTCTGCCAATACACGGGCAACATTAACGCCTTTACCAGCGGCTTCGAGCTGCGCGCTGGTAGGGCGGTTGACGCTGCCCAATACTAAGGCGTCAAGGTTAAACGCTAAATCCAGCGCTGGGTTGAGCGTAATGCAAAGCACGCGGGCCATTAGCGCGCCTCCAGTGCATCACGCACTTCGTCACTGGTCGCTTGTGAAAGCGCTAGCTGAGCGATGGCCTGGGCGTCTGCAAAATCAAACTCGCGCAGGCGAGCTTTCACCAAAGGAATCTGCCGCGCGCTGACCGAGAGTTCATCCACGCCCAGGCCAACTAATACGGGAATAGCCACGGCATCCGAGGCCAGCTCACCACACACACCGACCCACTTGCCTTGGCTATGCGCTGCGGCCACGGTCATCTGGATTAGACGCAGCACCGCCGGGTGTAGGCCATCGGCCTGGGCAGAAAGCTCCGGATGACCGCGGTCAATCGCCAGGGTGTACTGGGTCAAATCATTGGTGCCCACCGAGAAGAAGTCCACCTCGGCGGCAAGGCTGGGTGCCAGCAGCGCGCTGGAAGGTACTTCAATCATCACCCCGAGCTGCACATCGGTAGCGCGCTGGGAGGCGGGGATCTCTTGCAGCAGGCGATCATAGATCACCTTGACCGCACGAAACTCGGCAATGTCCTTGATCATCGGTAGCATGATGCGCAAAGGGTGATCTTTGCTGGCCATCAACAGCGCGCGCAGTTGGGTCTCGAGCACGTCGGGCTGGGTCAGTGCCAGGCGAATGCCGCGCAGCCCCAGGAAGGGGTTATCTTCCTGGGGAACCGGCCAGTAAGGCAGCGGCTTGTCACCGCCCACATCCAAGGTACGTGCCACCAGCGGGCGGCCGCCCAACGCTTCCACCGCTTGGCGGTACTCTCCAATCTGGGTAGTCAAATCCGGGGCGCTGGCGTGGGCCATGAACAGAAATTCAGTACGCAGCAGGCCAACACCCTCGGCGCCGCGCTCTACTGCATCGGCAGCGTGGGCGGTATTGCCCAGGTTGGCGGCGACTTCGACACGGTGGCCATCGCGAGTTTGACCAACCTCAAAGCGGGTTTTCCAGGCAGCTGCTTCGCGCTGCTGGTGGTCGAGCAACTGCTGCTCGGCACGCTGTAACCGCTCTTCGGAAGGTTGCGATGTTACCCGGCCACGATCACCATCCAAAATCATCATGCTGGCGTTGTTGAGCGCCATCACCGCTTGCCCCGCGCCAACGACGGCAGGAATACCCAGTGCGCGGGCCAGAATGGCACTGTGGGCTGTCGCACCACCGCGTACAGTGAGCAGGCCACGCACACGGGAGGTATCCAGGCGCGCCACATCGGAAGGGCCGATGTCGTCCATGACCAGAATATAGGGGTGGTCAGGCGGTTCAGGAAGCGTCACATCGCAGAGCACGCCAAGTACGCGGCGGCCCACGTCGCGGAGGTCGGCGGCGCGTTCGGCCAGCAGGCGGTCGGCCAGCATTTCCTGGGCGTGGGCAGCGGTTTCAATCGCTTCCCACCAGCCCGCTTCCGCTGAGCGTCCTTCGCGAATGGCATCCGAGGCCGCGTGGTGAAGTTCCGGGTCGACGAGCATCTCTTCGTGCATCGAGAGAATATCGGCGACTTCGCCGCCCTGGGCATTGCGAACCAGCGCCTCCAGTTGGGCCGCGCCCTCTTTAATGGCGTGATTCAAGCGGATGAGCTGTTGCTCCGCGTCATCGGCGTGCTCGGGGTAGTCGAACAGCATGGGGCGGATAACAAACACCGGGGCAATGGCCAAGCCCGGAGAAGCGGCCACGCCGGTATGGGGCGTGTCGGCAGCCAGTGGCTCGACGGCCGGTTGAGTCGTGCTGGCTTCGGGCGCGGTGTCAAAGCCGCCGTCAAGGGACGTCACTTTCTCGCCCAAGCCAGCCTCAATCGTTTCCGCCACGCTCTCGAGCGCTTGACGCGCGTTATCACCTTCGGCGGACAGCACCAGCCATTGGCCGCGGCGAGCGCCCAGGCCGATCACCTTGGTCAAGCTGGCCGCCGAGACCAGCGTGGCGCTGCCTTCTTCCAGCCGCACATTGATCGACATTGCCTGGGCGCGGGCGACTTGCACCAACTGCTTGGCGGGGCGGGCGTGCAGGCCATGGGGATTAAGCACTCGAACGCGACGGGTGTGGGTGCTTGCGGTCTCGCCCGCCAGCAGGGAAAGCAGTTGAGCACTGTTGCATGTGAGCAGCGTGTCGCTGGCGCCGCTATCCAGCAAGGCCATTAATTGCTCTAACAGCGGACGGTGGGCATCACCGTGGGCAGCTAAGCAGAACAGCGCATGGACCGGGTGGCCAGCGCTTTCCAAGGTATGCGACGCTGGCGTGGCGACCCCAAGCGCGGGCTGATTAACCCCTTGCGAGCTGCTGGCCAGCCACAACCCCTTGCCTAACCAGGTGGGTTGAGCGGCGGCGACAGCGGTAATGAAGGCGTTATCGACGCAGCCACTTTGACGCAGGCGGGCGGCGGAGGCCAGGGCGAGCTCTTGGGGGGCGCGAGCGGGAAAGTTGACACAGAGCGTATCAGCATCCAAGCGTGGCTCAAGCGTTGGTTTGGACAGCAGGCGCGCCACATCGGCAGCGGAACTGGCGCTGGCTAACTGTTCGGCAACCCCTTCACGATCCAGCACGTGAGTGAGCTGGCGCAAAATATCCAAGTGCTCATCGTTCTGGGCCGCGATGGTCACCAGCACATGCACCTGTTGACCGTCGTGCCACTCGATTCCTTGGGGAAACTGCAGCACGCGGACGCCGGTCTGCTTCACATGTTGGCGGCTTTCTGGCGTGCCATGGGGGATCGCGATGGCATTGCCCAGGAACGTCGATGACTGGGCTTCGCGGGCGTGCAGGCCGTCACGGTACTCGGCCTCAACCAGTCCGGCGTCTACCAGCGCTTCAGCGGCACTGTCCAGCGCGGTTTGCCAGCTATCCGCGTGGCGGCCTAGCAGGATGTCATCGGGGCCGAGTGTCAACATAGCATTCTCCTGTAAACGCGCTCTGTTGCTGCGAAGTACTTCCGGTGAGTACTTTGGGCCGAGTGCAGGGCGTGTACATAAGTGATCGTCGTTAAATGATCATGGTAATGGCATTGATGCCAGTGGGATGAATCGACCCTTCAGCGGTGATTCATCCTTGCCAATGAATCTAGTGTTAGTGCTATGCTGAATCGATTCACTTCGTGACGCAAGGTTCGTGCTTTTAGACTTTGGTCTGGTAGGCGCTTACTTGCTGATAAACTGCCCGGTCACACCAAGGGGAACCCGAATGACACTCGCCGATATTGCCCGGCTAGCCGGCGTCTCGCGCACGACCGCTAGCTACGTGATTAATGGCCAGGCCGAGCAGCGCCGTATTAGCGTGGCAACGATTGAGAAAGTGATGGCAGTAGTACGTCAGCACCGTTACCACATAGACCCGCAGGCGGCCGCTCTGCGTCGTGGGGCTAGCCGTCTGCTGGGCCTTATCGTGCCGGACCTGGAGAACATCAGTTATGCCCGGCTGGCGAAACGCCTGGAGCGTGGTGCGCGGGAGCAGGGCTATCAGTTGCTGATTGTCAGTTCGGATGACTGTGCAGAGAGCGAGCGAGCACTCGCCCTGGCGCTGCGTGCCCAGCGCTGTGAGGTGTTGATCACCGCCAGTTGTCTGCCCAGCGACGACACCTTCTACGCCGATCTGGTAGACGAGGGCTGGTGTGTGGTGGGCATGGATCGTGGCCTGAATCCCGCACTGTTTTCCAGCGTGGTGAGCAATGACTGCGAAGCGGCCGAGGCGTTGACACGCTCGGTAATCGGTGGGGCGACCAAACGTGTGGCGTGGCTGGAGGCAATGCCGAACCTGTCGATCAGCCGCGAACGGCGGGGCGGTTTCCAGGCGGCATTGAGTGGCACGGAGGTTGTGCCGCTGATCTTGAGTGGAGTGAGCTATGAGCGTAGCGAAGGGGCGCGCCTTGCAGCCCGGCTGTTGGATGAGGAGGGCGGCGCCGATGCACTGGTAACGGCGTCGTACACGCTGCTGGAAGGGGTCTTTGATGTGTTCTTGGAGCGTGGCGGCTTGCCAGACAATATCCGTTTGGCCACCTTTGGCGATCACCGGCTGCTGGATTTTCTCCCCCAGCCGGTCAATTCAGCGTTGCAGGATTATGACCGGATTGCTGCGTTGACGCTGAACTGCGCGTTGGCCGCCTTGGACGGCCACTACGAGTGCGGGCTGCAGGTAGTTGCCCGCCACCTGCACACCCGCTGAACAGGGCGTTCTGATGCTTGCTGCTTAGACCGTTCTGGCCTGGGCCCAAGCGTTGGCATCCGGAATCGACATATCGTAGCTTTCGCCCAGATAGGGCGATGAAAGCAGGAAGTCTGCGGTGGCCGCATTGCAGGCAACAGGCACATTCCACAGGGCGGCCAAGCGCAGCAGCGCCTTGACGTCGGGGTCGTGAGGCTGCGGCGAGAAGGGGTCCCAAAAGAAAATCAGTACATCAAGGCGCTGTTCGGCGATGCGTGCACCAATTTGTTGGTCGCCGCCCAACGGCCCGCTCATCAACCCTTCAACGTCGAGTCCCAGCGCGGTTTTCAAGCGCCCGGCGGTGGTGCCGGTGCCGATCAGCTCATGCTGGCTGAGCACGCTTTGCCAGCGGGTCGCCCACTCCAGCATTTCGACCTTCTTACCGTCGTGGGCAATCAGTGCAATGCGTTTGCGTGCTTGTAGAGTGCGGATAGCTTGGCGGGGCGGTTGTGCATCACTCATGGCGGAACCCTTTACTTGTATTGGCTTTCTAAGACCAGCTTTTAATGTTGGACTACGGTAGCGTTTATATAGTAATTTTACTACATATTGGATATTTACAAGCCTTTTGGGGCCGTTGTTATACGAATTTTCAGCCTCATGACGCTTAAATACGTATTTTTAGTAATTTTTTTACTAAATGCGACACTTGCTACCATTGGTTAATTGAGGAGCTATATCATGACAATAAGAGTTGCGATTAACGGGTTTGGCCGTATCGGCCGCAATGTACTGCGCGCCCTTTACGAGAACAGCTACCGCGACCGTGTACAGGTTGTCGCTATCAACGATTTGGGCGATCCTTCGCTGAACTCCCACCTGTTGCGTCACGACACCGTGCATGGCCACTTCCCTTTCAAGGTAGAGCATGACAACGAGAGCATCACGGTGGATGGTGATCGTATCGCGATCTCCTCCGAGCGTGACCCAGCACAGTTGCCGTGGTCGTCGATGAATATCGACCTGGTGATGGAGTGCACAGGGCTGTTTACCAAGCGTGAGGCGGCTGCCAAGCACATTACTGCTGGCGCCAAGCGGGTGCTTATTTCCGCGCCCAGCCCCGACGCCGATGCCACCATTGTATACGGC
>TARA_R110002049_G_scaffold5357_7_pt1 | contig 12510 bp, 23 predicted proteins | sample TARA_R110002049 | Tara Oceans TARA_R110002049 (sample SAMEA4396941) | marine metagenome | biome: Polar Biome; feature: [SRF] surface water layer (ENVO:00010504); material: water (ENVO:00002006), including particulate matter (ENVO:01000060) such as... | depth 5 m | reverse complement strand
GCCAATATCCAATACGAAAAATGGCTCCCGAAGGAGCCATTTAACGAACGAATATTGTTTACTCGTAAAACGCTATAAACTCAGCGACAATCTTCTTAGGAAGTTTTGTAAACAAGCACTCTATGTCATTAAACTTTTTAGTGACACCAGTTTTATTATCAAGCAGATAATATTTAGCGATAGTAGTCTGGTCATCAGATATAGTGTATTCGTTGTTAGCAGTATCGATAGTTTGACCTTCGGCAGTATTATGCCAGAATGTCTCTATTGCTAGTTCTATTAATTGATTTTTCATTTTTTTCTCCTTTCTTTTGTTAATAAATGTATCAATAGGAATCAGTATATCTACTTCGGCAACAAAGTAAAGGACTTTAGTGAAATAAAAAAATGGCTCCCGAAGGAGCCATTTATTAGAGGGCGAAGTTTAACCAATCGTAACTGTGGTGTAGCGATAGTACTCGTTAGTATGACTACGAATACTTATGCCAGTACCTAGTTCGGCAGCAGTATTGTCGGCACCAATATCTTCAAACCTTGCTTGCTTTAGAGCAGAAAAGTTATCGGCTTCGTCACAAACCTTTAGGAAATCTTTCCACCTTAGTTCGATAGAGTTTAAAGTTAGGTTCCATTTCTCGTCTCCGTAAAGATCCTCTTCGTAAGAGCCGTTGTCCTCGGTTCTTTCTACATGTTGACAAGCTAGGTACATATTTATAGACACCGAGCCATATTTAGAAGGGTTATTTTTTAACTTTTGAACATACTTCTTAGCTTCTGTTCCTGTCATTACCCACGATTCATTTATTTCGTTATTGTTCATATTTTTCTCCTTTCTTTATTTAATAACCCAGTCAGTGTATCTGATTCTCCAAGAAAGTAAAGGACTATTTTATTCTTTCTCTAAGTTCGCTTGTAGAGAACTTATGGCTTCTCTTATTAAAGTAACAACGGTCAAGAGTTATATCTCTACCAGTAAATGGTTCGTGACGTTTCTCCTCACCTATTATACGAACATCCCAGTCAAGACCCAACAGTATATCGACAACATCTTTTTCAGATTCGTACACAATAACTTCATCAACGTACCTACATGCTTTTAGCTGTATCTGTCTTTCGATAATACTTTGGACAGGCACATTTTTCTCTGCGCGATCGTCGTTCGGATTGTTTTGAAGGCAAACGATTAAATGATCACACACTGTTTTTGCTTCTTCTAGCATTAAAGTGTGACCAGCGTGAAATAAATCAAACGCTCCAAAAGTTATACCCTTTTTCATTTTACCCACCTTCCTTCAATCACGATACCACCATTGCTGTCTATCTCGTAACGATCCTCTTCTTTGTTATAATAAGTGCCGTCGTAAAATATTTCTTTGCCTCGGGTAGCCATTATATCACCGCCTTCGTACAAATACACAGGGATCTTGTCGTAAGGGTGAGGCAGTTTGAAAAAATGCGCAAGAGTGTAATGCCCTTCGTATTCTCCAAACTGTCTGTCTAATTCCCTGACTAACGCATCGCCTTCGGCAAGCGTTCCTTTTCCAAGTTCCTGTAGTGGAATACCTCCGTCTCCTGCGACAAGAGTAAATGTCCAAGGAGACGGGAGTTTGTACACATTAGACATTATCCTAAATACCCCACAACTTCGCCATCTTCAAAGAACTTGACTTTTTCTTTTATGTCATCGACAGTTAGCTCGGAGCCGACAGACTCTCCGCTATCGTCAAGACCTAATACTAAGCCTTTCCCAGCAAAACTGTGTGGTAGAGCAGATATTTTTACATTTACTTGAAAAAAATCATTATTCTCTTTCAGTAAACCTTCTTCATCGACAAAGAGAGTATGACCAGGAGCTATTTCAAAACATTCGAAATAACCAAAACCACACAGTTTGTAAATCTGTTTGTAGTCTCCAGTAAAATCAACTTCGGTTACCGACTTAGCCGTCGGATCAATTAAAATGCCCCTCATGACGCATCCCCAGCCGTTATGTCGATATATCCCCATTTATGGTAATAAGCAAAATCAGCTTCGCAAACGCCAAGCTCTTTTTTGAGGATTTTTACTGTACGACCTTTACCACCGATAGCTTCAATAACTTGTCGGATATTAGGCGAGCGTGGTACAGTATGACCGCCACGAAAAGCACCAGATTGTTTTACAACGTGGTCGTCATAAATGCCATAGTCACGAGTCTTACGGCTCTTGGGGGTTTTACGTTTAACGTGCTCAGAAAGTAAAGCCAATGCTTCTAAAGCGTTGGGGTTGCCATCTACGGCTTTTCTGAGCGTCTTAAACACAGTAGATAGGTTCTTGTTGTATGGATTAGTTGTTATCATAATATTCTCCTTTCTTATTCCATAGTTTAGTGTAAGATCTTTCGAGCATCCACAGACGTTCCAGCTTTGGTTCCAAAGCATAGAACATCGCGATTCCACCCGAAAGAAGTATTGATAAGATGCCGATTAATTCGACGCCTTTTCCGAGATCATTTTCCGCGATGAACATGGCAAAAACTACGCCAATAACTATCATCGCACCACATTTAAATATATTCATACTACCCCCTAACCTTGTCCGTCTATAATTTGCATGTCGTGGTGTGCATCTAAAAGTTTAGACCATGCTGTTTCCATATCGTGAGTGTCTGCGCCTCTACCTTTACAGTCCCAAATAATAGTGTTGATTTTCTCTAAAGCCATCTCCACTCTGTACTGTTGGTAGTGTGGGTATTTTATTTTTGTTCTTGGCATTATTTTCTCCTTTCTTTTTAAAACAATAACATCATGATATACGATTCTACAACATAAGTAAAGGACTTTTATATCTTTTTTCTAGAGGCTATAATTGACGCATGGTTGATCTAAGCAAGATCTACAATTATTCCCCCCAAAACATAGCACCAGAGCTATTAAAAGCAACAGAAGATTATGTCCTTGTTCCAGAAGATTCGTTTATGCCGACGGATGCTGTGCGTGAGAAAGTTTTAGATTTAATCGAAGAGCCAGCAAACGACATAATAAGTTTTCCTTTTTTAACGCCAGAGTACTGCGCCGAATTAATCGAAATATGCGAAGAAGTTGGGCAGTTTAATCACAGACAAGGAGACGAGTATCCAGCACCAGAGATAGACTTAAAAGATTTATCACCCTACGCTAATACAGCACATATACAGAACATAGAGAAACACATATTACCTATAACTGGTTCTGTATGGAATTTCCCTGTTGTCTGGTTATCGTCGGCTTTTGTTGTAAAACACAGTATGGATGGACAAATAGGAAACCCAGGATGGCATCATGATGGGCTGGCAGAGATAAGTTTGTCGGTTCAGTTAAACGATGATTTTGACCAAGGCGGTGTATTTTTTGAAAGACAGAAATTTGCTGCTGGTCCACTACCTGTAGGTCACGCGATATTGTTTCCTTCTAAAGTAACACACAGACACACGGCACTGAATATAACAAGAGGCACTCGATATTCGCTGACTTATTGGATGAAAGGAGATATTCCAGAAGATTTATCGTTAAGAACGACGTAGTTTTTCTCGATTCTCAATAGCTTTTATTTTTGTTATCCATCTTTTTGGTGTTCTGCGTCTAAGCATTACTCCACTAGATTCTTCAGGACAAGTTTCCCGCCATACTTTTTCTGCTCGCTTTAGATTCATATTCATTCTCCTGTACTACCAAATCCACCAATACTTCGTTTCGTCACACCGCTAAACTCCAGTACAGGAGTCCACATTATATTATGTATTGGCATAATAACTAATTGTGCAATGCGATCGCCTTGCTCCACAGTATATTCTTCTTCAGAAAAATTGACAAGGTTCACGATTAATGACCCTTGATAATCTGAGTCTATAATCCCCAGTGTATTTTTCAGGCTTATGCCTTTACTAGCCAACCCAGATCTTGGGCAGATTAATCCACATATTTCTGTATCGCCCATGTAGATGGCTAGACCTATGTCAAATTTATGCGATTCTTTGGGGAGGAGTGTTTTTTCTTCTAACGAAACTAAATCCAAACCAGCAGAACCAACAGTAGCGTATTCTGGTGGACGTGGGTACACACCATTCGTATGTGTAACTTTTAACTCAATTCTTCTCATCGTCTATAATCCCTTGCCAAATTAGATAAAAAAGTGTTGACCAACCTATAATGATAACTGCTGCTTTTAACAAAAACCATGGAAGTTGCAACAGAAGTAAAAGAAACTCAGTCATTTTGTATACCTCTTCTTGAACTCTTTGTATTTTTCGCTAGTGACCCCACGAACATGGGGTTTCTTTTCTGGTGTTGTTTCAGCAACTTCTAAAAGTTGCGAGCCACCACGATTACTAACAAAGCCAATGTATAAATTATCTTCGTCTTTTAATAGCCAACCGCCCATGCGAGCAGATGAATATTGTTCGCTAGGTGTTCGGGTGTATTCTGGGTGGGTCTCGTTTAGCTGTTTTACTATTTCTGTAAATGTCATAATATTTCTCCTTTCTTACCTTTACTCTATCTGATTGTGCAGAAAAGTAAAGGTGTTTTTGGTGGTAGATTAGCCAGAGTCAAACCCCAAACTATTCAGGGGTTATGTCTATAAAAACCAGCATAAAAATGGCATCACACACATCTACCTAGAACAACGGCACCCAAAAACACGCACCTTTAGGATTTTATGCTACCTCGTAATGATAAACTACTTTACTCCACTAGTAAAGGAGTATGTTTGTTTTGCCAAAATTTAAGCGTAAGCATTGCAAACTGTTTATTCGATAATTCAAAACCTAGTTGGTCTGAGGCTTCGTCTTTAGCGGACTCCCAGTTTTCACACTCATTTTCGCTTGTGTTTAGGATTATTTGATAATAACCATTTTGTGATTTTGTCTTTTTCATATTTTTCTTCTTTCTTTTGTTAAATACAAAACTCATGATATATGATTCTACAACAAAGTAAAGGAGTTTTTTAATAAATCCCAATCGTAAGGTTTTTTAAGAGCTAACTCTGGTTCTAAACGTAATCCCTCGTCGGCTACTTCTCTCGCATTAGCACCTTTGTATAAGTATATTTGTGCGTCGGGAGTCCTGACTAAAATAAAACAACGACCACCATGCATCGAGCGTTTTACTAACCAGCCAACTTGTTCGGGTCGGATGCCTATTTTCTTACCAGAGTTTACTACCTTTAATTCGACCCAATATTCCACACCATCGTCGCATGCGTTAAAATCTGGGATTCCACGCCCAGTACCGCCAGTCTCGATTCGCTGTATGTGTACATTTTTAAGGTTTTTGTTGACTAAACTCCAAAATGCATGTTCTTTCAAAAATTTCTTTTGATCGTTTTTACACCTTTATCTTTTAGCCAACTGTCAAAATTAGCAGGATCTTGCTCTTTTTTATCAGTCTCTATTCTATGCGCATCGTAGTAATGTCCTTCACCGATTTTACATCTTCGGATTATCTGATGAACACGTTGTTTTGAAACTCCAAATTTCTCACCTATTTGTTCCATGGTGTTACCATCTTTATATAGGTTGTAGATACTTTTGTTTCTGTCTAAAAAGTCTTTTGCAGACTGTTCGTCTATTCCTTGCATTTAATTGCTCCAATATTTTTTATAGTCAACCAAAGCAGTCCCCCAAGTATCGCCAAATTCAGCATCAACTTTGGAAGGAACAGCTAGATCAACACAGTTTTCCATAATGTCCACAATCTTTCTACTTTCTTCTTTATTTTGTACAGACACATCTAACTCATCATGAACTTGTATGTGGGGGACAATACCCTCGTTCCACATATCAAGCATGGCTTGTTTTGTCATATCTGCTGCGCTTCCCTGGATCAAACGATTAAACGCACGATAAGTAAATGCCCGACGGATGTTGGGACCATATTCATCAAACGCTTGTTCGTAAGGGAGTGCGGTGTTTTTCTCGTTTCTTGGTTCGTACTTGTCAAAGCGACATCTTCTACCCAACAATGTTTTTATGTAGCCAACATTTTCTGCCTTACGAGAACAGGAGAGTGTTAGTTCTTTTATAAAAGGGACTTTTGAGTGGTAGTTATTAAACAAAGCATCGGCTTCAAGTTCGTTAATTCCCAGTGCTTGTATTAATTTGGCTTTTCCCATGCCGTAGCTTAGAGATAAATTTATTACTTTCGCATCTTTCCTAGTAATACCCGCCATGTCTGCTACAATCTGGTGGAAATCTGCATCATCATCTTTGTACGCAGAAACAGCTTCTTCTGCTCCAGGTAACTTCATTCTGGCAGCATAGTGTACTGTTAGACGAGGTTCTTGTTGTGAGTAGTCAAACGCACCCCATTTATGTCCTTCTTCTGGCAAAAATAAACCACGTACAAGTGGACCAAGCACAGGATCTCTAGCTGGTACTTGCTGTAGATTAGGAGTGCTGTAACTAAATCTTCCACTAACAGTTCCACCAGAGTCCCCACGCAAAGGATGCATTTGCCCATGTATTCTGCCATTATGTGAATGCTCAAGAATCATATTTTCTATAAAAGCACTGCGTATTTTTTGCAGTTTACGAGCCTGAACCACCAGTTTAGGGAGTCCATGGTTTAAACTTTCTAGCCATTTACCAGTAAAACTCGGTGCATTCGTCTTCTGTGTTCGTGGGTACGTTAGACCTGCCTTATCAAACGCTTTTGCGACGCTTGTGGATGCCCAAACGTCTACATCCACGCCATATTTGTACTTTATTTGTTTAATACAGTCTTTTTCTTGTTTTTTAAGAGAAAGTACACTCTGTTCTGCTTTATCTGTGTCAACACGGACACCTTTCCACCGCATTTCTACTAAAAGAGGAATTAAACTCGACTCTAGATCATAAATAGGTTGTAAATTTTCTATTTCAAGACTTTTTTGTAGCTTATCCCAAAGTTTAAGCGTCAACACAGCATCTTGTTCTGCGTACTCACCTACAAATTTAGACGGCAACATGTACATTTCTGCTTTCGGGTCGATTCCCCATGCACTTGCAGCCTCTGTCAATAGTGTTTCATCTTTGCGATCTTTACAGTAATCTTCTCCAAGAGAATCTAACGAATATCTTCTGCGGTGTTCGTCCACTAGAGGAGCAGCAATTACTGTGTCATGTATTTTACCAGAAATACTAACACCTTCTCTTTTTAGCCAACCTACATCATAAAGTGCATTATGAAAAACCTTATCTGCGTCACCAGATAGAGTTTTATCTAGCCAACGGAAAACAAATCCAGGATCTAAGTTACCCCCACCATCATGGCGAACAGGCAAATAACCACTCCAATTATCTGTAGCTATTGCGATTCCAGTTACGTGACCATTTCCTGTTGCCCAGCCTGGACCAGAAATCCTCAAATCAGGATCTTTAGTTTCTAAATCAACAGCTATGCGTTTTGCTGAGGAAAGATCAGGTAGTGTCTCGGGAGGAGTCCAATCTGAATTAGGTGTGAACATAGGTTGCTGTATCATTCGGTTGCTCCATAAGATTGTACTAGGTGTGCTAAAAGTGCTTTGCCTCTAGTGTTTAATTTCATATCAACTAACTTTTCTACACCATTACTAAACACCACGTTTACGTTAGTGTTGCCTAGACTACGTTGGTTAACACAGTACAACAACAGCTCGAATAAATCTGATTGTTTAAAAAACTCTTTTTCTTCGGCTGTTAGACTGTAGTCAACACCAAGTTCTCTCTCTATTCTGCGTTCAACACTAGCGAGTTGTTTGGCTAAACTTTTATTGTTCCATTTTGTAGGTGCTGGTATATCTCCTGTTTGTTTCTCAGCCACATCATGTGTAAGTGCCTTTAGTAAAGCAGTTTTACTAATGTCTGGCTTTAACCAGTTAAGTATTAACGCTACTCCCCAAGAATGGTTTGCTACAGTTTGCTCACCTATTGTGGGTAATGTGTGATAACGCTTAACTTCGCCACCGCTTAACACGTTTAACGCTTCTTCTACTTTAGATGTGCCTGTATTCACTACATACTCCTGATTTGCCATAATGACACCACTTGCAGTTTTGTACACTAGCTTTTGCTGGGTACTCGGTGGCTTCTGTTAGTTTTAATGCTCGATTATGGAATATTTCTTGTCTTTCCTTTAGTTCGTCCACTGTGTACGAATGCCTAGCTATCCGACCATGATCTAGATACCAAAGCTCTGCTTGTATTAACTCTACATCAGGGTCGCGATTATACGTTGCCGATGCATACAGCGCACACTGCTGTTCGTGTGTAGCTTCATTGCCAGCGTATCGACCTGTTTTAAAATCAATAACTACTGTGCGATCGGGTCTTTTTATGTAAGCATCAATTTTATATCTACACCAAGTCTTATCTTCGTTCCAGTTTGCAGGTTGCCAATCTATGTCGAATGCCCAATCTTCTTCTACGAAAACTGTTCCGTTTTCAAAGCCTTCTTTTAGTTGTTCAAAACCTTCTTCAAACAACGCTAACCCACGAGTCATTGGACCTTCGCCCCTAATATACAGTTCAGCTTCATTGTGTATATCTGTTCCTCTAGTAGCAGCAGGATGTTGTGGTGTAGGTATTTTCTCAATACTCGAGTAATAGTATCTTTTTGGGCATTGCTCAAAAACAGATAGTCTACTGTATGACCAACGATTATTTGGCATTAGTTTCTCCTATCACAGCTTCTGTGTCTTTAGCTTCTTCTTTACCTTTTAATCTTCTTTCCAGCCATTCAACACAAGCTATTTGCCAATCTTCTGCTTTACAGAAAGAGTACAACAAACTTATTGCTCCTCTTGTGTTTTGGTCCAGTTTGTGCATATCCCAAGCAGTTTTCATAGGTATAGCTACATCCGAGAAAAAGTGGTTAGCAAAACCATTCTGTTGTCCTCTAAAAAATGCATCTAGATCTCCATCGAACTCTTCAGGATCGTTTACCATAGGAAACACGGAGATAGTTTTATATGGATTACCCACCATAGGGTACTTAAATGTGTAGTAATCGAACTCAGGAAGTTTTTCTTTCATACTGTTAAACAGTTCTGTGTATACATGGAAACTGTCGCTTACCTGATTATACACACCAACTTCTACACCTATTCGTGCAGCCATGTACTCCTGTAACATAGAAAAGTGCACAGCATTCGCACCATACGCTCCCCAGATCATGTCGTTTGATCTACAGCAAACAGTCATATTTAGTTTATTATTCCTTACCTTAAAATAAATATGTGTGTTGCACGGAGTGTCTAAAGTGTCACGATCTAAATCGTTGTTACATTCCCACATAGCTACAACACAACGTCTATCATCAGGATTATCTTGTAATCTTTTTACGACAACATCTAATTGATCTTTTTCGTAAAATTCTCTCCACCTGTAGCCATAAGCTCCGTTGAGTGTAAAACCATTATCACTAAATGCTTCCATCCCCTTATTGTAGTGAGCAAGAAACTCAACATCTTCTCTACCTTGCAACATCCACAAACCCTCCATAAAATGGAAAAATGGATTAGCGTCTCTGCCTTCCCAAAAAAGAACACGCTCGCAAGGGTATTCATAGGTTGTCACCACAGGTCCATCAAACTCTAGTGTTGCTCCTGCTCTACTGTCCTGCTCTTGTACATCTCCATCCCATGTAAATGCATCCACACCTAGTATAAAGGCTTCGTGAACATTCCTGCTGTTTATAGTCTTAGTCATATTATAATCTCCACTTATAATTCAGTTGATAATTTAAAGAAATTAGTCATAACTTCTTTTGTCTTAGTTTTTATTTTTTCACTAAGCACACCACACTCAAGTTTACCATAAAAACCTGTTGGATTGCCGTTTGATAGTGATAGATACTGAAGAGCTACTCGTTCTCTTTCAAAATGCCTTAAAAGTTTTTTATTATTTTCTTGCATATCCCGAACTAGCTCTGGGTTCATGTTAATTGTTTGCTCGATAACACTAGCAAATTCTAAAGGCGACGCATCGTGGGGCACCATCATGTAATTTTCGTAAGGTTTAAAGACTTCCCCTTCCCCTTCTTCATTAGTAGCCACACCATAGTTCCTTGCTATGGGTATTGCTCCTTCAACTATGCCATCGACGATCACTCGATTAAAATGGTCACCTATTTTTGAGTAAGCAACCGACCAAGATGGATCAATCATACACTTAACCTGTCGCAGATGTCCCCTAACTTTTTCTTCAGGTAAGTACCCAAACCATTCCATGCCGTGTTCTAAAGCTACATCCCATATTTTTTTACCATGGTGTTCGTAGCTTATGTCAGGATCTCTCTCTGGGCTGACAAAATAATTCTCTTTGCATTTATCTTTAGATGTCATGTAATTGTGCTCTATGCCACCACCAGCCATTCGTTTTTGAAACTCTTTAGGTAAATGCGGAACTGCTCTAACTAAGTCATCAACGTGTTTCCAACCCTTAAAAGTTTGCATAGAGATAAACCCTTTTTCTCTACTTTCCCAAACAGGTTTCTCATCTATAGAGGTTATGTCTTGTGGGTTTAGTATTAGTGCTCTAGGTACGTCCAGTCCTGCTGCGCCATGATAGGCACAAGGATGGACACAGGCTAAACCATGTAGATGGTGAGAAATCTGGCTTATCCAAGGATAGCTTTTAGCCATATTGCCGTCATGAATAACCGCAACTTGTTTAATCCGATCAGGTAGATCATATAGTTGTAACCAATCTGCGTTGCCTTCGTTATCTCTTTGTTTTGTAGGAACAGGTATTTGCCAAACAATTAGGTCATACTCAGCTACATAGCCTTTCCATCGTTTAAGATTCCAGTCTCCCTTGTATGGGAACCTGCTGTGTCTAGGAAACAGCCAACCTTTTCCTTGGTGCACAGGTATGCCCGAAGCTCTGTGCTCATAATTACTTTCATCCTTTGTGGTTTTTTCTTTAACATGGTCTCTCCAAACTAACTCTACAAAGTCAACGTGGTGCCCCTGTAGTTTAAACCCAGCAATTAAATTTTCGTTGTGGTTTATTATTCCACCAGGACTATTAATCCCATACATAGTTACCAATATTTTCATTTTTCCTCCTTTCTTTTGGTTACGTGTTCTTCTACTAATAGCAAATACCTTCTTAAATCTTGTATGTCATCAAGAATACCTTCTGCTCTTGCGTCTGTTTCGTATGCTTCGAATATGTCGTAAGCTACTTTTTTAACTTGATTTTCTATGCGATCCCACTTACGAGCCAACATCATAAACGCACCTACTCCACCTCGCTCTCGCCAAGAAGTACCATATGATTTCTCTGCTGTTTCCAGTTTATCAACATCAGTTTGTGCGATTACTCGCATAGTTTCAAATTTTGTAAATTCATTATTCATCGTTTATATATACTCCTTGGTTTTCCTTCGCCATTTCTTACACGCTCATATTTATCGAACTCGCAAAGGGTGTGCTCGATATCACGCATTTCTAAACTAGGTACTTGTCCATGTAGCCATTCTTGGCTTAGTTCAAGTAAAACCTGCATTTCGTCTATGTTCACAGAACTTTTTATGTTTTTATTTAATGGTCTGCCGTGTATTCTGTTTAAGCCACGTTTTGCTCCTGGACCTGGATTGCCCCATGTCATAATATCTGTAGCTTCATCGCCTAAAAAAGTATGTCGCCAATCCGTTACAACTTCATATGCCATAAATGGACCCATGTAGGGGTAAGGCATAAGCACATCCCAAAGCTGTTTAAGACTGCCTTTCGCTTCGTACATAGAATCAATAAATTTATTGTGGTCATTTGCTATCTGGTCAACACACCAACAAACACCTTCTAACTTGTTCATTCCGTTTGGTGTTTTAATGATATATGCTCCTGTCACCCACTGCGGTTGGTCTCTTAAAATCTCGTTACAGTAATCGCTATCCCAGTCTCTGTATAAATCGTGCTCTAGTAAAATTTTTCCTGTTTCTATTAAATTAAACCACCTGAATATAATTGTGGCTAGTGCTACATCCATCTCGTCACGCATACTTTCCCGCACATTTTCCCTAAACCAAACTGTGGTTCTATCGTTTTCTCGGAACACGTTAGTGAATTTATATTTTTGTAGAATAGGGTCACTAGTCCAAGGAAACTCTTCTCCTCGTAGTTTTTTTAGATAAATTAAATGTCTTTCGTTTAAAAAATCAAAATACCCTTTAAGATTCATCGTCTTCCTCCCATACAGTAAAGTTTTGTTGTTCTCGTGTTAACACAGCCATTTTATCTTCAGTAGTGGCGTACTGTTTATACTCTGTGTAGTCGTAATTTTTATACCCAACTTCAAATCTTTTTCCTCTTCGTTCTTGGTATGCTTCAGTATTGTGTAACCTTTTCCCGTCTGAATAGGTAGCTAGAGGAAGATCTTCTAAACAACTCAAAATATAATAATTGTCTTCTGTAATGCGTAGGTAGTCATCTTGGCTCTCTAAAATAAACATAACGTCTTCGGGTATATGTACCTCGTCGTAACAACAAGTATGTTCATGAATGCCTTCCGTGCTTTTAACGTGTCCGACTGGG
>TARA_R110002049_G_scaffold295342_3_pt1 | contig 12515 bp, 9 predicted proteins | sample TARA_R110002049 | Tara Oceans TARA_R110002049 (sample SAMEA4396941) | marine metagenome | biome: Polar Biome; feature: [SRF] surface water layer (ENVO:00010504); material: water (ENVO:00002006), including particulate matter (ENVO:01000060) such as... | depth 5 m | reverse complement strand
ATAGCGGACCTGAACTACAGCAACCCCCACATGAGCCCGTTCGAGGAGTTTCAGCGGTGGAAGCACCACAGCGAGACTGTGAAGTATCTCGAGGGAGGCACGCGTATCGTCTACGGGGCACGCGCGATCACCAAGGGTGGGTTCAACTCCCTGCCGAAGATGCATTTCCCCGGCGGCCTGCTCATAGGTTGTGATGCCGGTACTCTGAACAGCGTGAAAATCAAGGGTAATCACACCGCGATGAAGAGCGGCATGCTTGCCGCCGAGGCTGTCGTAGAAGCACTCGCACAGGGTGATGCCGCTCCGGCTGATCTCGACACCTTCGCGACGAAGCTGCAATCCTCCTGGCTACACGAGGAGTTGCACAGCACCCGGAATTTCTCCGGTTTCATGCACAAGTTTGGCATTCTGGTTGGCTCCGCGATGGTCTGGATCGACCAGAATATTTTCAGGGGCAAACTACCGTTCACGCTGAACGACAGCAAACCCGATTATGCTGCGCTCAAACCGGCGGCAGAATGCAAGAAACTGGATTATCCCAAGCCAGACAACACCATCAGCTTTGACCGGCTATCGTCCGTATTCCTGTCCAATACCAACCACGAGGAAGACCAGCCGTGTCACCTCACCCTGCTCGATCCCAGCGTGCCGCTGGACAAGAACCTGCCCATCTACGACGAACCCGCGCAGCGTTACTGCCCGGCGGGTGTCTATGAAATTGTCGAGGATGAGGCGGGTCAGCGCTTTCAGATCAATGCGCAGAACTGCGTGCACTGCAAGACCTGCGATATCAAGGACCCGGCGCAGAACATTACCTGGGTGACACCCGAGGGGTTCGGTGGCCCCAACTACCCCAATATGTAACGGTAGTGCGCGCGTTGTCGCCGGCTTGAGGCTTTGCTTTTCTCAAGTCGGCATCGCGAACTCGTAGTCACCCGAGGTGAGTACGGCCCTGTCACCACGCATCTCAGCCAACGCCACCAGGCGGTACCACGCCGCCCGTGTGCATAGCGCCGTCAGGCCATGCGGCAGATTCAGTGCCGCAATACCGCCGACCTCCTGATCGAGAAACAGTGAGCATTGCCGGTCTATCTGCACCCGCCGACCGGTATTCAGTGTAGCCTCCAGGACCCGCCTGTCACCCTCATCCACAATGTCGACGTCAGTGACCAGCAACGCGTGGCGCTCCACGTTGATCCGCCATTTCTCGGCAGGCGTGACTAGGTAGTACTCGCCATCGTCCTCCCGACGCAGGATGCTGGCGAACAGGTGGACCAGCGACTCCCGCTCAATTTTACCGCCGTCGTGATACCACTCTCCCTGCGTGTTGATCACTATTGGGATATCCCCGGACAACTCGGGATGCCATAAATGCAGCGGCGGTGTGTCAAAGTTCCGGGGCGAGCCGATTTTTTCTGTCAGAGATTCCAATGAATCATCCATACGTTGTTACCCCTCAGTTCGATGCGTATATGAGCGCAGATACGGGTGCCCGGCGCTCAGTGTTGTCAAAGTGTGCGCCACTGCGCTCTCTTCCTCTGGTGTCTGTGTGCCGACTGCGATATAACAGCATCTATACCACTTCCAAGCGTTAAAAATCCAATGATTAACTGGATACGCACAATCGTCATCAACTGGCTGAAGCGCAAGAAGCCGCTGCCCCAATCTCCACTCAGCGATTTCGAGCGTATACGGCACGAACTCAAGACGTGTGACGTTTTGCTTGTCGAGGGCCGTACCAAGGTCAGTGAAGTGATCAAACTGGTGACGCAGAGCAGTTGGTCTCATGCTGCCCTGTACATAGGCCGACTGCATGACATCGAAGACCCCCTGCTGCGGGAGCATGTCGGTAAATTTTACCCCGGAACCGCGGACAAGCAGTTAATCATCGAAAGTGAGCTGGGCATGGGGACGGTGGTGCGTGGGCTCACAGCCTACGAGCGCGAACATATCCGTATCTGTCGACCCAGGGGGCTGTCATACAAGGACAGCCAAAAAGTGATCGCATACGCGATCGGGCGTCTGGGTACCACCTACGATGTGCGGCAGATATTCGATCTGGCGCGATTCCTGTTTCCGTGGGCATTCCTGCCTCGCCGTTGGCGCTCGACATTGTTCAGCGTACGCCCTGGGAAAAGCACGCAGACCGTCTGCTCGACCATGATTGCGGAGTCATTCGGGTCCATACAGTTCCCCATACTCCCGCTGGTAAAGCGGGTGGATGCCGACCGCGTTCAGTTGTTTCTGCGCAATCCCAAGCTGTGCATACCCAAACACTTCGACTACTCGCCCTACTTCGATATCATCAAATACCCGTTCCTCGATTTTCAATTGCACGCAGACCAACGGCTGCTGCCCTGGCAGGGGCACGCCCGCCTGAGTGCAGAAGAGAAAGGTATGTATATGACTGACAGTCAGGAACTGGCGCCACTGAACGATGATATCCAGTAGCGCGCCATGCGATTTTTACATTGCCCGCACGCGGGCGCCTTGCCTCAAGCGCAATCACCTATCAGGCGAACATTGATGACGCCTGCTATACCCCGCATTTTTTCCAGCACCGCCGGTGATGGCTGGGTACCGATGTCAATCAGGTTATAGGCAATATCATCGCGGCTCTTGTTGAGCATATCGATAACGTTGATATTTTCATCAGCTAAAATCGACAGTACATTACCGAGAATTTTAGGCACATTGTCATTGGCTACAGACAGGCGACAGCCGCTTACACGGTCCAGCGTCAGTGTGGGGAAATTAACAGAATTGCGTATGTTGCCGTTCTCGAGAAAGTCTCGCAGCTGATCTGCGGCCATAATCGCACAGTTGTCTTCAGCCTCATCGGTACTCGCGCCAATATGTGGCATTAAAATAACATCGGGACGACCGATGAGTTCCGGAGTCGGGAAGTCGGCGATGTACTTGCGAAACTGCTTGCCGTCCAGCGCTTCTATCAGCGCCTGCTGGTCAACGATTTCCTGACGTGCAAAATTGAGCAGACAACTGTTGGCGGGCATAACCTGCAGCAATTCCTCATTGATCAAACCACGCGTTGAATCCAGCACCGGGAGATGCAGGCTTACGTAATCGCACTTCGCGAAAAGTGACGACAGGTTTTCTGCACGCCTTACCTGGCTGGATAAACGCCACGCTGCCTCAACCGACAGAGCGGGATCAAAGCCTACGACTTCCATTCCCAAGGTCAGGGCCATTTCGGCGACCAGCGAACCGATGGCTCCAAGGCCGACCACGCCCAGAGTCTTACCAACCAGTTCACTGCCTTTGAACTGCTTCTTCTGGGCCTCCAGTGTTTTGTTGAGCTCGCCTGCATCCTTGATGTCTTTCAGTGTGTGCACATAATTCATGCCCTCAACCACGCCGCGCGAGCCGAGCAATAAACCGGTGGCCACCAACTCTTTAACGGCGTTGGCGTTGGCTCCGGGCGAGTTGAATACCGGTATACCGCGTGCAGTGCAGCTTGCCACCGGTATGTTATTCACACCGGCGCCGGCGCGCGCAATGGCGAGTACAGACGAAGGGATATCTTCTTCGCGTAGTTTATAGCTGCGCAACAGAATCGCGTCCGGTTGCGAAAATTCACTCGCGATCTCGTAACAGTCGCGCGGCAAGCGCTCCAATCCTTGCAGCGATATCTGGTTCAGCGTCAGTATGCGTTTAGCCATTTCTGCCTCAAACAAAAAATTACAGGATGATAATGTCTGCGCGATCACGCAGCCCGCTCTGGTACTCCGTATCGATCAAAGCGCCGATTTCACGTGCCAGTGCCTGCTCCAATTGCGATTGCTCGATGTCCGCCAGCGATGCGTACTCCCCGGGGTTGACCTGCAAGAGTTCAATCACGACGACATCGCCATTGGGCATCATCACAAAATCGGCCGACCGTTCATCGCCTGCCGGCGGCGGAAGTTGAAAAACGCGTCGTAATGCCTCGGGGGGAACGGCGGTATTGCGTCTATCGGCGCCCAGTTCGAGCTGCAGGTCGTAGCCATTGGCCTCGGCCAGTTGTTCCATTGATACTCCGGCTTGCAACTGCGCAAGCGCCTGGGAGGCCTGAGCGGCAACGGCCGCTCTGGCTGACTCTTCAGCGACGGCTGCGATAACATCTTGGCGCACTTCTGCCAGGGGTTTAACCCTTGGCTGATGGTGCTTGCGCACGCTCATCACCACGAACCGGTTATCGGCGAGTTCGATCACCTCACTGTTATTGCCCGCCTCCAGGACATCCTCCGAAAAGGCAGACTCGATGAGGACTGCATTAGAAAACAAACCTTCGTTCTGTGCTCGCGTAACTGACTCTGCTTTCTCAACGGTCAAACCAAGCTCCCTTGCAGGGTAATCAAGGTTTTCAGCATTGAAGGATAAATCCCTGAGTGACTCGACAGTGCGCAACAGTGCAATGCGTGCCTCTTCGGCCTGAATAGACTCACGCAATTCATCCTGCATCTCTTCGAGGCTGGCCGTTTCGCCGGCCTTGCGTTCTGTGACCAGAATCAGGTGTATGCCCGCATCGGTTTCCACAGGTGCTGACACAACGCCGGGCTCCAGTTCTGCAATCGCCTCCTCCATCGGCTCCGGGAAGGTCTCTCCACTGGTATACCCGAGATCGCCGCCCCTGTCAGAAGACCCGATGTCATCAGACAGTGCCTGTGCAACTTCCGCGAAGGATTCGCCGTTGTCGAGCCGTTCCTGTGCCTGTGCCAGACGCGCTTCAATATCGCCGTCGGCACCCTCCTCAAACAATATGTGAGATACCCTACTCTGACTCTGGAACTGAAGATCCATTTTGGCAATTTCGTACGCCTCGCGAATTGCATTCTCATCCACGGGTTCGCGAAAATCGTCCAGTGTCAGCTCGAGGTAATCCAGATCCACTGACTCGGGTGTGCGGAAGTAGTCCTGGTTCTCGTTGTAGTAGGATTCGATCTGGTCCTCGGTGACGTCGGGGATACCCGAGAACCCTTCGCGTTGGATCGTAAAATAGCGAAGATCACGCTGCTCTGCGATCACCTGCGTGTTGAGCTCCAATTCCGCCGGGGTTACAAACTCACTGCCAGCCAAACCGCTGCGCAGTTGCCCCATTAACATATCGTCAGCGAGACTTTGCTTGAAAAACGCCGGGGTGTATCCCGCTCCGGATAGCACGCCTTTGTAGACTTCCGGTGAAAATACTCCGTCTACCTGAAACTCCTCCATGTTCGCAACCAGAGCGCCAATCTCAGTGTCTGTGATCACCAAACCCTGCGCATCCGCTGCTTGCATCAGGAGCTGACGATTAATCAATGCCTCCAGAGCTTGAGGGCGCAACCTGTCGTCGTCTAACAACGTTGGATCAAAGTTATCACCCATCATGGAGATAAGGCGACGTTTCTGGGTGTTCAGTGCCTGCTCCAGCTGTTGTGGATAGATAGGGTCACCATTGACTTCGGCGATTTCGTTACCGCCTCCGCCGACCAGAATCGACTCAATTCCAAAGAATGCAAACGAGATGACGATTAGTCCCACCACGATTTTTGCAGCGGTTCCCTGTACATTTTTCCGTATGTCTTGAAGCATGAATATTACTCGCGAAAACTAAAAAAAAAGCGCACGGGAGTGTGCGCCTTTTAAACTGAATTCACAAATGGCCCGTGGGTCGAGTCCAGATGGTTACGCAACCGATGAGTTACGCTTGAATCCCGCTTGTGTCAGGAGTTAACGGCGTCTTTCAACGCTTTACCTGCTTTGAAGCTCGCCACTTTGGAAGCTTTGATTTCGATCGTAGCGCCGGTCTGAGGGTTACGGCCGCTGCGCGCGTTGCGATTCTTGACCGAGAAGGTGCCAAAGCCGACCAGGGCTACCTGCTCTCCCATCTTTAATTCGTTTGTGATGCTGTCAAGTACGGCATCCAGTGCCCGGCCAGCAGATGCTTTTGGTAGATCAGCTGCTGTAGCAATCGCGTCAATCAGTTCAGTTTTGTTCACAATTTTCCCCTCGGAAGTTATAGCTGCGGAAGTTGTATGTTACCGCGAAGTAACGTGGAGCGCGATGATAAATCCAACCTTGGCTCCCAATCTCCAGTTATAGCCGCATGTTTATTAGTGAAGTTATCGGCTCAAAAACATCATCATGCAGTTAGACGCATGACTGTATACCAGAGCAGGAATGCTGGTCAATAATCTTAGCGCCTGCTAGTGTGTATTTATCCTATTTTTTTCGTCGCCCTCGCCGTCGGAACTCGTTGACATAGAGTCTGCAAGAAACTCCTCATCGCTCAGTGGTTCCGGCATTGCTTCAAGGGCGAGTGCAAGTACCTCATCGATCCATTTTACCGGACAGATGTTCAGGTGCTCTTTGATATTGTCGGGCACCTCTTTCAAGTCCCGTTCATTCTCTTTGGGTATGATCACCGTCTTGATGCCACCCCTTCTGGCGGCCAGCAGTTTTTCTTTCAGACCACCAATGGGTAGTACCTCGCCGCGCAGTGTAATTTCACCGGTCATCGCCACATCTGAACGAACGGGGATAGAGGTCAGGACTGATACCAGTGCCGTGCACATGGCTACACCTGCGCTCGGACCGTCTTTGGGCGTGGCGCCTTCAGGTACATGGATATGCACATCGTGACTTTCGTGGAAATTAGCGGGTATGCCCAGCATCTGACCGCGGCTGCGCACAACCGTCGTGGCTGCCTGTATCGACTCCTGCATCACGTCACCGAGTGAACCTGTTTGCACGTGGCGCCCTTTACCGACCACGGAAACTGCCTCGATCGTCAGCAGTTCACCGCCGACAGACGTCCAGGCCAGACCGGTAACCTGGCCAATTTTATTGGTTTCCTCGGCGATGCCGTAGTTGTACTTTCTAACGCCGAGCAGATCGGGAAGCATCTCCGGCGTGACGACGACACCTGAAGACTTCTCGCCCAGGGTCAACGCTTTCACAATCTTGCGGCATACTTTGGCGATCTCCCGCTCCAGGGAGCGCACGCCGGCTTCGCGGGTGTAGTAGCGGATCACATCTGTGACGGTATCCGACGCTATCGACAACTCATCCAGTTTCAGGCCATTCAATTTAACCTGTTTGGGAATCAGGTAACGCTCGGCGATATTCAGTTTCTCATCCTCGGTATAACCCGGGATGCGGATTACTTCCATACGGTCGAGCAGTGGCGCCGGAATATTCATTGTGTTCGAGGTACAGATAAACATCACGTCTGACAGGTCGTAGTCGACCTCCAGGTAGTGATCGTTGAAAGCGTGGTTTTGCTCCGGGTCCAGTACTTCCAGCATCGCAGAAGCGGGGTCGCCCCGGTGGTCCATGCCCATCTTGTCAATTTCGTCGAGCAGGAACAGTGGATTCTTGACCCCTGCCTTGGACATTTTCTGTAACAACTTGCCCGGCATGGAACCGATATACGTGCGTCGGTGCCCGCGAATTTCCGCTTCATCGCGTACACCGCCAAGCGCCATGCGTACAAATTTACGGTTGGTTGCGCGCGCCAGTGATTCACCGAGTGACGTTTTACCGACACCGGGAGGCCCGACCAGACAGAGCACTGGCCCCTTGACCTTGCGCACACGTTTTTGGACGGCCAGATACTCGATGATACGGTCCTTGACCTCCTCGAGTCCGTAGTGATCTTCATCCAGAATTGCGGATGCCCGCTTGAGATCATGTTTGACCTTGCTGCGCTTCGACCAGGGAACATTCACCATCCAGTCGATATAACTGCGCACAACAGATGCTTCCGCCGACATGGGCGACATCATTTTCAATTTGCTCAACTCAGACTGCGCCTTTTCCTTGGCCTCAACCGGCATTTTGGCGTTGTCTATGCGCGCTTGCAGTTCATCCAGCTCATTGGGGGCTTCATCCATATCACCCAGTTCGCGCTGAATCGCTTTCATCTGCTCATTCAGGTAATACTCGCGCTGGCTTTTTTCCATCTGCTTTTTGACCCGCCCGCGGATGCGTTTCTCGACCTGAAACAGGTCAATTTCGGCATCCATCAGGCCCATCAGGTGTTCCAGGCGCGCACGTATTCCCGACATCTCGAGAATGTTCTGTTTTTCCTCGAGAGGGACACTCATATGCGCCGCGATGGTGTCGGCGAGACGGCCCGGCTCATCGATGCCGGTCAGCGAGGTCAGCACTTCTGCGGGCACTTTTTTGCTCAGGTTTACGTATTTCTCAAACTGGGCGATGGTGGTGCGCAGCAGCGGATCGACATCGTGCTCAGGTATTTCATCGCTGAGAATCTCGCGCACACCTGCTTTGCTAAAGCTGCCCTCGTCGTCGACATTGTCAATGGCACAGCGGTAGCTGCCCTCTACCAGTACTTTGATGGTGCCGTCAGGCAATTTGAGCAACTGCAGGATATTGGACACGGTGCCGACCTGGTAAATGCCATCGGCCGTCGGATTGTCATCCGCGGCATTGCGCTGAGCCACCAGTAGCACCTGTTTGTCATTCGCCATGGCGTCCTCGAGTGCCTCAATAGAGCGCTCTCGCCCCACAAAAAGTGGCAGCACCATATGCGGATATACAACGACATCTCTCAGTGGCAACAGAGGCAGGACAATAACAGAGGACGAACCCATAAAAATCTCCGGGTTTTAAAGAAATTTAGAAACTGTAGAGCTTATACGTGGGGACATAATCCCGAAAAACAAGCTCGTAGTCCCGAACAAGCCCCACACTTTCGAATAGCCGCTGTGCACGGCGTGTGTACCTAATCGTCGGTAGACGCCGCTCTAGCGGCTGGCTCGCTGTGCTGATAGACCAGCAGGGGTTCTGAATCACCCCGGATCACCGATTCGTCGATGACGACCTTGCTCACATCGTCAAGGGAAGGGATGTTGTACATGGAATCCAACAGCACGCCCTCCAGTATGGAGCGCAATCCACGTGCACCGGTTTTGCGTTCCATACCCTTCTCGGCTATGGCGCGAAGACCGTCCTCGCGGAAATCCACCTCAACACCCTCCATATCAAACAGCTTGCTGTACTGCTTGGTCAGGGAGTTTTTGGGCTCGGTGAGTATCTTTACCAGCGCGTCAACGTCCAGTTCTTCCAGGGTGGCAATAACGGGGAGACGACCGACAAACTCGGGAATCAGCCCGTAATGAACCAGATCTTCCGGTTCCAACTGGGACAGCAATTCGCCGACATTGCTTGTCTCGTCCTTGCTCTTCACCTCTGCGCCAAACCCGATCCCGCCTTTTTCGGAGCGGTTGCGTATCACCTTCTCAAGGCCGGCAAATGCGCCGCCACAGATGAACAGGATATTGGATGTATCCACCTGCAGGAACTCCTGCTGCGGGTGCTTGCGCCCACCCTGCGGGGGCACGGAGGCCACAGTGCCTTCAATCAGCTTCAGCAGTGCCTGCTGTACGCCCTCTCCCGATACATCGCGGGTGATCGAGGGGTTGTCGGATTTGCGCGATATCTTGTCGATTTCATCGATGTAGACGATACCGACCTGCGCTTTCTCTACATCGTAATCACATTTTTGCAGCAGCTTCTGGATGATGTTTTCTACATCCTCACCGACGTAACCAGCCTCGGTCAGTGTCGTGGCATCGGCAATGGTGAAGGGAACATCGAGCAGCCGCGCCAGCGTTTCGGCCAGCAGTGTTTTGCCGCTTCCGGTGGGGCCTACCAGCAAAATATTACTTTTGCCGAGTTCGACGTCCTCGCGATTCTTGCCGTGGCGCAGCCGTTTGTAATGGTTGTACACGGCAACAGCCAGCACCTTTTTGGCGCGCTGCTGCCCAATGACGTAATCGTCGAGGATGGTTTTGATTTCCTGCGGCACCGGCAGATGGTCCTGCTTGGCGCCGGCATTGTTCTCCTGCACCTCTTCACGAATGATGTCGTTGCATAGATCAACGCATTCATCGCAAATAAACACAGACGGGCCCGCAATCAGTTTGCGAACCTCGTGTTGGCTTTTGCCACAGAAGGAGCAGTACAGCAGTTTGCTGCCATCGTCACCCATTTTCGTGGTTTTGTCGCTCATCCGGCCATCCTACGCGGTTAAGTGTGCCCGTTTACGTCATCTGACCATTCCACGATGATGTTTTTCGGGATTTTTTGCAAGTCCCCGAAGGAACTAAATCACGTTATTCAGACTTATTAACGTCGGTTTTCGCAGCACTGGCACGGCTGGGAACCACCTCGTCAATAAGCCCGTACGCCTTGCTCTGCTCAGCATCCATGAAGCGGTCGCGCTCTGTGTCACGCTCGATGACCTCCAGGCTCTGCCCAGTATGCTGTGCCATCAGTTTGTTCAGGCGCTCGCGAATAATCAGGATTTCGCGGGCCTGAATGTCGATATCTGTCGCCTGCCCCTGTGCGCCGCCACTGGGTTGGTGGATCATTGTGCGGGCATTGGGGAGGCAAAACCGCTTACCGGGGGCTCCTCCGCACAGGAGAAAGGCACCCATTGAGGCGGCCTGCCCTATACACATGGTGCTCACATCGGGCTTGATAAACTGCATGGTGTCATAGATAGACAGCCCAGCCGTGACCGACCCACCCGGTGAATTGATATACAGGTGAATGTCCTTGTCGGGATTTTCCGACTCCAGGAAGAGCAACTGCGCGACGATCAGGTTGGCCATATGATCTTCAACCGCGCCCACAGCGAAAATGACCCGCTCTTTCAACAGCCTGGAGTAAATATCATAGGAGCGCTCACCGCGCGCCGTCTGCTCCACAACCATGGGAACCAGCCCCAGATTGTCGACCCTGTGCCTGTCTTGCCCGTCGAACTGAATTGGCATGTCTACTGTCCCCAGATTATTGTCTTTGCTACGGCTACGATTTGATGGCGTCCTGATAGCCACATTCCTTCTCTACTATATTGGCACTCTCAAGAAGCTTTTCAACCACCTGATCCTCCAATACTTTCGATTCTACCGCAGATAGTTGCTGCTGGTTGGAGTAATAATAATCAATCACTTCCTGCGGGTCCTGATAGGTTGATGCCATATCTTCAATGACCTCGCGCACCTTGGCGCCATCTGCTTTCAGTTCGTGCTTTTCGATGTACTCAGCCAGTACCAGCCCAAGTTTCACCCGGCGCTCGGCATTTTCAGTAAACATGGAGTCCGGCAGGAGTGACTCCAAATCCAGATCCTGGTTCTGCATGCCACCGTATTGCTGGAACATCTGGTTGCGCATGGCGGAGACTTCCTGGTCAACGAGTGATTTGGGTATGTCCAGCGCACTGTGCGCCTCCAGTACAGCATCCATCACCTGTTGCTTGACTTTGGCTTCCGTGGCGTTTTTCAGTTCCCGGGCCATGTTCTCCGCGATTTCCTTGCGAAACTGTGCTTCACCACCTTCCTCTACGCCATACTGCGCGAAAAAATCGTCGTTCATTTCCGCCGGCACCTGCTCCTTCACAGCGTTGAGGGTGACTTTGAACTCCACTGCCGCGCCTTTGAGCTCTTTACTGTGGTAGTCCTCGGGGAAGCTCAACGCCAGGGTGCGCTCCTCGCCTGCGGTCATGCCGACAATACCATCCTCGAATCCTGGAATCATACGGCCGGAACCCAGTTCCAGATCACTGCCTTCCGCGCTGCCGCCCTCAAACGCCTCGCCATCGCGGGTACCCGCATAGTCGATATTGACCGTATCGCCCAGTGCCGCAGCGCGCTCAACCGCTTCCAGCGACCCTTTCTGCTTGCGCAGTTCTGCGATCATATTGTCGATATCGGTGTCTGTGACATCGGCGACCGGCTTTTCCACCGGAAAATCTTTCATGTCGGCCAGTTCCACTTCCGGGAACACTTCGAAAGTCGCTACATACTGCAGCTCTTTGCCCGCTTCCAGATTCTTGGGCTCGATGCTGGGCTGGCCAGCAGGGCGCAGTTTTTCCTGAATGATCGCCTCGCGGAACGACTCGTTGACAACTTCCCCAACGACTTCCTGGCGAATGCCGGCACCGTAGCGCTGGCGCATCACTTTCATCGGCACCTTGCCGGGGCGGAAACCCGGGAGACGGGCATTCTGTGACGCTTTCTGCAGGCGGTTGTCCACTTCCACATCGACGCGTTCGGCGGGCACACCCACGGTTAAGCGACGCTCCAGGTTCGAGGTCGTTTCAATAGATACCCGCATAGTCTTTCCTCATCATTCGATAGCTATCGGGCACTTCGGGTGCCCGCACATTGGGCAGCTTCACCATATTAAAAACATGGTGAATCTGCCCTCATAAGTTTGGTGCGGAAGGAGAGACTCGAACTCTCACACCTTGCGGCACTGGAACCTAAATCCAGCGCGTATACCAATTTCGCCACTTCCGCGTAGAAAACATCGGTCAACTGGATAGAATCAACCACACTAAACCCAGTTAACGCTTTGATTAATGCTGATTTTTCGTATTTAACCGCCGAAAATGATCCGGCCGTTTCAAGGGCGGTGATTCTGCCATAAAGGTTACCCGGATTCAACCGCCCCGGGGCCGTTGGCAGCGGCGGGGAAAGGGACTGCAGCGCACGTGGCAACTG
>TARA_R110002049_G_scaffold18884_9_pt1 | contig 12519 bp, 8 predicted proteins | sample TARA_R110002049 | Tara Oceans TARA_R110002049 (sample SAMEA4396941) | marine metagenome | biome: Polar Biome; feature: [SRF] surface water layer (ENVO:00010504); material: water (ENVO:00002006), including particulate matter (ENVO:01000060) such as... | depth 5 m | reverse complement strand
CCGTACCGCGCTGGAGGCTACGCAGGCCGGTTTCGACGTGGGCACCCGTACCATTGTTGACGTGCTGAATTTCCAGTTTCAGCTCTACCAGTCCATCACGAACTACCAGCAGAGCCGTTACGACTACCTGATCAATTACATGCGCCTCAAGCAGGCGGCCGGCACGCTGCAGGTGCAGGATCTCGAAGTGCTTGAGCCGTTCCTCAAAGACCGGAAGTCGCCCGAAGATCAATTTGCCGAGGAAGCGGCAAACAGCGAGTAGTCGGCGCGGAAGTGGCTGCGCTGCGGGCTTAGTCCGCAGCGATCAGCGGTTCGATCAACCCCAGGAGGCGCAACAAGGCGCCTCTGTTTTTTTCCAGTATCTGCCGACCGTTTTCGCCGAGTGCCCGTGCCTCGTTTGGGTGACGCAGCAGCCTGTCGACCTCAGCGACCAGCCCGTCGGTATCCTGAACCATTCGACAAGCCTCTTCCGCGACAAAGCGGTCCGCGATTTCCTGTGCGTTGAAAACATAGGGGCCGGTGAGCACGGGCACGCCCAGTGCCGCCGGCTCCAGCATGTTGTGTCCGCCTATCGGCGTCAGGCTGCCGGCTACAAACGCAATGTCACTGGCCGCATAGAAAAGTGTCACCTCACCCATCGTATCGCCGAAGTACACACTTGTTGAGGCTTTGCATGCATCCCCGCTCGTGCGCGCAACGTATTCAAACTCGCTTTTCTCGATAAGGCTGCGAACAGCAGGGAAGCGCTGCGGATGCCGTGGCACAAGAATCAGCAACAGGTTCGGGTGCTTTGCAAGTAGCTGCCGATGAGCCTGCAATACCAATTCCTCTTCGCCATCGTGGGTACTCGCCGCAATCCAGACGGGTCGCTCGCCCATGACCTTGCGGCGCAGCGCCTGCCCACGCGCCAGCAAGTCCGGCGGCAGTTCAGTATCAAACTTGATGTTGCCGGTTACCCGCGTGCGTTGTTCGCTCGCACCGAGTGATATGAAGCGCTCCGCGTCCGCTTCGCTTTGCGCGGCAATAACAATGCCGTGCGACAAGGTTTCCCGGAACAACGGCAAAAGCTTGCGGTAGCTGTTTACTGAGCGCGGCGAGATTCGGGCGCTTACCAATACCAGCGGAATTCGCCGCGTACCACAGCCATGATAGAGATTGGGCCAGATCTCGGTCTCCATAATCATCGCAATCTTGGGTTGTGCGCGCCGGAAAAAGCGATTGACCGCGTCCGGCGTTTCGAACGGGATATAGGCGTGGGCGATGGCATCGCCGAACAGGGATTGCGCGCGTGCCGCGCCGGTCGGCGTCACCGTCGTCAACAGCAAGGGGTGTTGGGGGTAGCGCTCAAGCAACGCCCGTATCAGCGGCGCGGCAGCAACCACCTCACCTACCGAAACGGCATGCACCCACAACGACGGCTCAAGCCGCTGGTAAGCAAAACCAAAACGCTGCGCCAGTCTGTGCCGGTAGCTGTCGTTGACCAGCGCACGTAACAGCCAGTAAATCGTGTAAGGAATCAGCAGAACATAAGTGAGCAGGTTGTAGAGAATTCGCACGGCTGGCAGCGTCGGTCAGCCTTGCAGGCGCTCGATTATCCGGGTGGTTGAGCGCCCGTCATGAAACGCTAGCACCCTCACCTCGCCGCCATTCTCAAGCACGGCTTTGGCACCGGCAATTTCGTCGGGCTTGTAGTCGCCGCCCTTGACCAGTACATCCGGCAGGACCGCCGCAATCAGTTCAGCCGGCGTATCCTCGGAAAACGGCACAACCCAGTCGACAGCCGCCAAACCGGCCAGTACCAGCATGCGGTCCTGGAGCGGATTGACGGGGCGCGACTCGCCTTTGAGCCGTCGTACTGAATCGTCATCGTTGACGGCCACGATCAGCCGGTCGCCAAGACTCTTGGCCTCTTCAAGATAAGCTACATGGCCCGCGTGCAGGATGTCGAAGCAGCCGTTGGTCAGGACAATGCGCTCCTTGCGGCCGCGCGCCTCTTCAACCATGCCCGGCAGTTCCTCGCGCGGCACGACGCCCCCGCCGCCCTGACCACGCTGGTGCAGTGCGACCTGAATCTCTGAACGGGTTACGGTTGCCACCCCGATCTTGCGCACTACCAGGCCGGCGGCGATGTTTGCCAGGGCCGCTGCCGTGGCCAGCGACTGCCGACTGGCGAGCGCCCCCGCAAGCGTGGCGATGACCGTATCGCCGGCACCGGTGACATCGAAGACTTCGCGCGCTTGCGTGGAAAGAAACAGGGGCTCGTTGCCCTCTTCCAGCAGCAACATGCCTTTCTCGCTGCGGGTGATCAGGAGCGCTTCGAGATCCAGCGAGTCCATCATCGCGCGGCCCCGCGATACGAGTTCTTCCTCAGTACCGCACACGCCGGCCACGGCTTCAAACTCGGACTGGTTGGGCGTGAGCAACGTGGCACCTCGGTACTTCTCGAAATTCGATCCTTTCGGGTCCACCAGCGTCGGCACGCCTGCCTCGCGACACGCATCGATCATCGTCGCTACGTCGGCCAATGCCCCCTTGTTGTAGTCAGAGAGCACCACGGCACCTGCATCAGCAATGACCTTCCTGAGCGCCAGGACAATGCCGTCGCCGGGCATCGCCGAGCTGATTTCCCGGTCTAGCCGAATCAACTGCTGGCCACGGCTCTGCACTCGGGTCTTGGTGATGGTTGGCCTATCCTGAACGCGCGTGAACTCGCAGGTAATCCCGCGAGCCGTCAGGATCTGTTGCAGCACATCAGCGGCCGCGTCCGCACCGACAACACCAACCAGGCTTGTCGATACACCCAGCGCCGCGAGGTTGACCGCAACGTTGGCCGCGCCGCCGGGCCGGTCGTCAGTACTGCTGACATGCACGACTGGCACTGGCGCTTCCGGCGAAATGCGGTCGGTAGTACCAAACAGGTAGGAATCGAGCATGACGTCGCCAGCGACGACGACCTTGCTATTGGAAAAATCGGGAATTGAGAGAGTCACAGGCGAAATATTACCTGACAAGTACGTCCGCGTCCTCAACCGCCCGTTCCCGAACGCGAAAATGTCATGAGGGAATCGAAGCGCAGTGGAAGAATCGCGCGAGTTGCCGCAGACTAGCCACTGAACCAAGGGTGCGCATCGGCAATCCAGCGCCCGCAATTGAATGAAAACCTATACAGAGGGCGAGATGTGAGTTTGATTCTGGCAGGAGACAGGCCGTGATTGTCGTCACGGGCGGCGCCGGTTTTATCGGCAGCAATATTGTCGCTGCACTCAATGCGGCAGGGCACGATGACATTATTGTCGTTGATGATCTTGGCGATGGCGCCAAGTTCATAAACATTGCCGACCTGCAAATCGCTGACTACATCGACAAGGACAACTTCCTCGAACGCCTGGAGGCTGGTGCGTTAGGGCAGATAAGCGCGATCTTCCATGAAGGCGCCTGTTCCGATACGACGGAATGGGACGGCCAGTTCATGATGAGCAATAACTACGACTATTCGAAACGTCTGCTGCACCACTGCCTGGCCGCCAAAACCCCGTTCCTGTATGCGTCGTCTGCGTCGGTTTACGGCGGCGGCTCAGTGTTTCGCGAGGACCCGGAAAATTCCCAGCCACTGAATTTGTACGCTTACTCCAAGCACCTTTTTGATCAGTACGTCCGCCGCGCCCTGCCTGCAGCCGAGAGCCAGGTGGTTGGCCTGCGCTACTTCAACGTTTACGGCCCAAGGGAGCAGCACAAGGGCAAGATGGCGAGTGTCGCCTACCACTTCAACCGGCAGATAGGGGAGACTGGCGTTGCACGCCTGTTCGAAGGTACGGATGACTTCGGCAATGGCGAACAAAAGCGCGACTTCGTTTACGTTGCCGATGTCGCTGCCGTGAATCTCTGGCTTTCGAATAATCCGCAGGTATCCGGGATCTTCAATCTCGGCACCGGGAAGTGCCAGACCTTCAATGATGTCGCAAACGCCGTCATCGAGTACCACGGCCGCGGCAAGATTGAATATATTCCTTTCCCTGGTGAGCTAGCCGGGCGCTACCAGTCGTTTACCCAGGCTGAAATGAGCGCACTGCGCGCAGCCGGCTATGACGCGCCGTTTGCCGACGTTGCTACTGGCGTTAGTGATTACCTCAAGTGGCTACACCGCTAGTGCGTAACGGCAAGCCCTAACCGCACTTCGAATCGCCACAACTCAGGCAGGTCATGCAGCCATCCATCATGATGACTGCTGCGGTACTGCACTTGGCGCACAGTTGCGCCCCGGCCGGGTATTCACTTTTCGAGAATGCATCCTGTTGCTTCTGCCCTTCTTCAAACTGGGCACGCTTTTCCGCGATCAGTTGCTTCTGTGCTTCATCGAGCTCGGGGCTGCCCATCAAGCCGATCGAGATCAGGTGTTTCTCAACGATGTAGCCCAGTTCGGCAATGATCGATGGCATGAACTTGCCGCCCGGCTGCCAGTAGCCGCCACGCGGATCGAATACGGCTTTGAGTTCGTCCACGAGGAACGCTACATCACCGCCTTTTCTGAACACGGCCGAGATGATTCGGGTCAAGGCCACAATCCACTGGTAGTGATCGAGGTTCTTGGAGTTGATGAACACCTCAAACGGCCGGCGCTTCTCGTGCTCGGTGCCCTCGTTCAGGATGATGTCGTTAATTGTCACGTACATGGCGTGGTCCGACACCGGCGTCTTGACCTTGTAGGTTGAGCCAACCAGCATCTCCGGTCGCTCAAGCTTTTCATGCATGCGAATAACTTCGGCACGACCGCCACTGCCGCCCTCGCGTACGAGTTCGGGCTTTTCGGCGGCTACAGCGGGCTTCGCTACATCGTAGCCAACTATCTTCTTATCGATTTTAATCATGTCAGAATTTTCCGTAGTAACCCTCTTTGAGCGCGTCAAAGAGGTTTGCGGCGGTGTGTACCTCGCCGTCGTATTCAATTTCCTCGTCGCCTTTGAGCTCCACCTTGGAACCGTCTTCCAGCGTGAACGAATAAGTCGTGTTCTTGAGGTCTTTCTCTTTGACCAGCACACCCTGGAACGCTTCGGGGTTGAAACGGAACGTAGTGCAGCCTTTCAAACCCTGTTTGTACGCATACAGGTAAATGTCCTTGAAGTCCTCATAGGCATAATCCGTCGGCACGTTGGCTGTCTTCGAGATTGACGAATCAATCCACTTCTGGGCGGCTGCCTGAATATCGACATGCTCCTTCGGCGAAATATCGTCAGCCGACACGAAATAGTCCGGCAGGTTACTGGCCGCACTACCCTCCGGCATTGCGTTCTTGTCGATGAGCTCCCGATACGCCAACAGCTCAAAGGAAAACACATCCACTTTCTCTTTTGACTTCTTGCCCTGCCGAATCACGTTGCGGAAGTAGTGATGCGCGAAACTCGGCTCGATGCCATTCGACGCATTATTGGCCAGCGACAAAGAAATAGTGCCCGTCGGCGCAATCGAACTGTGGTGTGTGAAACGTGCACCCACTTCGGCCAGCTGCTCTACCAGTTCGGGCGCTATGCTGGCTATGCGCTGCATGTAGCGACTGTAACGGGCGTGCAATACCCGCCCTGGCACCCGGTCACCCACCTGGTAGCCGTCAGCCTTCATCTCCGGGCGCTTCCTCAGCATTTCCTCAGTGACCTCGAACTGCTCGGTCATGATCGGCGCCGGCCCCTTTTCTTTGGCCAGATCCAGCGCTTCTTCCCAACCCGCCAGTGCCAGCTCGCGTGCCACATCTTCGCTGAACTGCACGGCATCGGCGTGGCCGTAACGCATGCGCTGCATCGCTATCGCCGAGCCCAGGCCCAGGAACCCCATGCCGTGACGACGCTTGCGTTGAATCTCATTGCGCTGCTGCGGCAACGGCAGACCATTAATTTCGACCACGTTGTCGAGCATCCGCGTAAACACGCGCACGACCTTGCCAAACGCTTCCCAGTCAAACCGCGCCTTCTCGGTAAACGGATCAACCACAAAACGGGTCAGGTTAATTGAGCCCAGCAGGCAGGAACCGTAAGGCGGCAACGGTTGTTCGCCACAGGGGTTGGTTGCACGAATGTTCTCGCAAAACCAGTTGTTGTTCATTTCGTTGACCTTGTCGATCAGCACAAAGCCTGGCTCTGCGAAATCGTAGGTCGACGCCATAATCAGGTCCCAGACGCGATGCGCCGGCATCGTCTTGTAGATCTTGCAGGCTACCAGGCCTTCACCGTTGCTCACGTAGTTGCCCGCTTCGGGCCATTCACGCCAGACGAACTGGCTGCTATCGGTGAGATCGAGCTCTTCCTGCTCCAGCTCCTTTTCCGTAATCGGAAATGCGAGCTTCCATTCGTCTTCGTTGATGACCGCCTGCATGAACTCATCGGTTACCAGCAACGACAGGTTGAACTGCCGCAAGCGACCGTCTTCGCGCTTGGCGCGGATGAACTCCATGACATCCGGGTGCCCAACATCGAAGGTGCCCATCTGTGCGCCACGACGGCCACCGGCCGACGAGACCGTGAAACACATCTTGTCGTAGATATCCATAAACGACAGCGGGCCCGAGGTATAGGCGCCGGCCCCCGTCACGTACGCGCCTTTCGGCCGCAGTGTCGAGAACTCGTAGCCTATGCCACAGCCCGCTTTGAGCGTCAGGCCAGCTTCATGCACCTTATTAAGGATGTTATCCATCGAATCACCGACGGTACCCGACACGGTACAATTGATGGTCGATGTCGCTGGCTTGTGCTCCTGCGCCCCCGCGTTGGAGACAATGCGCCCCGCCGGGATAGCACCTGACCGAAGCGCCCAGAGGAACTCCTTGTAATAGTGTTCGCGCTTGCCTTCGGGCTCCACATCGGCCAGCGCTCGCGCCACCCGTGTGTAAGTGTCATCGATGGTTTTGTCGATGCTGGACCCGTCTTTGGCAATTAACTTGTACTTTGCATCCCAGATATCGAGCGAAGCTGTCTGGAATTCAATATCTGAAACCGAGTGTGCTTCCAATTGAACGGCTGACTTCATTGGACCAATTTCTCCCCTGAGCTCCCTGCGGAGACCTGTGCGCTATGTGCGCAACCTGTTTGTTATCGTAGAGCGAACAGATGCCCGCTCGCCGCTTGTCATCGCATGCGCGGCGAGTGCCTGAGACGGCCTCGGTTCTCTCGTTGAATGGGCACAAGATGTTGTGCCCTGATGTCGCCTAGATTATGCCCGTATGGCACCAGTGTCAAGCCTTTCTGCCTTTTTTTTCAGGGCGCTTTTATAAAATAAAATCAATGACTTAAACGATATACCCGAAAAAATAGATTAAAAAAACCGAAAAACAAATGGCACTTTTGTTAAATCGCCAAAACACAACATCTAGTGCCTCAAAAAGGTGCACACAACACCTCGAAATCGCCTTAAGTCGCGCCTTGAATTGCCTCATTCTGTCCTTATTTCGGCGATCAGAGCAGTCACTGAAATGGCCCTGCAAAGCGCCGCAAAGACTGCAGTAATTTGCCAATTTGAGGAGTAGAAAATGAACCTGACACGATTTGAACCCTGGTCTGTTGTTGACCTGCTGCAACGTGATCTGAACCGCCTGGCGGCTGCTCGCGGCCTGGCAACGGACAATGAAAACCCGGTAGCTGACTGGGCACCGGCAGTGGATATCATCGAAGAAAAGGACCGCTTTGTATTGCGCGCCGACGTGCCGGGTGTCGATCCGGCTGATATCGACCTGAGCATGGATGCCGGTGTGCTGACTGTAAGCGGCGAACGCAAGAGTGAAGTAAAAACGGAAAACGAAGGCTTTCGCCGCGTCGAGCGCGTGACTGGTCGCTTCTACCGTCGCTTCAACCTGCCCGAAACCGCCGATGCCGATGGCATATCGGCACGCAGCAGCAACGGTATTCTCGAAGTAACCATCCCGAAACTACCGGAAGTGCAGGCGCGTCGGATTACCGTCCAGGCAGCCTGATGCAACAACAGCCCGGCCATGCCCGACTGCAACGCTCACCCGCAGTCGGGCATCTTCTGTTTAGAGGAACTTCAGATACAGCCGTGCTGTCGATGGCAGTGGGCCTATAATCAAGCCCGCCGAAGAAACCTACGCCCCGCCAGAATCAAATACCAAAGAGACGCAACGATGAAAAAAATCTACTCGCTTGGAATCGCACTTCTTTTCTTGCACGCTGCCACCGTACAGGCGGCGCTGCCGCCGATGGTCGGAGACCAGGCGATGCCCAGCCTTGCTCCTCTGGTTGAAAAGACCTCACCGGCCGTTGTAAACATCCGGGTTCGACAAACCGTCAACACCGGTCAGCCCTATGCCGATGAGGCATTCCGGCGATTCTTCGGTTTTCCCGAGAACCGCGGCCCACGGCAGATTGCGAGCGCCGGGTCAGGCGTGATTGTGGATGCCAAGAACGGTTATATCCTGACCAATCATCACGTTGTCGACAGTGCCGACGAAATCAAGATTTCCCTGATCGACGGCACCCTGCTGGACGCCGAAGTGATTGGTTCGGATGCAGCAACGGATATCGCGGTTATCAAGGTCGATTCTGACAACCTCAGCGAAATGCCAATCGGCGATTCCGAGTCGGTCCGGGTCGGCGACTTCGTCCTGGCAATCGGCAATCCCTTCGGTCTTGGGCACACCGTCACATCGGGTATTGTCAGCGCACTGGGACGCACCGGCATTGGCGCAGGCCTTGAAGACTTTATTCAAACCGACGCATCCATTAACCCGGGCAACTCGGGCGGTGCACTGGTTAATATGCGCGGCGAACTGGTTGGCATCAACTCAGCCATCATCAGCCGCTCCGGTGGCAACGTCGGCATCGGTTTCGCGGTACCGACTGAGATTGCCAGTTCGGTCATGAACCAGATTCTCGACCACGGCGAAGTGCGGCGCGGCCTGCTTGGCGTCACTATCAGCTCGCTGGACGATGCCGCCGCCGAAGCGCTCGGTGCCAACGTACAGCAAGGCGCGCTGATCACCGAGATATCCCCGAACTCAGCCGCGGAGAAAGCGGGCCTGCAGGTCGAGGACATCATCATCGAGGTCAATAACAAGCGCATCGATGACAGCCGCGAGCTGACAAACGTGATCGGTCTGAAATCACCCGGTGACAAGATCACCCTGAAATACGTGCGCGACGGCAAGACACGCACAGCCAGCGCCGTACTGGGTCAACGCGTCACTGTCACCAGCGCAGGCGGTGATATTCACCCGGGGCTCGCCGGTGCCCAGTTTTCAGCCAGGCCGAGTAGCGACGGTGGCGGTATCGAGGTCACAGCCGTCGAAGCCGACAGCCCTGCCGCGCAGCGCGGACTGCGGGAACGCGACATTATCGTGGCCGTCAATCGCCGGGCCGTGAACACAATGGCAAACCTGATCGATGCGGCCAGTGACCAGCAAATCCTGTTCTTGCTGGTTGATCGTGGTGACCGCCGCCTGATGTTGCAAATACGCTAGTAAAACCGGCTGGAGCATCCGGCCCCTGCGCGTGTAGGATGGTCGGATGCTGCAACCGTTCAAACTGAGTTCCCATTTATTGCAAGCAGCCGCGCTATGCGCGGCTGTCCTGTTTGCACCATTGGCCGCTGCAGCCGCCAATATCGAGGAGCAGCGCGAACTCTTTATGGCGGTGTACCCGGAAGTCGAGCTTGGCAACTGGGAAGCAGTCACTGATCTGCCCGCCAGAGCGCAGGGCGAACTCGCTGATTATGTCCTCTGGCCAGACCTGCGCGCGGCTTATCTGCGCCGCAAAATCCGCAGCGTGGCCAGTAGCGAGATTGAGCCGTTTCTGCAGCAGTTTGGCGCACTGAAACCGGGGCGTGAATTGCGCTATCGGTATGCGCTGGAACTTGTGCGCCGCAACGATCTGCCAGCTTTCCACGAGATCTATGTTTCTTTTTACCAGGGCCGTGGCATCGCACAGCTCGATTGCCTGGCGCTCGAGGCCGAGATCGACAGTGGACTGGGTGAACGGATCGCGAGCCGCGCCAGAGCGCTGTGGCGGATTGGCAAGAGCCAGGTAGACGAATGCGACCCCGTATTTGCCTACCTGAAAGACACCGGACAACTCGGCCCGCGCGAGTATCGCGAACGCTACGAACTGGCGATTGAGGCACGAAACTTCAGCCTGGCCCGCTGGCTTGGCAAATCGATTGATGATGAACATGTCGCGCACGCGCAAACCTGGCTGGACGCGCAAACAGATCCGGCAGGCTTCCTGCGCCAGCACACAGCAAACGGCAACACGCCGGCAACCGCAGAGCAACTTGCCTATGCGGCGGAACGCCTGACTTACAATGACCCGTTAGCCGCCCACGCGTTATGGACAACGGCGCTGGCCACGCACTCATTCACCGAGCAGCAAGAGCACGACACGGCGCGCCACATTGCACTCTGGACGGCGCGCGACAATCTGCCGGGAGCCTACGAACGCCTTACAGAACTCGCGCCAGGGGCTGTCGACCGTGAAGTCCGGCGCTGGCGAGCGCGCAGCAGTCTGCGCCGCCTCGACTGGAAACAATTGCTCGCCGACATCGAGCAAATGACAGACACCGAGAAAAATGCCGAGGAATGGCGTTACTGGCGTGCCGTCGCGCAGCGCGAGACTGGCAACGAGCTACTCGCCGATGCGGCCTTTACGGCCCTCGCTACAGAGCGGAGCTATTACGGTTTTCTGGCGGCCGACGCACTCGGGAAGCCCTACGCCTTCGCCCACAACGACCTGGCTGCCGATGAGACGGCCCTGGCGGCCATCGCCAGTCGGGCCCCATTGGTCCGCGCACGCGAACTGTTCATGGTGGGACTGGAGAGCCGTGGCCGATCCGAATGGGATGCGGCGACTGATCAATACAGCGCTGAGGAGAAAATGCAGGCTGCCGTTCTCGCCAACCGCTGGGGCTGGCATTCCCGCGCAATTGCCACGGCGGCCAGCGCAGGTGCCTACGACGACCTCAGCTTGCGCTACCCAATGCCCTACCAGGACAGTTTTCTGCAACATTCAAATCATGCCAACATTCCTTCGACCTGGGCTTATGGCATAGCCCGCAGCGAAAGCCTGTTCATGCCCGACATCCGTTCCAGCGCGGGTGCCATTGGCCTGATGCAGCTCATGCCCGCTACCGGTCGCGATGTTGCCCGGCAAATTAAACTGCCATTTTCGGGCGTTCATACGTTGACCAACCCGGTAGCGAACATCCGTCTCGGCACCACCTACCTTGCCTGGATGGCCGAGCGCTTCGGCGGTAACCGCGTCCTGGCTACCGCGGCGTACAACGCGGGTCCGCATCGTGTGGATCAGTGGATTCCAGCGGACGACGCCGTCGATGCCCGCATCTGGATAGAAAACATTCCGTACAACGAAACGCGAAAATACGTGCGCCGGGTACTGGCCGCAGAAACCATCTTCCATTGGCGCCTGACCGGCGAAACTCAGCGTCTAAGTGATGAGTTACTCGTTGTGGAACCAAAGCACGCGGCGCAACGGGTTGCGAGCTCTTCCAGGTAGGCATCTCGTTGTGCCCGGTCAAGTCGGGAAACCCGGCGCGCCTCCTCGTAGAAGCATTCAAGCTCTTGCGCACAATTTTCAAGCATTGCGCGGAACGCCGGCACATGCTCTTCGTACAGGCTGACTGACAACAGACGCGCATTGTTCAGGGGCTGCGCGAGCCACGCATCCGCGTTCCGGCCCGCACCGTTCAGCAACGTGCGCACTTCATTGCCGAGTTGCTCCAGGCGATGCTCCTTGAGCAATCGTTTTTCGTCATCATCAAGGGTTTCCTGGTAATAGGTCCGCAAGTCCTCACGTGCTGCCTGCAGCTTCGCCGTTAGCTGCTGACGCAAAGCCTTGCGCTCCAGGTAGCTTGCGTACAACTCGCCGCTGTCGCGCGACGTCAAGAAACGCTCAACCCCGAACGCCTCAACGGCCGACGCAAATGCTTCGTTAAACCCGGTATCGTCCTTTACGTACAACACCTGGTGCGCGAGCTCGTGGAACAGCACCGCAACGAGCTGCACATCGTCCCAGCGCAGCATCGTGCTCAGCACCGGATCATCGAAACGCCCCAGGGTTGAGTACGCGGCAACGCCGCCCACGAAAATGTCGTAGCCCCGCTGCCGGAGTTTTTCGGCGGCACGCCTGGCTGACGCTTCCTTGAAATAGCCGCGGTAGGAGACGCAACCCGCAATCGGGTAACACCATTGCTTCGCTGCGACAGAGAACTCCGGCGCGGCAAAGATATTCCACACGACGTAATCGCGCTCAAGATCCGCATAGCTGCGGTAACTGTCGTTGTCCGGCAGTTCGAGTTCGCGCACCGAAAAACGGCGCGCTTCCTGCACCAGCCGCAGCCGCTCGGCGAGCTGTTCAGGGGTCGCACTGTCCGCCAGCACTTCCGCTATCGGCTCGCGCCGCGCAAGCACACCCAACTGACCACTGACAGCCTGTGCGTAGTAGCAACCCGTTTGCAGGCACAGTATAAGAACCAGCAGCAGCGCGTGTCGCCAACCGGGCATTACACAGGCAC
>TARA_R110002049_G_scaffold5422_1_pt1 | contig 12542 bp, 12 predicted proteins | sample TARA_R110002049 | Tara Oceans TARA_R110002049 (sample SAMEA4396941) | marine metagenome | biome: Polar Biome; feature: [SRF] surface water layer (ENVO:00010504); material: water (ENVO:00002006), including particulate matter (ENVO:01000060) such as... | depth 5 m | reverse complement strand
GGGATAACCAACCGCAAACATACAACGTAAACACCTTGTTTTCAAGGTAATAATTTAATCTTATATCGAATTCACGTTCTTAAGTGTTTAGTTTTTTATTCAGGGCAAACGCATTAAAAACTTTAAGACACGGATTTTCACAGATTTTCACGGATTTATTAAAAAATCTTTAGATTTTTTTGTTCGTGAAATTATTTGTTCACAGAATACCAATAGTTTCTCATATAAATGGACTTTGTATTCGTGTTAATTAGTGTAATTTGTGTCCAGTTGTAGTATTATAAGTTTAATGAGTTTGCCCTATATAAAGGGAACTTTTGGGGTATATGAATTAAAATAATTATAGAGTAAAGGCATAAAGCTTTCTGCTAAAGTTACATCACTATCTTTTTGCCCTTTTGCATTTTTAACAATTAGCTGTTTTCTGTCTATTAAAAAATGCTCTGTTTTTTTAATTTCTAGCATCCTTTAACTCTTTTGTTAAATGATCCAAATACAAAATACCGTTTAAATGATCTATTTCATGCTGAAAAATAACCGAAGTAAACCCATCAATAGTTTCGGTTTTATGTTTTGCTTGCATCGTATCATATTCTATAGTTATGGATTGTGCCCTAATATTCAAAATTTCAGACCTATTGGGAATTGATAAACAGCCCTCTCTAACCCTTTGTATTTCCTCAGAGTAATTTGTAATTTCCGGATTTAAATACACTTCAAACGGCAAGTTATCTTTATCTAAACGCTGTACCCAAATAATATTTTTTAAAATCCCAACTTGTGGTGCAGCAATGCCAACGCCCATACTCATACTATCTGTAACCGTGGCATAAAGGCGTTTTATAAACCGTTGCAATATCATATCTTTTGGATTTGCTTTTATATAGCTACTTTTTTTTCTTAATAAAAGGGAGTCAGTTTTGTTGGTTATTTTATAAACCCGCATAGGTTTTAAGGTGTCGGCATTCATAATTAACGTCACTTCTTCCGCAGAAAAAGATTTTTTCATAGTATTTTTAGTACTAGAACACCCAATAAATAACAAGCCTATAATAAAAAGAGTGATTATGTTTTTCATTAGAATGAAATAATTAAAAGCCGACTATTTTTTTCCATCTGAGTGAGATAATCAAAAAACCATTATGGTTTACCATTCGTTGATTCTGTTGGAATCTAATTTAATAAAAATAAAGATTAAAATAGTAAACGCCCAAAGCCCAGAGCCACCATAACTAAAAAGAGGCAACGGAATACCAATGGTTGGTATAATGCCCATAACCATACCAATATTTATAAAAAAATGAATGAATATAATAGCTGCAACGCTATACCCATAAACACGACTGAATTGTGATTTTTGTAATTCGGCTAAATGTAAAATACGAAGTAAAAGCAGCACAAAAACAATAACTACAAATGCACTGCCTAAAAAGCCCCATTCTTCGCCAACGGTACTAAAAATATAATCGGTATGTTGTTCGGGCACAAATTTACCTGTAGTTCTTGTGCCTTCCATAAAGCCTTTGCCAGAAAACCCGCCAGAGCTAATTGCTTTTTCAGATTCATTTAAGTTGTAAGCAATAGTTTGTTTCATTTTCTCGAGCTTTTCGGGGTCTTTTTCTAAGCTTAACCAAATAGTAATTCTATCTTTTTGGTGCGGTTGTAAAATGCTACTGTAAGCATATTTTACGGCAAATGCCAGGGCAAATGCTATAAGTAACAGGGATAAAGACTGAAAAACCCTTAATTTTTTCTTGCTTAAAAAATAAAAACCAACCATTAAAACGGTAGCGATAATAGAGGTTATTACAGTGCCAAATTTTAAAGATAAAATAGCTATTAAAACCCCCGAAAGGCCAATAAATAAATAATATTTAGGAAGTCCTTCCCTGTATAAAACAAAAAAGAAAGCGCCGTAAACAATGGTGCTACCGGTATCGTTTTGCAATATCACCAAAATAGCGGGAATTAATATGATGATAAAAGTGCGTATTTGGTCTTTAAAATTATTTATATTGGTATCTAAATCGCTTATATGTTTGGCTACGGCAAGTGCTGTGGCGGCTTTAGCAAACTCGCTGGGTTGTAAAGTCATGCCCCCAATGGCATACCATGATGTGGCACCATTTACGTTTTTCCCGAATATAAAAAGCCCTACTAACGAGAGCATAGAAACGGCGTAAATAACACCTGAAAACCGTTCATAAAACTTAGCGTCAATAGCTAATAATATGATGATTAGTCCAAACGTTAAAAATATAAATATGAGTTGCTTTCCGTAGGATTGTGAAAAATCGAAATAATCAATAGTGTCACCCGAATGGGAGGCCGACAAAATATTTAACCAGCCGAAACCAACTAAAAGAAAAAAAAGAATAATGGTTATCCAATCAAACTGGAAATACCTGTTCGTTTCTCTAACCATTAATTTGAAACGTTATTTAGATTGTTAAGTTGCTTTTTAAGTTTGTAGTATTCTTTTTCCTCAACAATTTGCATTGTGGTGCCTTCATTAATTTTAAAAGGTTTGCCACTATATGGTTTTGCATATTCTTCTTCTAAACTGTGTTTTAAAAGCCATTCTTCTAAATCTGTTCTTGTTATTGTTCCTTTTAGGTATTTTTCAATTATTAAACTGGTAATTTTACCGGCAAATCGACTACCCCAATAGCCATTTTCTACAAAAACTGCAACGGCAATTTTAGGGTTATCTTTTGGAGCAAAAGCAACAAATATAGAGTGGTCTGTTAATTGCGTTTTTAAGCTATCAATTTTCATAAAATTTTCCGCAGTTCCTGTTTTGCCGCATATTTCGATATCTTTTACTCTTAATGATGCAGCTGTACCATTGTTGAAAACATCAAACATGCCTTGTACTACAGGTTCAAAATGTTCTTTGTCAATCGTGGTATATTTTGGCGTTGTATAATTCTCATCAATAGTCTCGCCTTCAATAGATTTTATAATATGAGGTGTATAAAAATAACCTCTATTTCCTATCGCTGCAACCATATTTGCTAATTGAATAGGAGTAGCTTCAACTTCACCTTGCCCGATAGCATTAGAGATATTATAGGTTGAAGCCCACTTGTTTTTCCCATACCATTTATCGTAAAAATCACCATCTGGAATACGTCCTTTGTTTCCAATTTTCAAATCGTAGCCCAAATAATTTCCTAAACCGAAACTTTTAATATGATTACTCCAGACATCCATACCGTCATGAGGCTTGTCATATTTTTCAATAATTCTTCTATAAACATTTGCAAAATAAGCATTACACGATTGTGCAATACCACCATTCATACTTAGTGGCGTCTTATGATGATGACAACCTGTAAGCTTTCTACTGCCCAAATAATATCCCATTCTACAACCAAATTTTTCATCGGTGGTCACAACGTTTTCCTGTAATCCTACAAGTGCATTCAAAACTTTAAAAGGTGATCCTGGTGGATATTGCGCTTTCAAACTTCTATCAAATAATGGTTTAGCTATAGTGTCATAATAAAGTGTTGTAAAATTTTTTGAGCGGTCTCTTCCTACCAAAATATTTGGGTCGTAAGTTGGTGCAGAAATCATAGCTAATATTTCTCCTGTTGAAGGCTCAATAGCTATAACGCCACCGCGTTTGTTTTTCATTAGTAATTCGCCATAGGCTTGAAGATCAGAATCAATAGTTATGGTAATATCTTTGCCTTGTCTGGGTAGCGTATCATAAATTCCTTCTTTAAAGGGACCAATATTTCTGTTAAATCTGTCTCTTAGAATATGCTTAATTCCTTTTACGCCTCGTAGTGTTTTTTCATAAGATGCCTCAATGCCTTGTTTGCCTTTTAAATCACCCGATTCGTAGTATTGATCTTTTCTTAAATCTCTATTGTTAACTTCTCCAATATCCCCTAAAACGTTAGCGCCAATAGTGGTCTCATAATGCCTTAAAGAACGTTTTTGAATGTAAAACCCTCCAAATTTTCGCATCTTTTCCTGTAATACCGCATAATCTCCTTTTGATAAATGCGATATAAAAACAGAAGGTAATCTTGGAGAATATGTGTAAGCGCGTTTTAATTTTTTATCGTATTCCTCTCTGTCTATTTTTAAAAGATCACAAAATTCTTGAATATTAAATTCTTCAACTTCCCTAGGTATAACCATCACATCGTATGATGGTTGATTGGCCACTAATAGTTTGCCATTTCTATCATAAACAAAGCCTCGCTTAGGGTAATCATAAACCTTTCTGATGGCATTATCGTCCAATAAACTCTGGTCATTAGAATGATATACTTGTAGATAAAAGAGCCTTGATATAAAGACAAGCCCGACAAGAATGATGGAAAAGAAAAGTAAAAATTGTCTCATCTCGTTTTTCTGCTAAAAATAATAGTTATCAATATGATTAGTAAAATAGTAAATATACTTGAGAATAACGTTTTTTGCAAGACTAAAATTATCTTAGAGATGCTAAATATTTCTAAATAAAATAAAACAAGGTGGTGCAATAAAGTTAAAATTGTAATGTAAGTGAGTTTGGCGCCAAACTCAACATTATTAAATTTTATCGCATAGTTTTCGTATAGCACACCAAACGAAGACCTTAAAACAACCGGCCTTACGTAAGCAATAAAAACAGATGCTGCTGCATGAATACCTCCAGTGTCTAAAAATAAATCAATAGTTAAACCAAGCAAAAAGCTCAGAAAAATAAATACGGCACGATTATTTTTTGTAGGGTACAAAACAATAAATAATATATAGATATATGGGTTTATGTAGCCCATAAAATTTATTTGATTAAAAATTAAAACCTGCACTAATACAAGTATGAAAAAACGGATGCCATTTAAAGAAAATATACTATTCATCTAATTAGGGTCCAATAAATTAGTAATTTCTTTTAAGTCGGTATTTTCTATAATATAAACATGCTCAATATTGGTCATGTCGTTAAACAGTTTAACATCAATTTCATAATAATTTTCGGCCAAATCCAATTTAAAAGCTTCAACAGTTCCAATAGGAATGCCTTTAGGAAAAATAGATGATCTGCCCGAAGTAACAACCGTATCACCCGATTTAACAGGGGCGATTTTAGGAATATCAGTAAGCTGTACTATGTTAGGGTTTTTAACATTCCAAGTTAACGATCCATAATGATTTGTTGTTTTTAATTCCGCGCTTATTTTGCTGGTTGTATTTAAAATGGAAATTACAGTTGCATAGTTATTGCTTATTTCATCAGTAATACCTAAAATACCTTTGCTTGTAATAACCCCAAAATCTTCCTTAATACTATCGTTAGCACCTTTGTTTATTAAAAGATAATTATCGGTAGCGGCATAACTATTTCTTATCACATTAGCAGATGAAAATTTGTAATGCGAGTTAAATGAAGAACTATCTATGTAAGTTGAATCCTTTTGATTGGTGGAATTATATAATAGGGATTTTAGAAGATTGTTCTCTTGGGCCAAAATTTGATTTTGAGACTTTAAATTAAAATATTGCGAGATATTATTGAAGGTATTATAAACGCCACCCGTTAAAAAATTAGCTGAATTTATAAACTTGCTTTTATGGTAAGAATGTGATTGAACAGTAAAAACAATTGAAATAGAAAACAGCAGCAAAAACAACAAAAACGTTTTATTTCTTATTATAAAATTAATAATCTGTTGCATGGTTTATACCAATTAAATTTTAAAATGATGTATGAATAAATTGAATTATTTTTTGATTAGTCAAGGCTAAAAATTTAAGCATAGCATCAGTTACGGTTACATTTTTAAACGACGAATAAGCAAAAAGGAAACAATTTATATGCATTATTTTGAGGTTTAATAGGTACTCTATTTTATCAATACACTTTTGTATTTAGCTAAGTTTTTAAGTGTAATACCTGTACCGCGAACAACTGCTCTTAAAGGATCTTCTGCAATGTAAACCGGTAAGTCTGTTTTTTGAGACAAACGTTTATCTAAACCACGTAGCATAGAGCCTCCACCAGCTAAATAAATGCCTGTATTGTAAATATCGGCAGCTAATTCTGGAGGCGTTTGCGATAAGGTTTCCATAACCGCATCTTCAATACGTAAAATAGATTTATCTAAAGCTTTAGCTATTTCCCTGTACGATATAGAAACTTGTTTAGGCTTCCCGGTCAATAAATCGCGCCCTTGTACGCTCATGTCTTCTGGTGGCAGCTCCAAATCTTCAGTAGCTGCACCAATTTGTATTTTTATTTTTTCAGCAGTACGTTCACCCACATATAAATTGTGTTGCGTGCGCATATAATATACAATATCGTTTGTGAAAACATCACCTGCAATCTTAACCGATTTATCACAAACAATGCCACCTAAGGCAATCACTGCAATTTCCGTGGTCCCACCACCTATATCCACCACCATATTGCCTTTTGGTTGCATAATATCAACACCAATACCAATAGCCGCCGCCATAGGTTCATGTATCAAATAAACCTCTTTTCCATTTACACGTTCTGCACTTTCCTTTACGGCGCGCATTTCAACCTCTGTAATTCCAGAAGGAATACAAATAACCATGCGAAGTGCTGGCGTAAAGAATCTCTTTTTTAAAGCAGGTATATTTTTAATAAACATACTTATCATTTGCTCAGACGCATCAAAATCGGCAATTACGCCATCTTTCAACGGGCGAATCGTTTTAATGTTCTCATGGGTTTTCCCTTGCATCAAACTCGCTTCTTGTCCAACCGCAATAATTTTATTATTAATCCGATCTCGAGCAACAATAGATGGCGCATCAACAACAACTTTGTCGTTATGAATAATAAGTGTATTTGCAGTGCCTAAATCTATTGCAATATCTTCGGTTAAGAAGTCAAAAAATCCCATGTGCTATTAATAATTTAATGTGGTTTAAAACGAATCCCGTAAATGTAATAAAAGTTAATAAATATTTGAGTTTTAATAGGGTTCAAATTTTCTAAACAATTAAAGTCAATGCGTTATATGCATTTTGCCGATTTTAATTTGGGCGTTACCACAAGGGTCGGGCTTTACGTTGCAATCTTTTTTGTGCTGAAGGTGTTTCAGTATCTCATCAAGTACGTCCTAAATATGATAAACAGTTTAAAATTAAATATCATAGAAAAGCACAAAAAAGGATTTCCACTGCAATCCCTAACGCGGGCTAGTCCACAGTTTTCAGTATTCAGTTTGCAGTTTGCAGTTTTAATGTTGTCTTAAAATTCGCTCAGACTGCCCACTGCTAACTGATTACTGCCTACTTCAGTTTATTAATGTTTAAAATGCCGTGTTCCGGTCATTACCATCGCCACATCATTTTCGTTACAATAGTCAATACTTAATTGATCTTTTATTGAACCCCCTGGTTGAATTACCGCTGTAATGCCTGCATTTTTTGCAATTTCAACACAGTCTGGAAATGGGAAAAAAGCATCACTTGCCATAGCCGCTCCATTTAAATCGAAATTGAAAGATTGTGCTTTATGGATAGCTTGTTGCAAAGCATCAACACGACTGGTTTGTCCTGTTCCACTAGCAAACAACTGTTTCCCTTTTACCAAAACAATAGTATTTGATTTAGTGTGCTTACATATTTTAGAAGCAAATAACAAATCCTCAATTTGGGCATTGGTTGGTTCTGTGTTTGTAACGGTTTTTAAATCTTCAGCTTTATCAGTAATATTATTTCTATCTTGAACCAAAACACCATTTAAACAACTTCTTACATTAGTTTTAGGCATGTCAACCCCATGAATTTTAAGTAGAATTCTATTCTTTTTACCTTTTAAAACTTCTAAAGCTTCAGCAGAAAAAGAAGGGGCAATAACCACTTCACAGAATAATTTATGAATTTCCTCAGCAGTCGCTAAATCAATTTCCTTGTTGCTAATTAAAACACCACCAAAGGCCGAAACAGGGTCGCCCGCCAAAGCATCAACATAGGCTTGATGTAAGGTGTCGCGTTGGGCTAAACCACAAGCATTATTGTGTTTTAAAACAGCAAATGTTGGTGCGTCGTTTTTAAACTCTAGCATCAAATTTACTGCTGCATCAACATCTAAAAGATTATTATAACTTAATTCTTTTCCGTGAAGTTTTGTGAATAACGCATCAAAATCCCCAAAGAAAAACCCTTTTTGATGAGGGTTTTCGCCATAACGTAACACCTTTCCGTTGGTTTCGCTAATTTTCAAAACAGCCTCTTCATGGTTTTTATTGAAATAATTAAAAATAGTGGTATCATAATGAGATGATACGTTAAATGCTTTTCCTGCAAAACGTTTTCTGTCTTCTTCAGAAATAGTTCCGTTGTTGGCAGAAATCAATTCTAGAAACTCCCCATAATCATCAACAGAAGATACACAAATAACATCGGCATAATTTTTCGCTGCAGCGCGAATTAACGAAATACCGCCAATATCTATTTTTTCAATAATATCTTGATTGCCAGCACCTGAATCTACTGTTTTTTCAAAAGGATATAAATCTACAATTACCACATCAATTTGCGGGATTTCGTATTCAGCTAGCTCAGCAATATCGCCATCATGGTTTTGCCTGTTTAAAATACCACCAAAAACTTTTGGATGCAATGTTTTTACACGGCCTCCGAGAATAGATGGGTAAGACGTTACATCTTCAACAGGAACAACATGAATACCTAAACCGCTAATAAATTTTTCAGTACCACCAGTAGAATAAATAGTTACACCTTGCTGGTTTAATTTTTTTACAATCGGTTCTAATCCGTCTTTACTGAATACTGATATCAGTGCAGATTTAATGGTTTTTTCGTTGCTCATTTTGTTGTGTTCTTTAAAAAAATTAAAGCGTTCTTCGCTGAGGGTTGTAAATAATTGCAAAAGTAGTTATTTCAACTAAATTTTAAGCTTATAAAAATCGAAAATGGGATTGTTTTTTTAACTAAAAATGGAAGTTGTTAACAAGGAAATCAAATTCCAAAAAAAAAAATTCTAAATTCCAAAACGGATACATTAATTTTATTGGAATTTAGTTTTTGGTTTTTTGGAATTTTCAAGAAAGTATTTCAGAAACTTTCTTGTTTACAAACTCCAAAAATCGTTCGTCAGCTTCAGTAAATGGGTCCAGTGTATTAGAGTCAATATCAATCTGTCCAATGTTTTCCCCATTTACAAAAATAGGAACCACCATTTCAGCTTTAACAGTCATGCTGCACGCTATATAATTGTCTTGGGCAGAAACATCTGGTACCACAAAATTCTGGTTGCTAACGGCTACTTGTCCACAAATCCCCTTTCCAAACGGAATCACCGTATGGTCTGTTGGTTCGCCAACATACGGGCCTAAAATAAGTGCTTCCTTATCGCCGTTTTTAAAATAAAAACCTACCCAATTGTAGTAATCAATATGCGTTTCAAGTAATTCGCAAACTTTTAAAAGACGTTCATCTACAGTATTTCCTGTGTTTGAAATAATGGATTCTATTTGAGGTTTTAGCTGTTCAAAAATCATAACTATAAAAGTTTTGGTAAAAGTATTTAAAAAGACTTAATTTCGATATTCATTTTAATAAAATACTTGAAAGCACTTTTTATAAAATACAAGTCGGTTATAAAATTCATCCTTACGTTTTTGTTGGTGTATGCTTTGTTGTCGGTGGCGTACAAATTCTACTTGCAATTCTCTGATGGTTCTAAGTTTTACCCAGATTATATGACGAATATCGTTGCAAAACAAAGTCAAGATATTTTAAACGTTTTGGGCTATAAAACAGACGTTTTACCACATCCAAACGAGCCCTCAATGAAGCTCATTATAAACGGAAACTACTTAGCGCGCATTATAGAAGGGTGCAACTCTGTGAGTGTTATTATTTTGTTTTTATCATTTATAGTGGCATTTTCAGGAAAATTTAAAATCACTTTTTTTTATATCCTTACCGGCAGTGTTTTAATTTATATAGTAAACCTGTTGCGTATTATTATTTTAAGTTTAGGGCTGTATCATTACCCTGAACGATCTGAGGTCTTACATACCGTAGTTTTTCCGGCAATTATATACGGAATGGTGTTTTTATTGTGGATTTTTTGGGTGAATCGTTTTTCTAAATTAAACCAGAAAGATGAATAAAACGCTTAAATACATCCTGCTTTTTATCCTTTTCGGGCTATTGGTATTAATCCGTTTTTTTGAAAACGAGTTGTTTTACGACCCGTATTTGGCTTTCTTCCAAAACGATTATTTATACATGGATAGTCCACGGCGCGAAATATTAAAAGCAACCGCATTCACAACCTTGCGCTTTGTGTTAAATACTATTATTTCCTTAAGTATTTTATATGTGTTTTTTAAAGACAAAAGCATCATAAAATTTTCAATCTTCATTTACGGAATCGCTTATTTAATACTCATTTTGATCTATTTGTACTTTGTGGCAAACCCAAAACAACAGGATTATTATTTGTTTTTTAATATCCGTAGGTTTTTAATTCAGCCTATAATTTTAATTCTTTTACTTCCTGCTTTTTATTACCATAAGCTTAAAGGCTAACTGTTAAACATTAGGGAAAAGCCTTTATGTTTCCTAAGAGGTCTTTTGTTATTTCTTAACAAACCCTAAGTCGTTTAACGTCTGATATAAAAAATTCGAAACATTTCCTATCAACCTGAGTTCGACGTAAGAACAAACATAACCTAATGAAGAAAAAATAAATTACTTATGTTTAAATGTCAGGTTTAGCGCAGTCGAAACCCAAAGAATTTGTCGATTTTAATGACCTTTCGATTTGCTCGGCAAGGTGCTTTCAATGAAAAAATATTTTCATTTCATCAATGCTCAAAGTGACAACCCAACTATTTTGTTGATTTTTACCCTTAAAATGGGGATTTTTATATCGAACTCAGGTTATCAGTAAAAGTTAAAAGAAAGTCAAAAAAAAACGCCTCAAAATAAATTGAAGCGTTTTTTGATGCTGAAACAAGTTCAGCACAAGTAATTTATCTGTGGTGATTCACCACTACTACATCATGCCTGGCATCCCGCCGCCACCCATTGGAGGCATTGCAGGAGCATCTTCTTTAATATCAATTAAAGCACACTCGGTAGTCAAAATCATTCCAGCAACAGACGCCGCATTTTCCAATGCAATACGTGTTACTTTTTTAGGGTCTATAATACCAGCCTTAAGCATATCTACATATTGTTCAGATTTAGCATCATAACCAAAATCTTTTTTGCCTTCTAACACTTTATTGATAACAACAGAACCTTCACCACCTGCATTTTCAACAATAGTGCGTAAAGGCGATTCAATAGCTTTGTTAACGATTTGAACACCAGTAGTTTCGTCTAAATTTTCGGTAGTTATTTTTTCCAAAACAGCTTTAGCTCTTACAAAAGCTACACCACCACCAGCAACAATACCTTCTTCTACAGCAGCTCTCGTTGCATGTAACGCATCATCAACACGGTCTTTTTTCTCTTTCATCTCAACTTCAGAAGCAGCACCAACATAAAGTACAGCAACACCACCGGCTAACTTGGCTAAACGTTCTTGCAGTTTTTCTTTATCGTAATCGCTGGTTGTTGTTTCAATCTGGGATTTAATTTGGTTTACACGTGCTTTAATATCGGCAGCTTCTCCAGCACCATTTACAATAGTTGTATTGTCTTTGTCAACAGTTACCGTTTCAGCAGTGCCTAACATACTTAAATCTGCATTTTCAAGAGTAAATCCTCTTTCTTCAGAAATTACTGTTCCACCTGTTAAAATAGCTATATCTTCTAACATGGCTTTCCGCCTGTCTCCAAAACCAGGCGCTTTTACAGCTGCAATTTTAAGTCCGCCACGTAATTTGTTCACTACTAAAGTAGCTAAGGCTTGCCCATCAACATCTTCAGCAATAATTAATAATGGACGGCTAGATTGTGCTACGGGCTCTAAAATTGGAAGTATTTCCTGTAAGTTAGAAATCTTTTTATCGAATAATAAAATGTACGGATTTTCTAGATCGGCAATCATTTTATCGGCATCAGTAACAAAGTAAGGCGATAAATACCCTCTGTCGAATTGCATGCCTTCAACAACATCAACGTATGTTTCCATACCTTTTGCTTCTTCAACGGTAATGACACCTTCCTTACCAACTTTTCCAAAAGCAGTTGCGATTAACTCACCAATAGTGTCATCGTTATTTGCTGAAATAGCAGCCACTTGTTTTATTTTTTCAGAAGAATTACCAACTTGTTTCGCTTGTTTTTCAAGATCGGCGGTAATAGCAGCAACAGCTTTATCAATACCGCGTTTTAAATCCATTGGGTTTGCACCGGAAGCTACATTTTTCAACCCTTCTTTAACAATTGCTTGCGCCAGAACGGTTGCAGTTGTAGTTCCATCGCCAGCTAGATCGTTGGTTTTTGATGCGACTTCTTTAACCATTTGCGCACCCATGTTTTCATGTGGGTTATCTAACTCAATTTCTTTAGCTACGGTAACACCATCTTTAGTTACTTGTGGTGCTCCAAAACTCTTACTAATAATTACG
>TARA_R110002049_G_scaffold10415_2_pt1 | contig 12553 bp, 13 predicted proteins | sample TARA_R110002049 | Tara Oceans TARA_R110002049 (sample SAMEA4396941) | marine metagenome | biome: Polar Biome; feature: [SRF] surface water layer (ENVO:00010504); material: water (ENVO:00002006), including particulate matter (ENVO:01000060) such as... | depth 5 m | reverse complement strand
TACTTGGTCGATGTTTGCATTTAGACCTGGTCTTTGTAAAAACCATTCGTCTAAATAAAATCTTCTAGCATCTTTAGCTGTTGTGCCTAAAGTTCTATCATGTTCAGTACCTGTTGAAGCAGTTGTACTAAGTAGTTTAAAATTGTTTTTGGATCTTACTGGACCCACAAAACTAGTATTAGCCATAATTTTCTCCTTGGTCATATAGACCTTTTATCATACAGTCTCTATATCGTCTGCCTAGTCAGTCTGTATAACTAATTAATTCTAGGTTGTAAAGTGGGCGAAATTAGTTCGCCCACTTAATAGTTTATCTAAGCTCCTGGAGAGCCAAAAATACCTCTAGGGTCAGACCAGCCGAAGCTGTATCTTTCTCTAGCTTTATATTTAACGTTTCCAGTGTTAAAATCACCTTCCATGCTTGTTTTAACCGGTGCACGGTTAAAATACTTCAAGCCATTAGGCGCGTCAGTGATGATGAAGAATGCATCAGTATCTGATAGATAATGATTTACAGTGTAGCCTTCAGGAACAACATTCATGCTTTTAACAGCACTAATATCGTTGTCCGCTGTGCCTGTTCTGAGGTCAGTCTTCAATAATCTTTCAGCTATGAACTGTAAATTGACCGGGATGATCATTTTACGTGCCTTAATAGCGACCTTTAGACCTCTGTTATCAATAAAACCAGCAATATCAATCATTGCTTGTTCTAAAGACGTTTCATTGAGATCCGCAGCAGTAGATAGTTCGTTTTTATATGTGCCACCAGCCACAGTAATGTGAGCAGCAGAACATAATTCAAGGCCATCGCCACCAGTAAAAGAAGAATTAAATGCTCTGTTAAGAACATTTGCTCCTTTTACTTCTTTAGCGTTTGCCATTGAACGAGCCAAAGCTTTTGTATACCTTGAACTTAGACTATCGTAAAGGTTATCCTCTACAGCTTCTTCAGTAATTGAGAAAGCAAGTGCTATAGTTTCGTGAGTGTAACGTGAAGTAAAAGCTTCTTGAGCATCGTCAAATTCGACTGATTCTCCCTCTGCTTTTGTCTTCGCATTACCGAAACCAGATAGCTCTACTTCTTCTTCAAAAGCTCTGTCTGAGTTTTCAGTTGCAAAAATGCTTGACCATTCGTTGTCGTAACGAGCGTGCTCCATTCCAAACAATGCGTTTAGTCCAGGCTCAAGCTCTTTTACTAGTTGTGATCTAGAAATTGCCATTTATATCTCCTATGCTAATGCAGTTGTTAGTAACCAAGAGTGTTCCCCAGTATTAGGTACCACATACGCGTTACAGTTATCCGAATCTACGTCACTATTATCGGGATCCACAGAAATTCCTACTTGTTTAAACTGACCAGAAGTTGTCACTGTAGAAGTGTCTAATTCCTGTGTAGATGCCCCAGTTAACGTGCTTCCGCCCGTTCCTACTAAGTCAAATCCACCGAAATTCATTGCTTCAGTGCCTGTTCCGTCGTGTTGTACTTCAAATACGATTCTAGGATCATCATAAACATACGCCTTAATATCCGAAGCATTTGTGCTTGCTGGATAGTGATTACTCCAAGTTGGTTTATTAGTTGTAGGATCAGTGTAGAAACAACCATAAAATATGCCAAGAACTACGTTCCCAGCTGCAGCAGCTTCGACTCCACCCGCAGTAACAGCTTTAACAGCTTGTCCTTTGAAAATGGAAGTGCCATAGTTTGCCGCTATGTCATATTCGCTTCTTTTGATCTCGCCACCACTAAGGTGACGTACAGGTCTAAAACCAAACGCAGCATCTTTATTTGCCATGTTTAATCCTCCAATAGATTAATGCCAAACCAAATATATAAATATATTTTGGATTGAACAATTCGTGTTTCATTCAGCAAAAAATAAAACTTATTTTTTACCTCCGCCGAATGTTACTCTTGTATCCCTATTCGCATGAATAGGCATACTTGGATGTTGTTCGTTAAAAAGATTGTTGTCAACAGCCTCCATTTGGGAGTTTGTTTTTTCAGCAAAATATTTATTTCGCTGAGCAACAATTTCTTCTGGTATGCGAGCCAACACCAGTCCACCAACTCCAATAACACCGGCATGCTTCCCATTATCAACTGTAGGAGCTTCAAAATCTGGATACTCTTCTGCTCTGACTAATTCAAACCCTTCTCGTAAACGAGAACTTATGTTTTTCTTATCATCAAAGCCTAATGATTCCACTCGAAGCCACCTATGTTTATAACCTGGAGGCGGTTCAGGTGCATCTAATGCTGATGGCGGGCGCCATGGTTGCAGTCTAGCTTTTTTCAATCTAGTCTCCGCAGAGCGTGAGGTCTTCTTTATTGTATTCATGCATCCTCCTTCACGTATTTTGCATATTCTTCCAAGGGTACTCCTAGTCTTTTGGCGATATGGACTTGGCTTGGCGTTAATCTAACGGTTTTGCGTCCTGATCTTGCGGCTGAGCCTCTGCTCGCAGAAGCAACTGTTTGGACGGGTTTGTTGCTTCCGTTTACCGATCCTCCCTCGTCCTTAAACTTGTGAGGAAACTCGTTTTTAATTCTTTTGTCGATCTCAGTATAATACTCATCTGAGTTCGGGTCAAACCCTTCTGAAACTAATCGACGATGTAAGCCAAAACTAGCATATGTCATCGGTTCGTCAACCCCAAACCATGGATTTTTTTCAGCCCATGACTCGGCTTTAGGATCAACCTTTTTAGCAGGTTTAGGTTCAAAAGATTCTGTAGTTTTATCTACAGGTTCTTTTTTTGCTAATTCTCTTTCTTGTGTAGACTCTGCATGACGTTGTTGGTCTATTGCAAGTCTTGAAAGAGCTGCTTGAGCTTCTACTTGTGCATCGATGTCTCCTGCTTCAATTGCTTGTTGCAAAGTTTTTTTCGCTTGTACAGTTTCAGCTTCTGTTCTAGCTTTATACTGCTCTAAGTAAGAAGAATCAAGTGAATTCAGCTTAGTTTTAACAGTTTTATTTTCATTAGCTACTTTTTTTGCATAATCAATAGCAGCTTGTTCTCTTCTTTCCGACTCTCTAAGTTTTCCAGTTAACTTATCAATTCTTTTTTTAACTTTATCACTATAGTCTTCTAATTCTTCACCACTTGTTTCTACGGTTGGCGTAGTAACAATAGGAGAAGTTGTATCTAATTCGTCTGTCTCTATTTTCTTATTTTCATCTTTAAGAACAACATCTACAGCGTCACCTGATGTGTCTATGTCGACCATTGGTGTATCTTTTTTTAGTTCTTCTGGCATGGTGCCTCCATGTTAATAAATGTGCAGTATATCTTCAGGATTACTGATCGTTGCGAGTATTTCATCGTCATTTAAAAGTCTAATTTCTCCTCCTTCTATCTGAAGTCTTGCCCCAGCGTAACGCCCAAATATTACCCAGTCTTTTTCTTTACACCAAGCTCCATCGGGAAATTTAGAAGTATCTTTATATGCATCAGGTCCAACACTTACAACATAGCCACATACTGTCGCTGCGTTATAAACTTGCACTGTCTCATCTGCTAAAATTACACCACCTTTAGTTTTACCTGTTCCACGATAAGGTAATACCATAAGACGCCACCCTGTTGGTTGTGGTAACATGCTTTTTAATTTTGGTGTGATTTTTTTAGGATCAATAGTTTCTTTTTCTAATATTGTTCCATTGTTATTTTTAACAGACTCATTAAATTTAAATACTCTGTTAGGTATTATTTTTTCTGTTTTATTCATCTTGTATAACTTTCCTTTTTTCTAGCAGGTCTTTTACCTCCCGTTCAATGTAATCGAGGGACTTTACTTGTCCCACTAAATTCTGATAATTACTATAATCATCAACGCCTCCTGTCAACATTATGTCTCTAATCTGATTGCGTTGAGTATCTAATATCTTTCTTAGGTCGTCGAGAAAATCGACAAGTATCATAAAATCCTATTTCTTTTTAATTAAACCCATTGCACCTTTAGCACCCTTGATGCCAAAGCTTGCTGAGCAAGCGATATATAATAAATGTTTATAATAATCTGGGAGAGATTGCAAGGCAATAAACCCAGCTTCTATGTGTGTAGTCATTCCTGGAAAAAATACGAGTGTTGCTGGAGCGAGTAGGCAAATTAAAATTAGCTCATCCTTCCACGACCCTTTCATTTGGTCTACGGCTGATGCCTCCCACGAAATTTTACCGGCTATTTGGTCTTGTTTTAACTTAGTCGCCGCTTGAACTTCCGTAAGTTTTAACTCAGCTTTTGCAGCTTTTGTTTTAACGAAACCCTTGACGCCGTCTGCAACGACGCCAAGTAACGGTTTAGCTAAGAGTTGCCAGACCATTGTCTAAGCAGCCCCGCCTGTCATCCAACTAATAACCCAGATAACTATGATGGCTACAATAGCCGCCTTAATCCAGTCTTTCATTTTCCATTCAGACCATTCTTTAATGTGGCCCCATAAGTCTTTTAATAAATTCATATTACCTCCTATGAATAAGTTACTTTTTTAGATTGACCCTTCATGCCTTGTGTGATTGTAGATTTATTTCCAGGGACAGACATAACCTTGCCTCCGGATTTATACATCATACCTCCACCCATCATTTTTTTAGGCTTCTTTTTTTTAGGTCTACCTTTCTTACTTCCGTAAGTTCCTGGTCCTTGTGGCATTTTACGTTCTCCTTGTAAATGTTTATTTAATTGTGATCTACTAATAGTCATTTAATGCAATACTCTATTTTCTTGCTTAAAGAAATGTTCTACTACACTTTCGAACAATTTTCTAGCACTTTCAGGCCCTAAACTGTCAACGTACAAATCTCTTGCAACTGAAATTAGTGCCGCGGCTACTTGATATTGGTCTCCTTCTTTTTTTATTAGTTCTACTGCCATTACTTTGGCACTAGCTACTGTTTCAAGAAGAACTTTATCGTTGTCTAGTGTTATTTCGGGCATTTGCTACCTTTTCTTTGGATCTACGATCTTTTCCTGCCTTATCTAAAGCTACGTTAGCCTTTAATTGAGCTATATCTTCAGTAGATTCTATTTTTTCCTTCTCCATTTTGTTTTTTTGAGCTAATTTTTTCTCTTCCATAGCTTGTTTTTCACCAGATACTTGTGCTTTTAGCTCTAAATCTTCTTTTTTAAGGTCAATCTCTTGTTGTTTTAACTCTACAAGTGGATCATCGCCCGTAGTATCAAACATTTCTTGTTCTTCACTAACCATTTGTTCAATAATCTCTGCAATTTTCATTGCTACAAGACTTTCAGTCTGTGCCTCTATCTGCACTTGTTGTTCTTCAGGTATTTGTCCTCCTGATTGCATCATTAACTCTTGCATTTTAGGTGCCATCTCTTCATTTACAAGTGCTCTTGCCATAAATCCAACATGTTCTGTTATATGTGATTGTAAAATTGTCATTGCGGCAGGATTTTGTCTTACTAAAGCAGAAGACATAAATGCTCTGTGTCCTCTAATATGTGCAGAGTGATCTTGCTCAGGAAATGCTAATGGTTTTTGAGCGTCCAATATTCCAGCATTTTCAATCGCGGGATCTTTTGGCTGGGGTTGAGCTGGTGGTGGAAGAACCTTCTCAATATTTTGGACGCCCAAAGCTTCATACATTCGGCGATACGCCTCATGTAAATCGTGCATCTGTGGATTTGATTGTGCTAATTGTAATTGTGTCTGTGCTAATGTAACACGTTGTGCCATTGAAAATATATTTGGATCAGATACAGGAATAACATCAACACGATCATCAAAATCTGCTTGTTTAATCATTTGATCACCACCTGCAACCATATAAGGATACATTGGTGGCATATATTCAGATAATACTTTTGCTAATAATCTAAATTCTGTTTTTTGTGCGTAGTGTAAACGTTTATGAATAGCACTCATAACTTTCATACCACGTTCCATAATTGCCATTGTTGTACCAACAGGTTGTTGTTGACTGCCACCACCTTCGCCCATTGGCATGTCGGCTACTGCAGCGAAACGTCTTCCTGCATCAACAACAAAACCTAATAAAGCAAATAATGTTTGACTTGGTTCTTTGTATGGTAAGGGCATAAGAGATTCACGTAGGTTTCCACCCGGTGCATCTACATCTCGCCATTCTCCTGGGTTAAGGGATTCATCGTCGTCTTTAATTCGCAATCCTCTAGCTTTAAAGCCCGCAGGGAGATTGGACAACGTACCAGCGTCAATAAGTTGACGGAGGGCTGCTGTAGCTGTTCTCGAGAGACCCCCGAGCATGTGGATAAGGCCAAACCCATAAAAACCAAGGCCAGGCAAAAACTTATAGTGTACAAAGTATTGTCTTTTGAGACGAAGACCGTCTTCTGCTTTCCAGTTTCTATAGATAGATAAAATTTTTCCTGAATCTTCGTCAATAGTAACAATGTATGGAACCATAACACCTGTAGGTTCTCCTGTTTCATTTTTATCTTCGAATCCAGGTATATCCAAATCAACGTGCATCTCCAAAATATTAAATTCTTCTTCAGAATATGTATCGGTTGATCCAGCAATTTCATTTTCTTTTATTTGTGTGTCTGATGACTTAGCTTTTGTTGGTTGTAGTTCTATATCTAAATATAGTCCTGCTACTTGTCGCTTACGCAACTCGTTTGATTTCATTTTTACCACGTGTGTTACACGCATGCACGTGTCTAAATCAGATATTAGGTATGGTACAACAAGATCTTCGGCGGCTACAAATTTAGAAACAGCTCTTTCTAGATTTGCATCATAATAAACTTTTTTAAATGCTGAGCCTGCTAAAGGTAAGTGAAATAACATTTGATCTAACTCAGGATCAAACTCTCTCATTACATTAGTTACCTGATAGTTCATAAATTCTTTTACACGTTTTGCTTGTGCATCAATTTCAGGACTAACTTCTCCTATAACTTGTACATTAACAGGTCCTCCTGCGGGTAATAATTCTTTATAAGCTTGTGCTTGAAATTGTGTAACAGATTCTGCTAGTAGTGGATGTGTAACACCACTTGCTCCTGCAAAAGGTTTATCGCGTTCTTCGTATTTAAATCCTAAAAGATCTAAACCATTTGTATAAGCATGTTCCCAGTCATTACGAGAACTCTTGTCATTCTCATAATCTTTTCGTAAATCACGTGATATTTGATCAAGGGTATCGTCATCTAAAGCTTCTGCTAAATTTGAATCGTGTCCTTGGTCTTCTAGTCCTGGTTGTTGAGGATCAAAATCAATTGTTGCTCCTCCTTGTTCGTCATCAATAATTTCAATATTATCGGGTGATGTGTTGGGCTCCATTATATCAATTGTTGTTGCCTGTGCGTCTTCCACGCGCAACGCATCTTGAGTGTTTGGATATAGCTTTTTATCTATATTTGGATAATCAGCCATTCTTCTAGTAGCCATATGATACTCCTAAGGGTTTAAATAATCGGACAAGGGGACTATACTGTTTTTCCACTAAACCACCATCTTTAAAATATTGTGTTTGACTATACAACATTTCTGGTACTAATTCAATCATTGGTACTTCAGTTAATGATCCACCTTGCATAACTTTTCCTAATTGAAAGTCTCCTCCTGATGTTTTTGATATTCGTTTAAGAGAGTCCGCCGCGTTATTATAGATAATATCGTACATTTGTCCAGCCTCTTGTCCCGTGCTGTTCCAATGATTTTTAACAACTTCGCCACTATTTGATGCATAATGAGAAGGAGCATTTTTATTAATTTTTATACTTCCGTCTTCTAAAATAGTAAATCTATTCTTTGCTGCTAAATAAACATCATTTTTAATAATTGTGTCTACCCAATCTTTTGAATTTTTAAGAGGAATATTAGGGTATAATTCATTAATACTTATGCCATCAACAATATTAAACATATCGGTAAGTATTTCATCTCTGTCAATTTTTGCTTGATCAAGTTCTTTTAACAAAGCTGCATTAACATCATCTAGTTCTAATTTTGATGCCGCTGTAAATTTTTGTTGATTAGCTGTTAAACGTTTAACAAGTTCTTGTATTTCCGTTGACGTTCTTCCCATTGGTCTAAAGATATTTTCTATCTGTAATAATAATTTCTGTCTTTGTTGAGGACTGCCTGTTGCAAGTTCTGCTATCTGTTGTTTAAGTTTTGCTTTTTTTGTTGCTGCTTTTTGTAATAAATCTGATTGTATTTCATTTGCTAAATCAACTTTAATTGGTTTACCAAATGCATCTTGTCCTTTTCGTGTATCTACTAAAGACCATCCAATAACATAGGGTTCACCTTCAAGCTTTGCTTTGCCCGCATCAAATTTTACGGTGTCTGTTTTAACATTATAAAAATCTTTATGTTGTGTTCCTTCTCGTTTTGCTAAATCAGATAATAAACCAGGATCACCTCGTATGTCTGCTGAATCAATCCATATAACATTTTCTCTTTTTGAATTCGGTAGAGATCCACTCATTCTTCCTGTTGTGCCATATTTTAAATTACCTGACGCATCACTATATTGCACTGATTGTACTTTCATTGCAGGAGCATTATCAATTAACTCTTTTATTTCCGATGCTTTAATTGGTGTATTAGATGTGAAGGATTGTGTCTCTTTATTAAATTTTCCTTTTCGATCTAATAATGTTCGTACATACGAATCTACGAGCTCTTGTTCTCTTACATTATTTCTTCTAAAAAAATCATGCCATTCTTTTGCTGTTAGCGTTGCATCTCCTGTTGATAAATCAAATCCACTATCAAAAGATTGTTGTGACTTAGAATAGAATTGACGGTTGTCTCCTACATCCACAAGACGTTTTGGATCAAGCCGCGCCACATCGGGTAAATTAACTTCTACCATTTTTAAATTATCATTTGGATGACGACGTATATATTTTTCTGCTTGGTTTTTATTTCTTCTTTGTGTAATAACTTGTCCCTTGTCATTGACAATGTCGTATGGTTTTGATTCCATTATTTCTACTTTGTCTTTTGGCATAAATTCAATTTCATCAACTACAAAATCTTCTCCTGTCTCACCCGATAGTTTTTGTGCCTTGTCTTCTGCTTCTTGTTTATTTTTTGATTGATAGACAGTCTTACCGTCTTTATCACGAATTTTATAACGAATGTCTTTCGGCTTTTCTATTTGTTTAATGTTTTTAGGTTTCATTGCTTTTTTAACAACAGCTTCTGCCGCACTAATGGGAACACCTACTAGTGTCCAGTTTGGCATTGTGCCTGCCATAGCAAGCGCTGTTGGTATCGCTAGTCCTGCCGCTGTTAGAAATTCTTTATTTTTAAAAGCTTGTGCGAGTTCAGAGGAATATAATTTATAATCTTCTTGTGAGAGATATTCTCCCAGTCCAGGTGTCATGTAACGTGCCATTTCGGAGCCAAAGTCAAGGACCATGTTCCCCGTTAAGTTTTTCGCAAACCGCAGATTAGGAGGAACGAATCTATTTAAATCTTCGTCCATTAACCCTGCCACGCCTGATGTATCCTGTTCCTCGGGCAACGGCTCTGAGGATATACCTGTCGCTTCTGCTTCACCGCCATTATCAAATTTTTTAATCATTCCACCTTGTCCTAAATTCTTTATATTCTCTTTTGACATTTTGTAAAGTTCAACAGTTTCTGGTTTTCTACCAAATACTTTAATTAACTTTTTAACAGGATCAAATAATTCTGACTCAACGCCTAACTCGTCCATTTGTTTAGCAACGTCCTCAATTCCCTCTTGTGCCTTATTAGCGCTTGTAAAATCTTTTGCGTCTAGAAAATTTTTCTTTCTTTGTAATAATCCATCTAATTTAGTTTCTAATTGAACATGTTGTAAATTTTGAGGTTTTAATAAAAAAAATTGTGGCTTTGATAATCGTTTAGCTTGTTCCGCAGATATTGTTCCTTCGTCTACTAATTTTGAAAGTTTAGCTAAACGAGGTGCCATTATAGAATGAGCTCGGTCAATATCTTCAACATTAATTTTTAATTTTTTAGCAAGAGCTACTCTCGCCGCCTCGTATTCTTTTGTTCCGTATCTAGATTTTTTTCCTGTAAATTTTCCAATTTGATATGCTTTAATTTCATCGTCAAGAAATTTATGTAATTGTGGATTGACTTGTTTTATTTCATCGGCAAGATTGTAAAACTTTCCAACAATTTGATATGACTTTGTTCCTTTGGGAAGATCTTTACCTGCTAGTTTCATAATAGCTTCATCAATCATTAAATTATTATCCACCATTTCTTTTTGTAAATTTGGATAGTATTCGTTTATATTTTTTGCACGAACATTTTGTGCAGCTTTTGCTTGGCCTATTTTAATTTTTTCAAGTGGTATATTTTTTGCTGATTCTTTTCCTGCTACAGATTCAGCTTCTGTTGTTAATTTTTTATAATTTTGTGATGCTATAGAATCAGGATTTTTTTTAGATATTTTTCCAAATTGAGACAAAGCGTTTCTCCACCATTGTGTTTCTTTTCCTGGAGTATATATTCCAAGCTTTGTAAATGTTTTGGCTAATTGTTGTGGTGTTGTAAAATCAACATTATTTATTTTAGAAAAAACGGCATCAAAAATTTCATCTTTATATTTTTTTCCTAGCTTAGCAACATCATCGCCGTACTCTATAGCAAGAGCTCTTCCAATTTTGAAAATAGGATTTTTACCAATAACTAAATTAGCAACTTGCCTAACATACTTATCGCCGGATGCTGCACCAAATGCTTTTGGAACAGATTTTTTATTTTTATCTTTTACATCTGTTGATTGAGCAACATCTGTAAATTCAATTGGTTTAACTTCAACCATCTAAGCGCCGCAGGAATCACAAATATCATCGCAAACACAAGGATCTTGGTTGCATGCTGGACATTCTTTATTCATTAGTAATACTCCTTTTGTTTCGGGGTCCGTGGTCCGTCGTCATAATCTGTCGGATGCTGAATAAAATTACCCTGTCTAAATCGCATTAGTGCTTGAGTCATACTATCCACCAAATCGTCATTATCTCCATACGGAAAAGCCGCGCACTCCTCCATTACTTCTTCCGCCCACCGTGCTTCAGGTGTCCAGACTAATCCAGACTCGAACAACGGCGCAACAGAATTAACACGTACATGCTTATCATTTCCTTTGCTCGGTGTAAAGTTAACAACAGGAATTCCTGTTTGTCGGAGCTCGTGTGTTAAGGGTAGACCAGATGCTTTTGCCTCAATGACAATTGTTTCTGGCTCCCAATACTTATATTGCTCCATAGCAACACGCTTTAGCTCAGGAAAATCCCAACGTCCTTTTTTTGCGTCCATTAAAATAATACAAGGTTTTCCTCCTTCATCAGGATAGAATACGCCCCATGTGGTAATGGCACTAAAGTCAGCCGTTGTTTTTTTCGTATACGCTGTATCATAACTTTGTATCACATGAATTAATCCAGGTATATCTTTCTTTTCCCAAATCTTCCACCATTCTCTTTTAATGATAGATCCTTCCTGTGACACAGGTGCTTGTTGCCACTGCGCATTCCATTTTGATAAAGACAAAGATGCTTTCACCCCTTCTAACTCATCAAAGCTCCAGAATCCTGGCCATACAGGTTTGTTACTTGGCAAGATAGCAGGGAACTCTACAACTTCCCATTGATCTGCTTTTGGTTCTGCTTGTGCTTTCATTAATTTTCCTGTCAGATCTTTTACCGACCACCTTGTCATAACAATAACAATAGCACCTCCTGGTTGTAAACGTTGCCTGGGACCAGAGGTATACCATTCATAGGCTTGATCTAATGCTGTCTCCGATAGAGCATCTTGCTCCGAGTGTGGATCATCAATAATTAATAAATCTGCACCACGACCTGTAACCGCGCCTCCTGTTCCAGCGGCAAAGTATTCACCACCTTGTGCTGTCTCCCAACGACCAGCTGCCATGCTATCGGGTTGTAAAAAAGAATTTGGAAAAATTTTTTTAAATTCAGAGGAGTCCATTAAGTTACGAACTTTTCTACCAAAACGGATGGCTAGTTCTCCTGTGTGCGTTGTCTGCATGATTTTGGATTTTGGTTTACGGCCCACGAACCACGCAGGAAATAAGAAAGATGCAAACTCAGATTTTGTATGTCTGGGTGGCATATTTACAATTAAACGTTTTAATTTACCGTTCGCAATATCTTCAAATTTTTTTGCAATAATTTTATGATGACTCCCTTCTTTGAATTCTGGCCATACAGCCCTAACAAAAGGTAGGAAGTTATCTTGAGATTGATTTTGTATATCAATTTCTAATTTTTTTATTTTTAATTTTTGTGCGAGTAATCGGGCTTCGTCTGTGCTTAAAGCTTCTATATTCTCCATAATTAATCAAGACTTATAGCACAAAGACTGACTGTCTGTCACTTACCTAAAGTCAACCCGTCAGGAATCCTAACTGGCGTTAGGGGGGTCGGCGATTTTTGGCTGTTTTCTGGGGTTTTTTCCTACCATCAAAGGAAATGTTCTGAGCTGGGGTTGCCGGTACGCAGGTGGTGTTGCGTGATTCAGGTACAAATAATGGCTGTTTTCTGGGGTTTTCTAGACCA
>TARA_R110002049_G_scaffold68627_1_pt1 | contig 12558 bp, 10 predicted proteins | sample TARA_R110002049 | Tara Oceans TARA_R110002049 (sample SAMEA4396941) | marine metagenome | biome: Polar Biome; feature: [SRF] surface water layer (ENVO:00010504); material: water (ENVO:00002006), including particulate matter (ENVO:01000060) such as... | depth 5 m | reverse complement strand
ACGCTATGGCAATCGTGTTCGTAGCAGGATGCGTGAACTGTTTAACTTGATTGCTTTCGATACAAAAGCTGGTGATAAGAGGAAGTGAATTATGCAATAATTTTAAAGCTTAAAAATCACTAAACTATTTAGAAATAATTGAAAACTATTTTTACGAGCATTCGATTTCGCTATATTAGAAGCTTAAAATTTTTAATTTAATATGACCGACCTATTTGACCAACCTTCAAAAAAAATTAATCATCAAGAACTTTTCTTTAAACTATATCAAGCAAAAGACGAGAATGATTTAATAAGTATTATCAAATCATACCCTTCAATATTCGATGACTCAAACTGGAAACCACTGGGTGGAAATTTTAGTAATTATGGTGTGGTAAAAAACCAACAGTCAAGCCCCATTGCTGCTTTGATAGAGAAAGTAACCAACGCCATTGATGCCATACTAACTAAAGAATGTATTCTTTCAGGAACTGACCCAAAATCTGATGTTGCACCAAGAACTATGGACGAGGCTATTCAAAGGTTTTATCCAGAAAATAATTGGGATTTACCTTCATTTCGCAAAAAACAAGCTGAGAATATTCAAATTATTGCTGACGGGAAGGGACCACGGAACCAGCGGAATCAACATCCAACATCGGTAATTGTTTATGATAACGGTGAAGGTCAACATCCAGAAAAGTTTGAGGACACCTTTCTATCACTACTTCGAGGTAATAAAAATGATATTCACTTCGTACAGGGTAAATATAATATGGGTGGAAGCGGTGCCATTGTATTCTGTGGAAAGAAAAGATATCAGCTCATTGCTTCAAAGCGTTACACGAATGATGGTGGTTTTGGATTTACCTTGGTACGTGAGCATCCTAAAAAAGAATCTGACCAAGCAAAAGAAACCTGGTACGAATACTTGCTCATTGATGAAAAAATCCCATCTTTTACAATAACGAAATTAGACCTTGGCCTCAACAATCGTCAATTTGAAACTGGCACCATATTAAAACTCTATTCGTATCAATTTCCTAAAGGCTATTCTGGTTTTGCCCAAGACCTAAACCAAAGTGTAAATGAGTTTTTATTTCAACCTGCACTACCAATTTTAACGGTCGACACCGCAGAACGTTATCCAAACAATAAAGTTCTCGAAAATGATTTGTTCGGATTAAAAAGACGGTTGGCAGCTGAAGAATCTGAATATCTGGACGAGAGTTTTTCAGAAAATTTTTCAGATGATGTATTCGGAAAGATGAAGGTGTCTTGCTATGTGTTTAAAACTAAGGTAAAGGACTACGACCTTAAGAGAACTAAAAAAATTATACAGGACAGGTATTTTAAAAATTCAATGTCAGTTATGTTCTCACTCAATGGTCAAACTCACGGACATTATACTGCTGAGTTTATAACACGCTCATTGAAGCTCAACCTTCTAAAGAGTCACTTACTTATTCACGTGGATTGCACCGAAATGAAATATAACTTTCGGAAGGAATTATTTATGGCCTCTCGCGACAGACTTAAAGATGGTGACGAAACCCAATTTCTAAGAAGTTATCTAGCTAAAAAACTAAGCGCGAAAGATGGAAGGTTGGCAGAAATAGAAAAGCGTCGAAAACAAGCAGTGGATATTGACACGTCCTCAAACACGAGTGATTTACTAAAAAGCTTTACAAAGAATCTACCCCTTGATTCAGAGTTGGCAAAATTGCTAAACCAAACGTTTAAGCTCGACATTAAAAAGGATAGAAAAACTGAAGGACAAAAGAAACGTACTTCTACTGAAAAAGAACCCACACCTTTTGAACCTAAAAGGTTTCCATCATTTTTTCAAATTGATACTAAAAATAATAATGAAAAAGAGGTCGCCACGATACCACTAAATGGTGAAAAGTCCATTCGCTTTTCCACAGATGTAGCAAATGATTATTTTGATAGGATTGAAGAACCTGGGGATTTAAGGGTTAGTGTGCTCAATATAAAACCAAACGATTCTAATGGCGGAAATAGACCTGGTGAGCCAAAAGAAATAGATGAAGTTTTTAACGTGATAAAAAGTAGCCCGAACAAAGGAAAAATAAGAATCTCTCTTAATCCTAAAGATGAATTGAAAGTTGGCGATAGCGTTCAAATCAAAGCAAGTCTATCATCACCCAATGGTAATATAGAGGAAATGTTTTGGGTTAAAATTGCCGACAATAGTAAACCAAAAGACGAGACGCCTAAAAAAGAAAGCGATAATGATTTGTTGGGATTACCAAAATTAGTTTTTATGTACAAGAACGTAGATGAGAATTCTGATACAGATGTAACTTGGGAAGCGGTAGAAGAAGCTACAAGCCTTGATGTAGATTATTCGACGGTTATGATTCCAGATGCTGAGGGTGATTTACTCAATCGCATTTTTATCAATATGGACAGTACTGTATTGAAGAACTTCAAATCGAAAGAGAGGAATATCAACCAAGAGCAATTAGAACTTGCCAACCGAAAATATTACACCTCGGTATATTTTCATACCCTGTTTCTCTACACTATCAGTAAAAACAGAGGTTATGAGATTAGGCAAAAAGTAGAGGGAAAAGATGATTTAGAACACGTTGATTTGGGTCAATATCTCAAGGATCTGTTTGACCATTACTACTCAACCTTTATTTTAAATTTTGGTGGAATGGAAACTATGATGCAGGGAATTGGCGACTAAAATTAAGTGTTTTCCTGATCAATAATCACAGAGCAGAAATAAAGTCATTATATCTCATCTCAATAGTTGTTAATGGCCTAAATAATCCTATTTTTGTAAGGACAATATTTGTCTTTAAAATAAAATTCAACGGCGATGGAAACATTGGGTGAATATCTCAGAACACTGAGGGAATTGAAAAATCTACCTATAAGAAAAGTTGCGGCTGCGGTAGACATAGACCAATCCACACTTGGTAAATACGAGAGAAATGAGAGGCTTCCTAAAAGAGGGCTTCTTTCTAATTTTGCTTCATTTTTTGATGTTTCCGTATCTGAGTTGGAAAAAAGATATTTAACCGATAAAGTGGTGTTTTCCCTTTTAGAAGAAGAAAACCCAGAGAGTATCTTGGTTGAATGTAAAGACAAATTGATTTATTTAAAAAATAAAAACGGCGAATCGAAAATAAATGAATAAACTAACATTCACAGGACACGAAACATTTCACTGTCGCCATTTTTGGTTGAAGAAGGGCTACGATTATCTTTCTACCGGTCAGTCTTTCAAAAATCCGGATGCCGTAACAGCTTTAGGTGTTGGGAAAAATATGGTAATGTCCATAAATTTCTGGCTGAAGGCTTTCGGTATAAAAAATCAGGAAGGCCAAACAACTGTTTTTGCCAATAAAATCTTTGATAGTAATACAGGATATGACCCACTTTTAGAATATGAAGGAACCTTATGGTTGTTGCATTATAAATTGTTAGATACCAATTTAGCATCTATTTTTCCTTTAGTTTTCAAAGAATTCAGAAAAAGTAGGGTTAATTCACAATTTACCACTCAACAATTACTTCGTTATTTACTTAGGGCAGCGAGTAACCATCAAACTTCGATAGCTGAAAACTCTTTAAAAAACGACATTAAGGTATTTATAAAAACATATTATTTAGCTGATAAGAACATAAAGGATATGGAAGATGATTTATCATCCATTTTTATTGACCTTAATTTAATCACTAAAGTTACCGATACCGAGGAAGGTTCTGTTTTTCAATTAAAAGTGAGCGAAAGACCAGAGATAGCCAAAGAAATATTTTACTTCTTAATCTTAGATAAATTCCCAAAACATACGTCTATAAGCTTTGATGAAATACATAACAAAATTGGCGATGTATTCGCTTGTTCTTCTGAAGGCACGGAACTCAAGATACAGGAAATCTCAGAAACTTTTAAGGACGTTGTTTATAAAAAGGATGCGGGAAGAAAAGAATTACAAATTAAAAATATCCCTAATAAGTGGGACATATTAGAGCAATATTACGATGCATAAATTTACAACATCCACAAACATTGAACGTGATGTCGTAAATGACATTAATTACGTTGTTACACCCAATGCAAAAAATGTTTTTGAAAGAATAGTGACTGGGTTTCAGCAAGGACATCACTCATTTAATATAATTGGCTCATATGGTACAGGAAAGTCCAGCTTCCTTTGGGCTTTAGAAAAAAATCTTAACGACAAGAAGCCCTACTTTGCTAATCTTAATGGGCAATTTAAAGGATTTGAAAATTTTTCGTTTTTAAAAATTATTGGTGAAGCTTCGCCTTTAACAGACGTATTAAAAAAATCTTTTAAGCTTAAGGAAAACACATCCAATTCGGATCTTATCGATACTATAAGCAAAAGAGCTACATCGCTTAGAAAGAAAGATGAAATATTAGTTGTGTTGATTGATGAGTTTGGTAAATTTCTTGAATATGCAGCCAAGCATAATCCGGATAGCGAATTGTACTTTATACAACAGTTAGCTGAGTTGGCAAATGATTCCAATAGAAATATCATTTTAATTACAACGCTGCATCAAAATTTTGGTTCCTATGCCAATAATTTATCTCAAAACCAAAAGAATGAATGGGATAAGGTAAAAGGAAGACTAATTGATATCTCGTTCGATGAACCTATTGAACAGTTACTTTATTTGGCATCAGCCAGAATAGAAGACCTTGAAATTGAAAGACCAAAAGACATTGGGTTCGAGGATTTATTCAATAAAATAAACGAGAGCAAGCTCGTAAGTAATTCAGAAACGCTGAACTACGATTTAGCCAATAAGCTTTATCCATTCGATATTTTATCGGCAAATATCTTAGCTCAGACTTTGCAAAAGTATGGCCAGAACGAAAGGTCTCTATTCTCTTTCTTGGCAAATAGTCAAGTTTTCTTTGATAAAATAGATAAGGACAACCACACCTTTTTTAGTGTAGCCGATGTGTTTGATTATCTAACGCTTCATTTAACAAGCGAATTAGAAGACAGATATTCAAACCCTCATAAGCCTCAATGGAACACAATTGTTAAGGCATTGGACAAAGCTGAAGCTATTAATGATTTTGGATATGAGAACTTGGCAAAAATCATAAAAACCATAGGTCTGGTAAATTTATTCGCAAAGTCTTTTGGTAAGCTCGATAAAACTTTCTTAGAATATTATGGAAAATATGCATTGAATATTCCTGACTCTGAGCAATACATTGAAAAATTAATAAGCCAAAAAATAATTAAGTTCTATAATTATCGTAATAAGTTTTTCTTCATTGACGGAACTGACGTGGATATAGAGCAGGAATTGATAGATGCTAATTCCCATATCGACACTGCTATCAATATTGCTTCAAAAACCAAACATTACTTTAAAGAAAAATATCACTTTGCAAAGGAAGCCTATTTTGAAATAGGTACACCAAGATTTTTTAAAGTAAACATATCTAATCATATTGAAAATATTAATCCAGAAGGGGAAATTGACGGTTATGTGCATATAATCCTTAATAAGGATATAAAGCTAAAAGATTTAAAAAATAACGATACGCAACAACCAGCACAACTATATGTAGTTCTCAAAAACTTCGAGTTTGTAAAATCACGTATATACGAGATTGAAAAGATGGACTTTGTATTGCGAAAGTACTCAGAAGATAATGTGGTCAAGAAAATACTAACCGAAGAAAAGGCTTACGAAGTACAAAAATTACAAAAACTTTTAGAGCACGGCATCTATGAAAAATCTAACGCAGACTGGTTCTACAATGGTAAAAAACTCAAGATTGACTCAAAAGTTTCCTTAAACAGGAATCTCTCTCAAATATCAAAAAAAGAGTACCCTTCGACACCTCAATATTTGAATGAAATGGTCAACAAGGAATACTTAAGCACCCCTGTTTTAACCGCAAGAAAAAATTTATTGAAGGATTTGCTTGAGCATAGTGAAAAGGAAAACTTAAATTATGATGACCGCAAGTTTCCACCACAGAAGTCTATTTATTTAGGGCTTTTAAAAGAGACCGGAATTCACAGAGCTCATAACAACGCGTATATCCTAACCGAACCTACAGATCCTACATTTAATCCTCTTTGGTTACATTGTGAAAATTTCTTAGAGGATTCAAAACATATTAAAAAGAACTTGTCAGAACTATACGAATCACTATCCAAAAAACCATTTAAACTTAAAAAAGGGTTTATAGACTTTTGGATTCCTATATTTCTCATAATCAAAAATCAAGACTATGCACTATTTCATAAAGCTTCTGGGTACGTACCTTACCTAACAAGTGAGGTTCTTGACCTTGTACACAAAAAACCTTCTGATTATGAATTGAAATCATATAAAATTGAAGGTGTCCGGCTGAACCTTTTCAATAAATATAAAGAAATTACTGGTGTTGATGCGTCAAGCAATAAACCAGAAAGTTCGCTAATTTCTATTTTCAGTAGTTTCATAGCATTTTATAATGCACTTCCCGAATACGTTAAAAAAACCAATCGATTAAGCCCATCGTCTAAAGGTTTAAGGGATGCTATTGCTTCCGCTAAAGACCCAGAGAATGCACTACTATCAGAAATACCAAAAGGATTAGGCTACAAAAACATTAACCTCGAAGAAAATGATGCTGAAATTCTAAACGGTTTTATTGAGCGCCTAAACGATTCCATTAATGAAATACGAATTGCCTACGAAGGGTTGTTAAACAGATTTGAAGAGAATATTTGCGACACTTTAAACTTCAATAGTAATAATTTCACTACCTACAAAAGCAAAATTCAAGTGCGTTATAAGTCTTTGAAACCGCATTTGTTGATTCAAAAGGAAAAGGTCTTCCTTAACCGCATAATGTCTAAACTTGACGAACGTGATTCTTGGTTAAAATCGATTGCCGATGTGATTCTTGGCAAGTCAGTTGAAAAAATGAATGATGAGGACGAAGCGCTATTAATGGATAACACAAGAAAGGTTTTTTCAAATTTAGACAACCTATTAGAGCTACATTCTTTGGCGGATGATGTAGATAATGAAGTGGTACAGTTTCAATTCACGGATGTTTCTGGTAAAACGGTAAAGCAAAATATTGTTTTAAGTCCTTCAGACGAAAAGTACGTTTCAAAACTACAGGAAGATTTGGCCAAGGTGTTGTCCAAAAATGAAAAATTGAGCGCAGCTGCTATTATTAGATATTTAAAAAATTTGCACGATGAAAGTTAAACACGTACTTGGTATCTCAGGCGGAAAAGATAGTGCTGCCTTAGCGCTTTATCTCAAAAACCTATATCCAGATTTGGATGTAGAATATTATTCTTGTGACACAGGGAAAGAGTTAAAAGAGACCTATGAGCTTGTTGAAGCTCTAAACAGTAAATTGGGCAAGGACATCAAAACAATTTTTGCTGTCGAACCAGAAAAAGAGACCCCTTATAAAACCACATTTGACCATTTCTTGGCCGAATACGGCGGATATCTTCCCTCATCAACTGCAAGATGGTGCACAAAAAAGCTAAAATTAGAACCGTTTGAAAAATATATTGGGGATGAACCCACAATATCATATGTAGGGATTCGAGGGGATGAAAACAGAGAGGGTTACATATCTAAAAAAACCAACGTTCAATCTATTTTTCCATTTAGAAAAAATATCTGGAGTGAAGATGTTATAAAAGAAGTTCTGGCTAATAATAATATTCCAAAAGTAGCAAGGCTTTATGACAATCTTAGTCCAAGTCATTTAAAAGAAGATATACTCAAGAGAGTCAACCAGCCTATTTCACCAAACTTTCGGCAAGGACAGAAATTAGAATTCCTTTTAAACAGCGATATCAAATTATTCAATAGAGTTGTTTTTCATTATCTAAAAGAAAATACTGATTATCCCATAGCGCTTTTAGACGATTTCCCTTTAATAGAGAATGATGAAGTTTTAGTATTGGATGATATTTTTAAAATACTCGATGATAGTGGTGTTGGGATACCTGCATACTACATAAAAAAATCATACCAAGTAGAAATTGACGGTAAATTAGAAACCGGCACTTACTCACGTAGCAGGTCTGGTTGCTTTTTTTGTTTTTACCAGCAGAAAATAGAATGGGTCTGGCTACTTGAAAACCACCCTGCCCTATTCGATAAAGCCAAAGAATATGAAAAGGATGGTTACAACTGGATGGATACTGAAACATTAGAGGAACTATCCAAACCCGAACGTGTTCAAGCAATCAAGAAAGAACATTTCACTAGAATGAAAAGACAGCTAAGTAAAAGGAACACTAACAGCTGGAAAGATGAAATTATTGAAGCAGAAGGCCTTGGTTGTGCCAGTTGTTTCATTTAAAATATAAATATTATGAGTGATAAAATTGATTTATCCATAGATGCCGGTAGGCTTCTATTTGGATTGAGCAGAATTGGCTATACAACCTCTGCTGCCATTTGCGATATCATAGATAACTCTGTAAGGGCTAATGCAAATAATATAAACCTCTTAATCAAAAAAGAACGCGAAGACTTTTCCGACTATAAAAGGAACAATGTCAAGGAATATATCATCATAGATGATGGTGATGGTATGGATGAAGGTGCAATTGAAGAGGCATTAAAACTCGGTTCAACAGATGACCATTATGATGACAAATCGCTATCGAAATTTGGATTAGGCCTAAAATCCGCTTCTTTTTCGCAAGGTGATGTACTTAAAGTTATTTCTTCAAATGGAACGGGATTTAACAAGTATGAAGTCTCTCTACCAAAAGTAATGGAAGCAAAAGAATATTTTGCTGAAAAGACTGAAATTGAAGAGAATGAATCTGAACTGATTGAAACCTATCTAAAAGAAGGTAAGGGTACCATCATTATCATTTCTGAAATTAGACTAAACAACCATCCGAGTGTCAGAAACACCATTAAAGAACTTAAGACAAAAGTTGGTGTAATCTATTTCTATTTCCTTTCTGAAAGCGGTGTGAATATTACCATTGGTGATAAAAAGATTGATGCCATTGACCCATTGTTTGTATCAGAAGCTAACGAGAATGGAAACTTGAACGAAAATGAATGGGATGGAACCGAAGTGCGATGGATTGAGAAACCAAAAGAACTTACTCTTGACGATGAACTGGAAATAAATGTAACTATTGAAATTACCCAACTTCCCTATCCACCTATCTATAGAATTAAAAATATAGGCGAATCAAGAGACAAAGAAGTTCGCGAAAGATATTTAATTGAGGCTGGTAATTACGGCTTTTATGTTTATAGAAATAAAAGACTCATATCCTGGGCTTCTAACTTACAAGGTATCATCCCATACGATCAAGATTTTTATGCCTTTAGGGGAAGAATACTCATCAATGATGAAGCAGACGATTTCTTCAATATTGATGTAAAAAAATCTTCGCTAACCCTTTCTGAAGAAGCATTTAGAAACATAAGTGATTTTACCAAAGAAGCCAAAAGCAAAAGTAAGGCGGCTTGGAAAAATGCAGGTAAGATAAGTCGTGATATCATAAATAAAGCACCTAATGAAATCGCAAATAAGCTCTTAGAAGAATTTGAACAGATAGAAATTCTACCAGGTGATGACCTACCTGATGAGGAAATAGCCTTAGAAAGATTAAAGGCTATAACCGATGATATGACCTCAAAAATTAAGTGGATAATTAAAATGATGAAAGAGGACAAGGGTGAAGAAGTTGGGGATTCTGTTGACGACGACTATACAGAAGAAGAAAAGGAAGAAGCCATTAAAGGCGAAAAGAACCCTAACCTCACTAAAATATTCAGGGTATCCTCTGTTGAAGACAATCTGCTTTGGGAACCTTACTATGATACCGATTTAGGTAATTGTGTAAGGATTAATAAAATTCACCGGTTTGCAAGATTAATCTATGAAGATAATGCAGAGAACAGAGATTTACAGATTCTCTTTGATTTAATGATGCTTCAGTTTGCCGATTCCGAATTATACGCCTATAAAAATATTGGAAAATATGAGTACGATGACCTCAAGGTTATTTTGAGGGAATCCAGAAGGATAGTGTCCGAATTTCTTGCTAATATGTGCAGAAAATTAGAGAACGATTTGCCACCAAATTACAGTGACGAGAAGTATGCTTGAAACTAGTATCCTCGGTGCATTCAATGGTGCCGACCAAGCCTATATCTATATTTGGCTTTCGAAAAAACACAAAATAGTGTACGTGGGAATGACCAATAGTTATACAGGGACAATTGGAAGAGCAGGTGCTCATTTTAACAGAACAGGGACTCTCAGAAAGCGATTTAATGAAGCTAAGGGCTACGAAGTCAATGATGTTGATGACATCCTTCTTTTATCTTTTCCACTACCAAAATCAAGAGAATTCACCTCTGTAGAAAAATCCTATAGAGAGGCTGTAGAATACCTTGTACAGAAAGAACTTATATTATTGCGAGGAAAACTCAACCCTACTTTTGATGTTATTTCCTGGGTAAGGTTGAGTCCTAGAACTGGAAATTCGAGAATCAAGAAATTAGCTGCTTCAATAGTAGAATCTTTTGAAACTAACTATTCACGTTTTTAATTGCGTTTAACAATGTATCTAATTGTGATTGAGTTGTGGGACTTCCAAAACTTATCCTGATACTACAATCTGCTTTTTTCTTACTCAATCCCATACTTTTAAGAACATGAGATTGTTCCATTAATCTAGAGTTACAGGCTGAACCCATTGACACCGAAATTAAGTTTTTGTTCTTTAGAATAAATGACTCAGCATCTTGATTTGAAAGTTGAATATTCATAATGTAAGGGCTTCTACTAGCTGATAATCCATTTACAGCCGCTAGTTTAGATTGATGTAGTTCTTCTTGCAAATAACTATTCAAATCTTGAATCTTTTTATAATTGCTTTCTAATTCTGTCATCGCAAGTTCACTTGCTTTTCCTAAACCAACAATTCCTGGTACATTTAGAGTTCCTAAATTAATAGATTCAATACGTTGTTTAACCAATGTACCCGATTTTGTTTTGGCAGTTGTTTTTACCAATAAGCCACCAATGCCTTTAGGCCCATAAATTTTATGGGCGTTGAAACATAATAAGTCGATGTTTTCATTTTGAAAGTTTAGTGGAAGTTTACCGTAAGATTGCGTTGCATCCGTAAAAAAAAGAACATTCTTCTTCTTGCATATAGCACCAATATCGTTGATATCGGCAATCACCCCAGTTTCATTGTTCGCGTGCATTAAGGCTACGAGTATTGTATCCTTACCAATACTATGTTCCAGTATGCTTATATCTATTTTTCCATTTTCATCAACATCAAGATAGGTTACCTGAGCACCGATTTTTTCCAAATCCTTGCACGTATCCAAAACGGCTTTGTGCTCTGCCTTTGATGTAATAATATGGTTTCCTATATCTAAACTGTTATAGAAAACTTGACTAATAGCCAATTTGATGGATTCGGTTGAACCGCTGGTAAAGAAGACCTCACTTTCTTTACAGTTTACAAACTTGGAAATTTGATTTTTGGCTTTTTCAACTGCCTTAAAAGCCATTGCCCCTTGCTTATGAGTGCTACTAGATGCATTTCCATAATAACTGAGAAAATATGGCGACATTGCCTTATAAACTTCCTGTTTTATAGGTGTGGTTGACGCATAATCAAAATATATTGGTTCTTTGTTCACTATTTTTGAATAACAAATGCAAAGTTAAAAATATAAATATCTATTTTTTGGGTTTAGAATTCTTTTTAATAGATTTTACAATTAAAACTATCTCTTTTAAAAATAATGCAATTGTATGTCTTAAATTTCCAAAAATTGCTGTGTACATATTTTTCATAAACTTACTCGTTTTAAAAAGTTTAGCAAACTATGAGCTAACATCGTTAGATTAATATCTTTAACAAAATAACTTTCCTCATCTATGTTGCTCAAAAACCCCAATTCCAATAGAATAGAACTGCAATAGCTAATTGTTTCTCTCAACACCTGAAAATTAGCAAACTTCACACCTCTACTCTCAAAACCTAAACTCTTATTAAGGTCATCTTGCAGTTGAAAAGCAAGCCAACTAGAATCATCTGAGTATCTAGATATAGCCTTAGCCACATAAACTTCAATCCCTCTCGCATCCGGATTATCAGAATGATTGCAATGTAAAGAGACAAATAAATCTGCTTTAAGAGCTCTCGCCAGCTTGGTTCTATCCGATAACGAAATAAGCGTATCACTATACCTGGTTAAATAAATATCCAAAGGCTTATCCATTTCATTATTCAGCTTCAAAATGGCAATAGCAACAGCCAAAATCACATCCTTTTCTTGGATACCATTTATGCCTACTGCACCAGAATCTTTTCCGCCGTGTCCAACGTCAATTACAATTCGTTTTTGAGCATTCAATTCTTGTCCAAAAATGACACACACTTTTAAGAGCAAAATCACAAAACTGACGTTTTTGAGCACTTTTTTCATTTTCAATTTTCAGGTTATCAACAACTTCCCTTCAAAATTCCATAGGATTTGATACCAAATAATAGCAACGGAATTCAATTG
>TARA_R110002049_G_scaffold112951_1_pt1 | contig 12564 bp, 9 predicted proteins | sample TARA_R110002049 | Tara Oceans TARA_R110002049 (sample SAMEA4396941) | marine metagenome | biome: Polar Biome; feature: [SRF] surface water layer (ENVO:00010504); material: water (ENVO:00002006), including particulate matter (ENVO:01000060) such as... | depth 5 m | reverse complement strand
TGGGTAAAACCGGGCTGAAACTGGCTATCGCACACCTGATGATTGCCGGAGTGGCACTCAGGGCAAGTACCACACCCACCCACGAATGGAACCGTGACACGGTCACCAATGCGCCACTTTTTTACGTCTTTGCCCACGACTTCAATCACACCGGAAAGCTCATGCCCCGGCACATGGGGAAGCTGGATATCGGTGTCATGCCCCACCCAACCATGCCAATCGCTGCGGCAAACGCCAGTCGCCATGACGTTCACCACAACGCCGTGCGGCTCAGGGGTGGGATCAGGCAGTTGTTGGATCTGTGGTGGGGCGGAAAATTGCTCAAAAACAACGGCTTTCATTCAGGTCTCCTACGCTTATCGCTTTTGTACTTTATAACGGCTCCTGCGGATAAGACGCGAATTTATTGGCTATTAATGTTTAATCGCCCCACGACCTGAAACGAATCATCCGTTGGGCGCACCACGATCATCTCACCCGAACCAACGCCGCCGCCCACCAACGCCGTGATGTTCACCTGATGAGTGACCAGCAACAAATTTCCCGGCCCCTGCCACGCGGTAATCTGCTCTTGGGCGGTTTGAGTAATTGACGCCTGATCACCGCGCCCGCGAAAGAAGGAGTCTAACCAGGGTGTAGGCTCTACAGGCCCCAGCGCCATCAGTTCAGCGGTATCCATTGCCCGGCACCAGCTTGATGAATACACCGCCGCAATGGGGATCTCCCGCTCCCGAAATGCACGACCAACGGCTTGCGCCTGAGCACGGCCACCCGCAGAAAGGTTGCGCTGAGTCTCGCAGCGACCACGCTCAAATCCTGGCGGATCACCAGTGCCAGGAGCCAGGGAGTGGCGCATGAGAATCACCAAGCCGCCCTCCTGTAGCGCCTGCCAAGTTGCCACATTTGCCTGAGCAGTGGTCGAGAATATGCTCAACACACCAAGCAACAGGGTTAACGGTAAGTAGCGTAAGGTGGGCATGGGGAAACCTCAGTGGCTGTGCCATTTAAAATTAAGAACTAACGGGAAATCGGCCTCACACTCAAGCGTTATCGCTCGCCCAAAAAGTTATAATCAGCACCAATTTTCGAAGCACCAAGCTGATACTGAAGCACCCCAATAGCTTTATGTGCTGTTTGATTGCAAAGTACACGACATTTTAAGCGTGTGGCGGCTCGCTTGGCGCCGACACGACCGTAATGTAAGGATCCCAAATGGCCATTAAGAAGAACGAGCTCTACTCATCCCTTTGGGCAAGCTGCGATGAACTGCGCGGCGGTATGGATGCCAGCCAGTACAAAGACTATGTGCTGACCCTGCTGTTTATGAAGTACGTGTCAGACAAGTATAAAGGTGACCCCTACGGCATGATTGTGGTGCCACAAGGAGCCAGCTTTGACGATATGGTCGCGCTAAAAGGCGATAAGGAAATTGGCGACCGTATCAACAAAATCATCAGCGCACTGGCCGAGCAGAACGAACTAAAAGGCGTGATTGATGTGGCCGACTTCAATGATGAAGACCGGCTGGGTAAAGGCAAGGAGATGGTGGATCGCCTCACCAAGTTGATCGGCATCTTTGAAGGGCTGAACCTTTCCGCCAATCGCGCCGATGGCGATGATCTACTGGGTGATGCCTACGAATACCTGATGCGCCACTTCGCCACCGAATCCGGCAAATCCAAGGGCCAGTTCTACACGCCGTCGGAAGTCTCGCGCATTCTGGCGAAAGTGATCGGTATCAGCGCCAGTACACCGCAGGACGCCACGGTGTACGACCCGACATGCGGTTCGGGATCACTACTGCTTAAAGTCAGTGATGAGGCCCCGCGTGGCCTGTCGATTTTCGGCCAGGAAATGGACAACGCGACAAGCGCCCTCGCGCGTATGAACATGATCCTGCACAACACCGCCACGGCCAAAATCTGGCAAGACAACACGCTGAGTGCCCCTCAGTGGAAGGACACTAACGGCCAGCTGAAAACCTTCGATTTTGCCGTGGCCAACCCACCGTTCTCCAACAAAAACTGGACGAGCGGCCTCAATCCCAACGAAGACGAGTTTGGCCGTTTTACCTGGGGCATACCGCCGGAAAAGAACGGCGACTACACCTTTCTACTGCACATACTAAAAAGCCTGAAAAGTACCGGTAAAGGGGCGGTCATTCTGCCCCACGGCGTGCTATTTCGGGGCAATGCCGAAGCCCGCATTCGTGAAAACCTCATCAAGCAGGGCTACATCAAAGGCATTATTGGCCTGCCCGCCAACCTGTTTTACGGCACCGGCATACCTGCCTGTATTATTGTGATTGATAAAGAGAACAGCCACGCGCGTAGCGGTATCTTTATGATCGATGCCAGCAAAGGCTTTATGAAAGAGGGCAACAAAAATCGCCTGCGCAGCCAGGACATCCACAAAGTTGTGGATGTCTTCACCAAGCAGCTAGCCCTGCCACGCTATAGCCGCATGGTGCCTCTAGCTGAAATCGCCGCTAATGAGTACAACCTCAATATTCCGCGCTACATCGATTCAAGCGAGCCGGAAGACCTTCACGACCTCAGCGCCCACTTGCAGGGCGGTATCCCCACGCGTGATGTCGATGCGTTAAACGACTACTGGCAGGTGTTTCCCGCCATGCGTGCCACGCTGTTTGCCGATGAACGCTCCGGGTACTGCCGTTCGCTAGTGGCCGCCGCCGAAGTAAAAGGCAGCATACTCAACCACCCAGAATTTACCGCGTTTGCCCGCCAAAGCCTGCAACCCTTTTCGCGTTGGCGTGAGCGTGCAGCCCTGAAGCAAATAAGCATTGGCGACAAACCCAAAGAGCTGATTCATACCATCAGCGAAGACCTGCTGGAAAGCTACACCGGCCAGCCTTTGTTGAGTAAATATGACATCTACCAGATCCTGATGGACTACTGGGCAGAAGAGATGCAGGACGATGTCTATGTGCTGATACAGGATGGCTGGGCAGCCGGTAGCATCATGCGCAAACTGGTGGTAAAAAAAGGCGAAAAGCTAAAAGAAACGCCAGACCTCATCATCAACAAAACCAAATACAAGGCCGAGCTTATTCCCCCCGCGCTGATCGTTGCGCGTTATTTCGCAGACGAACAGGCCCGCATTGATGCCCTACAAACCGCGGTAGACAGCGCCACACAAGAACTGGAAAGCTATATTGAAGAAAATAGCGGGGAAGATGGCCTGCTAAATGATGCGTTGAACGATAAAGACAAGGTCACCAAAGTCACGGTCACGGCGCGGCTAAAGCTCGCCACTGACGCCGATGAAAAAGTGGCGCTAAAGCAGACTAAAAAGCACTTCGACGCCGAAGCCAGTGCTAAGAAAGCGCTCAAAGATGCTCAAGAAGCGCTGGATATTGCAGTTTTCAAGCACTACCCAACGCTTAGCGAAGCCGAGATCAAAACGCTGATTGTCGAAAATAAATGGCTCGCCACCCTGCAACGCCAGATTGAAGCAGAGATTGAGCGCGTCACCCAGCAGCTTGCCAACCGCGTGAAAGAACTAGAGGAGCGCTATGCCGAGCCGCTCCCTACCATCACCCAGTCGGTCGAGCAGTTAAGTGACAAAGTAGCGCAGCATTTACGCGCCATGGGGCTAAGCCTATGAAGGAGCAGAACCCAACAGCATTGCATAGCCTGGTTAGCGCGATTGCCCAGCAGATAGAGCAAGCACGCGGGCAGGTGCGCCAAGCTGTGAATACGGCCATGGTAAAAAGCTACTGGGAAATAGGCCGATTGATTGTCGAGCATGAGCAGCAAGGCAGCAGCCGTGCCGAATACGGTAAACAGCAGCTCCAGCAGCTTTCGCACCAGCTTACCGAGCGGCTGGGTAAAGGCTTTGATGTCACCAACTTGCGTAATATGCGCCGCTTTTATCAAGCCTTTCCAATTCGGGAGACAGTGTCTCTCGAATTGAGCTGGTCGCATTACAATCTGCTGTCCAAGGTAGACAGCCCCAGTGCTCGGGCGTGGTATCAACAAGAGGCGGAACAGCACAGCTGGAGTGTTCGCGCCCTAGAGCGCCAGATTAGCACCCTGTACTACGAGCGCCTGCTGGCCAGCCAGAACAAAGCCTTGGTAGAACAGGAAGCAAAAGACAACACCCAGCCGTTGGCAGAAACCGCCAAAGACTACCTGCGCGATCCTTACATTCTGGACTTCCTAAACCTACAGGATAAAACCTACCAGGAAAGCCAGTTAGAACAGGCGATTATCAGCAATCTGCAGCAGTTTCTGCTGGAACTGGGCAAAGGTTTTGCCTTCGTAGAGCGCCAGCAGCGTATCCGCTTTGACGACGAAGATTTCTACATCGACTTGGTATTCTACAACTTCAAACTGAAGTGCTTTTTGCTGGTGGATCTAAAACTTGGCAAGCTTAAGCATCAGGATATCGGCCAGATGGATACCTACGTGCGCCTATACGATGAGCAGCGCAAAGGTAGCGACGACAACCCCACCATCGGCCTGGTGCTGTGCAGTGAAAAAAGCGAGGCGGTAGTGAAGTACTCGGTGCTGGCCGAGCAAAAACAGCTATTCGCCGCAAAGTACCTGCCCTATTTACCGAGCGAAGAAGAGCTCAAACGCGAGCTGGAGCGCGAGCGCGCGCAGGCAATGGAACAACTCCAGCAGCAGGAGCCAGATAATGAGTGATCAGGTAGCGGAAGTGAGTGCAACGTATTTGGTTGAAGCGGCGCGGGATGCCGTGCCGGTGGGGTATAAGCAGACTGAAGTTGGGGTTATCCCAGCGGATTGGCAACTAGATAAAATTAGCAACCTGGTTTCCATAACAACAGGTAGTAAGAATACACAAGATAAGGTTACCGATGGCTTATATCCCTTTTTTGTCAGATCACAACAAATAGAGAGAATTAACACTTTCTCTTTTGATGGTGAAGCCGTATTAACTGCAGGAGATGGTGTAGGTACAGGAAAAATATTTCACTACATTAATAGTAAATTCGATTTTCATCAACGCGTGTACTTAATGTACAACTTTGGTGAGAAGATAGATGGTTACTATTTCTATATTTTTTTTAGTAATAATTTCTATGATCGAATCATGTCAATGACCGCAAAGTCATCGGTAGACTCGGTCAGGCGTGAAATGATTGCTGAAATGCCGCTTGTTCTTCCGCCCAAAAAAGAACAAACCGCCATCGCCAATGCTCTCTCTGATGTCGATGCACTAATCAGCGAGCTGGAAAAGCTGGTCACCAAAAAACAAGCTATTAAAACCGCTTCCATGCAGCAGTTGCTAACTGGTCGCACACGTCTGCCGCAATTTGCGTTTCGTGAAGATGGTACGCCAAAGGGCTATAAGCAAAGTGAGCTGGGGGAGATACCGGAAGATTGGAAAGTATGTGAGCTTCAAGATGCAGTCGAGTTTCTGGATGGTTTACGCCGACCCATTAAATCGGGTGATCGTGCAAAAATTAGCGGCATCTACCCGTATTACGGTGCATCTGGGATCGTTGATTATGTAAATAACTATATCTTTGACGATGAACTAATTTTACTAGGCGAAGATGGTGAGAACATCCTTAGTAGAAGCCTACCTCTTGCATTTAAGGTTTCAGGAAAAGTATGGGTAAATAATCATGCCCATGTCATGAAGCCAAATTCACATTTCAACATAGTTTATTTAACGGAGTTTCTAGAGAGTTTAGATTATTCGTTGCTTAACTCAGGTACAGCTCAACCAAAGCTTAACAAACAAAATTGCCTAAAAATTAAAGTCGCCGAACCTAGCAAAGCAGAACAGGTTGCCATCGCCACCACCCTATCCGATATGGACGAGGAAGTTCAGGCACTGGAACAGCGTCTTGGCAAAACCCGACAAGTTAAGCAGGGTATGATGCAAGAGCTGCTAACGGGTAAAACGCGCTTGGTAGCACCACCTGTTTAAGTCGCCAATGCACAGGCCGTTTTAACAGGCTCGTATAAGAGATAAAAAAGGGAACAGGGTTATGAGCAACGTCGGCCAGCGTGAGCGCGCCACCCAACAGCGTATTGTTGCGTTTTTTCAGTCCGAACTGGGCTATCGCTACCTGGGCGATAAGCATGATCAGGACAATAAGAATATCGATGTAGCGCAGCTCAGCACCTGGCTAAGGCAGCGTGGCACCAGTGAAATGTTGATTACGCGGGCGATGCGCCAGTTGGAAATCGCCGCGGCGCTGGGCGAAGGCAAAAAACTCTACTACGCCAATAAAGAGGTCTACCGGCTGCTGCGCTATGGCGTAAAGGGCAAGGAAGGCGCGGGCGAGCAAAATCAGACCGTTTGGCTGATCGACTGGGAATACCCGGAAGCCAATGACTTTGCCCTTGCTGAAGAAGTCTCCATCAAGGGTGAAAACAAAAAGCGCCCGGACATTGTGCTGTATGTGAATGGCATTGCGCTGGGCGTGATTGAGCTTAAGCGCTCGTCGGTGTCGGTTGCGGAAGGTATTCGTCAGAACCTGGATAACCAGAAAAAAGCCTTTATCCGTGATTTTTTCAGCACTATGCAGTTGGTGATGGCAGGCAATGACACCCAAGGGCTGCGCTACGCCACCATCGAAACCCCGGAAAAGTATTACCTGGAGTGGAAGGAAGACACCGCCAATCCTTTTGATTACACCTTGGACTTTCACCTGAGCCGCCTTTGCAACAAGGCGCGTTTCCTGCAAGTGATCCATGACTTTATCGTTTTTGATGCCGGAGTTAAAAAGACCTGCCGCCATAATCAGTTCTTTGGCGTTGAAGCGTCGAAACAGCATATTGCCCGCCGTGAAGGCGGAATTATTTGGCACACCCAAGGCTCGGGTAAAAGCCTCACCATGGTGTGGCTGGCCAAATGGATTCGCGAGCATATTAAAGATAGCCGTGTGTTAATCGTGACCGACCGAACGGAGCTAGATGAGCAAATCGAGAAGGTGTTTACCGGCGTGGATGAGGATATTTACCGCACTAAAAGCGGCTCCGATCTCATCGCCACCCTCAACCAGCCGAACCCTTGGTTAGTCTGTTCGCTGGTACACAAGTTTGGCCATCACTCTGAGTCGCAAAGCGATGCCGCCACCGATGCGTTTATCAAAGAGCTGAAGCAGTCATTGCCGCAAGGTTTCCGCGCCAAGGGTGACCTGTTTGTGTTTGTGGATGAGTGCCACCGCACCCAAACCGGCAAACTGCACGAGGCAATGAAGGTGCTCCTGCCGGATGCTCTGTTTATCGGTTTTACCGGCACCCCGTTAATGAAGAAGGATAAGAAAAAGTCCATTGAGGTTTTTGGCGCTTATATTCACACCTATAAGTTTGATGAAGCGGTGGCCGATGGCGTTGTGCTGGATCTGCGCTATGAAGCCCGTGATATCGACCAGACCATTACCTCGCAGAAGAAAGTGGATGACTGGTTTGACGCCAAGACGCGCGGCTTATCCAATATTGCTAAAACGCAGCTCAAACAGAAGTGGGGCACTATGCAAAAGGTGCTCTCCAGCAAGTCCCGCTTACAGCAGATCGTTAACGATATTTTGCTGGATATGGACACTAAACCCCGGCTGATGGACGGTCGTGGCAACGCCATGCTGGTGTGCGCTAGCGTCTACCAAGCCTGTAAAGCCTACGAGATGTTCAATCAGTCAGATCTGGCGGGTAAAGTCGCCATCGTCACCAGTTTTCAACCCACGGCAGCCAGCATTAAAGGCGAGGCAACGGGTGAAGGCCTGACTGAAAAGCTCTTCAAGTACGATACCTACCGCAAGATGCTGGCGGATTACTTCGAGCAGCCCGAAGATAAAGCCGCCAGCCAAGTAGAAGCGTTTGAAAAAGAAGTGAAGAAGCGTTTTGTCGATGAACCAGGGCAGATGCGGTTGCTGATTGTGGTCGATAAGTTGCTAACAGGGTTTGATGCCCCATCAGCTACCTATCTCTACATTGATAAGCAAATGGCCGATCACAACCTGTTCCAGGCTATCTGCCGCGTCAACCGGCTGGACGGGGATGACAAAGAGTACGGCTACGTTATCGACTACAAAGATCTGTTCCGCTCCCTGGATAAAGCGATTACTGATTACACCCAGGAGGCGTTTGACGGCTACGATAAAGAGGATGTCGCAGGCTTGCTCAAAGACCGTTTAGAGCAGGCCCGTGAGGATCTCGATAACGCGCTGGAAATGGTGCGCGCCCTGTGCGAACCGGTAAAAGCCCCCCGCCATACCCAAGACTATATTCACTACTTCTGCGGCGAGTCTGGAAGCAATCAAGATGAACTAACGGAAAAAGAGGCTCTGCGTTTAAGTCTTTATCAGTACGTTGCTAAGTTGTTGCGCGCGTTTGCCAATATCGCCAATGAAATGCCTGATGCGGGCTACTCCAGCGCTGAGATTGACGCTGTACGCCGGGAAGTCACGCATTTTGAAGGCGTACGAGATGAAGTGAAGCTGGCGAGCGGTGATCTCGTCGAAATGAAGCGCTTTGAACCGGCCATGCGCCATCTGCTAGATATGTATATCCGCGCAGACGACAGCGAAGTGCTGATGGATTTTGAAGAGCTGGGGCTGATTGAGCTGATCGTCGAGAAAGGCGAGGATGCGGTGAAGGCACTGCCAGAAAATATTCGCAATAATACCGAGGCCATGGCGGAAACCATCGAAAACAACGTACGCAAAACGATTGTTGATGAAAACCCGGTCAACCCCAAATATTACGAACAGATGTCCGTGTTACTGGACGAACTGATCAAGCAACGCAGGCAGCAAGCCGTTACGTATCAAGAATACCTACAACTTATTCGTGATTTATCCAGAAGGGTGATTCGCCCTGAACAAAGTACCGCGGATTATCCAGCCACCATTGATTCGAATGCTAAGCGTGCGCTTTACGACAACTTCGGCAAAGATGAGCAGCTTGCCACGAAAATCGATGAAGCGATTCGCCATACCAAAAAAGCGGATTGGGTGGGGGATCGCTTTAAAGAACGCGAAATTGCCAATGCCGTACGCCAAGAAACCGCCGGTTACGAGGTAGATATCCAAAGCGTACTGGAACTCGCCAAAGCCCAGAAAGATTATTTATGAGTAGAGACGCAACCTGATGGCAAATATCGAGATTGGCACGATAGCCATGCAGCTCAATCGTAAAGCGATCAAACATCTACACATTAGCGTACTGCCGCCGGATGGTCGTGTGCGGGTTTCTGCGCCTACCGCCATGTCAGACACGTCGATACGTATGGCGGTCATCAGCCGCATCCCGTGGATTAAACAGCAGCAGCGCGACTTTGCTAAGCAACCACGCCAGTCCGAACGTGAAATGGTCAGCGGTGAGTGCCATTACCTTTGGGGCAAAGCGCATCGTCTCAATCTTGTTGAGCGAAGCGGCAAGCATGACATCAAAGTCAGTCGGCGCAAGCTCCACTTGCATGTAAATCCAAACACCTCTCTCGATAATAAACATCGGGTATTAATCGAGTTTTACCGGGCAGAAATCAAATCCCGCATCCCCGAGCTGCTCACCTACTGGCAAGATAAGATCGGTGTTGAAGCGTCTGGCTGGGGCGTCAAAAAGATGAAAACCAAATGGGGCAGCTGCAACACCGAGGCGAAACGCATTTGGCTGAACCTCGAACTGGCAAAAAAGCCACCGGAGTGCCTTGAGTACATTTTGGTGCATGAGTTGGTACATTTGCTGGAACGCCACCACAACGAACGCTTTATGGCCTATATGGACAAATACCTGCCCGATTGGCGTGAACGCCGGAACCTGCTTAATAGCATGCCATTGGCACATAACCATTGGCTTTATTAATTTTTTTGAAGAGCTACTAAAAGAATAAAAGAAGCGCCATTCTAATGCTCTGCAATTGTTACACCCTTTGTTGTCCTATCGACTTCGAGCCTCCGTGACACAAACTAATTTTGAAACTATAATTTCAAAATTAACGTAAAAATGAAGGTATAGCTTTATGCCATCCCGCTCAGCGGTTGTGTTCCCCAAGGATATCAAGGTGTTAAAAACACTAGGTGAGAATATTTTGCTTGCCATGAAGCGACGCAAGATCACCCAAACCCAGCTTTCAGAGCGCACTGGGCTTTCCATGCCAACGCTGCGCAATATTCTGCGTGGTGAGCCGAGCGTCTCAATGGGCCATTACCTGGTAGTGTTATCGTCGCTTGGACTTGCTAGCGATTTAACGAAGGTAGCATTAGACGATGAGTTTGGGCGCAAACTGCAAGATATCGAGCTGCTAAAAACATCGAATAAGGCTTCTAACAAGTCGAAAAACGCTAGCTCTGTGGTTTATCGCCCTTCCACTGAAGGCAGGCGTTGATCATGAGTAAATCGATATGGGTCTATGCCGATTGGTTTACTACGCAGCCGCCAGAGCTAGTTGGGAGACTAGAAGTGGACCTTGTTCGGGGCAGCGAAGTCTACCGCTTCGCGTATGCGCAGGCATGGCTCGACTCTCCGCTTGCTGTACAGATTGACCCTGAGTTGCAGTTGTTTTCGGGTGATCAGTTCAATAATGACGCGCGCAATTTCCGTGTATTTTTAGATTCTTGCCCAGATAGATGGGGGCGCGTACTCATGCAACGGCGTGAAGCGGTTGTGGCTCGGCAGGAGGGTAGACGTTTAGCAAAACTCAACGAGTCCGACTATCTCCTGGGTGTGCACGATACGTTTCGCATGGGTGGGCTGCGCTTTAAGTTACAAGAAGACGGACCTTTTCTCGATAACCATCAACAGTTTGCTGCGCCGCCATTATCTAGCCTGAGAGAATTGGAGTTTGCGGTCAGCCAAATAGAGCTACAGCCTGATTTGGATAGCCCCGACTATCTAAAGTGGTTGTATATGCTGGTTTCGCCCGGCTCGTCGCTGGGCGGGGCGAGACCAAAAGCCTGTGTCATGGATGGCGATGATCTTTGGCTAGCAAAATTTCCCAGCCGGTATGACGATTACGATATAGCCGCATGGGAATACTTGCTTTATCGCATGGCAGTGGATGCGGGCATCGAAATGGCGCCTTGCCGACTTCAGCGGTTCAATAGTCCCCACCACACCTTTCTAACCCAACGCTTTGACCGTGTTGGCAGCTTACGTCGGCACTTTAGTTCAGCGATGACTCAGCTGGGTTATTACGATGGCGATGCGGGCGCTAGCTATCTTGAGCTAGCCCAGTTTCTTATCGAGCAAGGAGCCAATACTGAGCAAGACCTACACCAACTTTGGCGCAGAATGGTGTTCAACATACTTGTCTCAAACGCCGATGATCATCTGCGCAACCATGGTTTCTTGTTGGCGGAAAATAATAGCGGCTGGCGACTATCGCCCGCCTACGATATCAATATCTCGCTGGGGGCTGCAGGGCTGCATTTAAATATTGATGAGCACTCCAATGCGCTGGATTTAGAGTTAGCGCTGGAAGTTTCACCCTATTTTCAGCTGTCACCAAGTAAGGCACGGCTAATTATTGATCAGCTCCAAAAGATAACGCACCAGTGGCAGCAATATGCCAATGAAATAGGTATTCACCGGCAAGAGCAGCAGTTAATCGCATCCGCCATTATGTGAAACTATAACTTAAAAAAATAGAATATTTAGAAACTATAGTTTCAGCTATTATTACTCAATATTTTGGATTTGCTCCCGCATCTGCTCGATCAGCACCTTTAACTCCACCGCGCAGCGGGTCGTCTCTGCCACCACGGATTTTGATGAGAGCGTATTAGCTTCCCGGTTGAGCTCCTGCATCAGGAAATCCAGGCGGCGGCCTTTGGGGCCTTTCTGGGCGAGCTGGTGGCTCACTTCTTCGATATGCGCCGTTAAGCGGTCTAGCTCTTCATCTACATCGGCTTTTTGGGCTACGAGCACCAGCTCGGCTTCCAGGCGTTGGGGGTCGAGTTCTGTTTTGGCGACTTCCAGGCGTTCCAACAGCTGGGCGCGTTGGCGCTCCAGAATCTGCGGCAGCAGGCTGCGCACGGTAGCAACCTGCTCGCTTACTGCCGCCAAGCGGGTGGTGATCATCTCGGCGAGCTTGTCGCCTTCACGGGCGCGGGCATCAATCAGCTCATTCAGTGCTTGGTCAAACAGTGTTTTGGCGGCGGCTTTGATGGCGTCTTGGTCGAGGTGCTGGGTTTCCATCACACCGGGCTGGTTGAGCAGCGCGAGCGTGGTAGGCGGCACGGCGCTGGGCACTTGCTGCTGAATGGCCGCTAGTGCATCGGCAATTTCTTTCAGGCGCTGGGCGTTCACCGCAGGGGCTTGAGCGGTGTCGGCACTCTCGAATCTTACGCTGCACTCGACTTTGCCACGCGCCAAGCGAGTGCGCAGCGCTTCGCGCAGTACCGGCTCTAAATCACGCAGGCTTTCGTGCAGGCGGAAGTGGGGCTCTAAGTAGCGCTGGTTCACCGAGCGAATTTCCACCTGCAGGGTGCCGAAAGGAGCAGCCTGCTCGGTGCGGGCGAAGGCGGTCATGCTGTGTACGCGGCTGGAAGTGGCCATGTTTGATCCTGATAGTGAGCAACGGTGTATAAAGCATTGCCAACAGTCTACCCGATAGGCCAAT
>TARA_R110002049_G_scaffold113677_2_pt1 | contig 12577 bp, 13 predicted proteins | sample TARA_R110002049 | Tara Oceans TARA_R110002049 (sample SAMEA4396941) | marine metagenome | biome: Polar Biome; feature: [SRF] surface water layer (ENVO:00010504); material: water (ENVO:00002006), including particulate matter (ENVO:01000060) such as... | depth 5 m | reverse complement strand
CTCGAAATTTTAATTCCAAAAGATTATCATGGTACACATGAAGGTCATTTTAAGGGTTATGTAAAAAATACTACTAAACGACAAATGGCTGTAGGACGTGATTTGTATGGACTTAAAAAAAGTGGTGAAACGTTTCCCGTAGAAGTAGGATTAAATCCTCTAACAATTTATGGAAACACTTATGTACTTGCTTTAGTAAAAGATATTACAGAACGTAAAAAAGCAGAACAAGAGCTATCGCATTGGGCTAATATCTTTAACGAATCTTTAAATGAGATTTATATATTTGATTGTGAAACGTATAATTTCGTCAACGTAAATCAAGGTGCGCAAAAAAATATTGGTTATGATTTAACTGAATTAAAATCACTCACACCTCTAGACATTAAGCCACACTACAACAAAGAACAATTTGTAGAAAAAGTTAAACCACTAGTTGAAGGGCTTGAAGAGAAACTAATTTTTGAAACGGTACACCAACGTAAAGATGGTACAACTTACCCAGTAGAAATCCATTTACAATTATCTATACTTGGTAACAAAAAAGTTTTTGTAGCCGTAATTTTAGATATTACAGAAAGAAAAAATTACACCGAAAAACTAGAAAGCACTGTAGAGAAACGTACAATAGAATTAAAAAAAGCACTCGCTAAAGAACAAGAGCTTAACGAATTAAAAACCAAGTTTTTATCACTAGTATCTCACGAATTTAAGACACCTCTAAGTGGTATTTTAACCTCTACAATGTTGCTTGAAAAATACAAATTAACAGAGCAACAAGATAAACGAGATAAGCACATTAAAACCATCTCTGACAAAGTTCATTATTTAAACAACATCTTAAATGATTTCCTTTCTGTTGAACGATTAGAAGAAGGAAGAATAAAATATTCACCTAGTTCTTTTAAGATAAGTAAAGTTGTAAACGAAGTTATTTATAACGCCAATATGTTATTAAAAGATGGTCAGCAAATAAATTACCCAGAGGATATTGATGGGTTTATGTTATACCAAGACGAAAAAATTATAGAATTGGCACTCTCAAATATTGTACACAATGCTATAAAGTATTCATCTGAGAATACTATAATAGATATTGATATCACACAAGACGAAACAAACACCTTTTTTAAGGTAAAAGATAATGGAATTGGTATTCCTTTAAAAGACCAGAAAAACATTTTTAACCGTTACTTTAGAGCCGAAAACGCACTACTTACTCAAGGTACAGGTATTGGTTTAAATATTGTAAAAGACCATTTAGAAAATTTAAAAGGAAACGTTTATTTTGAAAGTAAACCAGGAGAAGGAACCCTTTTTACTATTGAATTACCAAATAAAGCTGAATAATGAAACACGTATTATTAATTGAAGACGACGTAATTTTAAGAGAAAACACTGCTGAATTATTAGAGTTGTCAGGTTATGAAGTTGAAACTGCTGCAAACGGAAAAATTGGCGTTGAGAAAGCAAAAGAAACACTACCAGATATTATAATCTGTGATATTATGATGCCAGAATTAGATGGCTATGGTGTTTTAGAAGCCATATCTAAAGACAGTGTAACAAAGTATATACCATTTATCTTTTTATCTGCAAAAACAGAAAGACAAGATGTACGTAAAGGCATGGATTTGGGAGCTGATGATTACATCACTAAACCTTTTGGAGAAGATGAATTAACTAGTGCAATAGAAAGTCGTATTGCAAAAGCAGCTATTTTAAAGGAAGAACGTGAACAAAATAACAAAGCTACTACCAATGAAAACGAAATAAGAACTTTAAACGGCTTAAAGAACTATTTTGATGATAACGGTAATATTTTTTCGTACCCAAAAAATACGATTATCTATAGAGAACAAGATCACGCAAACTATATCTATCTTATAAATAAAGGTACTGTAAAATGCCATCAAATTGATGAGCAAGGCAAAGAATTAGTAACTACAATTTATAAAGAAGATGACCTGTTTGGTTATAGCACATTTACAAGTAATAAGCCACATAAAGAAACAGCAACCTCTATTCACGATGTAGAATTGACAGGTATTTCTGCAAAACAGTTTAGTGAAATCATAAACGATAATCATAAAATAGCTATAGAGTTAATACAGCTATTATCTGATAACATTTCTACAATGAAAAATCAGTTATTAGAAATGGCCTATAGTTCTGTATCTAAGAAAACCGCAACTACTATTTTAAAATTTGCTGAAAAAATAAACCGCAAACCAGAAGATCCAATAAAAATATCTAGGAGTGATTTAGCTAGTGTTGCAGGTATTGCTACAGAAACATTAATTAGAACTCTTACGAGTTTTAAAAGGCAAGGTATTATTAAAATTGAAGGAAGAAATATTCAAATTTTAGACATCGAAGAATTAAAAAGAATAGGCTAATCACTATAGGATTAGCCTAAAGATGATATATATCATTTTCGGTGCGGCATCTAACCTATAAATTTGTGTTAGTAAAGATGTTGCTTAATGAAAAATATACTACTACCAACGGATTTTTCCGAAAACTCATGGAATGCCATAAAATACGCCATCCTTTTTTTCGAAAAAACAGAATGCAATTTTTATTTATTGCATGTTAACAGATTAGATAGTTTGGCTATTTCTGATGCTTCATTAACACTAAATGAAACTCTAATAACAGAAGTTTACACTAAAACTACTAAGCAGAAGCTGCGCAACGTTTTAAAGCAAATTTTAAAATTAACACCAAACGATAACATTCATAAATTCTTTACACTTACAGATAATGGTTCTTTTATAGAATCCATCCGAAAAAATGTAAATGAAAAACAAATAGATTGTATTGTAATGGGTACTAAAGGTGCCTCAGAACTAGAAAAAATAATTTTAGGTTCTAATACAGCAGATGTTATTACTAAAGTTAAATGTAATGTGTTGGCAATTCCTGAAAATGCAGCGTATGTAACACCAAAAGAAATTGCTTTCCCAACAGACTACTTATTATCAAACAATTTACAGGTTCTAAAACCAATGGTTGATATCATTGAGCGATTTAATTCACATTTACGAATACTTCATATCAGCAAAAGCAAAGCCGATTTAAATGATGACCAAAAGGAGAATAAAGAATTATTGGAAGATTATCTTAATCCAAATCAATTTACGTTTCATCATTTAAATAATAAAAAAGTAGAAGATGCTGTAGAATGTTTTGTAGAAAGTAGAGCGGTTAATTTGATTTGTATGATTGCAAAAAATCTTAATTATTTTCAACAAATATTATTTCACTCAAAAGTGGAAAACATAAGTTATCATGTAGATATTCCATTTTTAGTATTGCACGAAAAAAACTAACACATTATGGATAATTCAATATTCTTTGCGAAATTTTGGGGCTGGTATTTATTAATATTCTTTTTTATACTAAGCGTTAACCCTAAAAGAATCAAACAGATTTTTGACGATTTAAATGATCAAAAATTCTTGATTCTTACAGCTTTTATAGCCATTGTCATTGGGTTACTTAATATTATATTTCATAACATTTGGGAGCCTAGTTATAAACTAATCATTACACTAATAGGTTGGACATCCCTTTTTATTGGAATTGCTTTATTTGCTTTACCAAAACAAACGGTTTCATTTTTAGTTTTAACCAACATTAAATTGGTACAAGTTATTTACACATTACTATTTTTAGTCGGCATATATTTACTTAATATAGCATATAGCATCGTTTTATTTTAAACCTGACAAAAGTCATAGTTTTAATTTATTGATAGACGTATTATTATAGTACCATTTTACAATGGTTTGCTATTAATCTAAGAGAGACAGTTTTAAACGATTTAACTCTAGGTTTTTAGAGTTAGATTTATTTAACTAATGGAATTTTTTGGTTGGTTCATGGTCTAAGTCTTTTAGACTTTATTCCTAAGTTATTTAATCTTTGTTCTAAAAAACTTTTAGTTCATTTATCGTTAAAAAATTGTCTCTTTTTTTTATTTCAAAATTTTTAAAAAAAATCACCAACTATTTAGCTATCTGACTTATATCATAGTTTTTAAAAGTTTTAGTCTCTATTTTTATAATCCACACTAAAACCAGATGATTATGTTATCTATCCTTTTACCTACCGATTTTTCTGAGAATTCTAAGAATGCTATTAATTATGCATTAGAATTTTTTAAGTATCAAAAAGTGCAATTCTATTTTATGCACGCATATCGAAATGAGTTTTATGACCATGACGAATTAGTGTCTCGTGATGTTTTTGATGATGTATTAGAAAAGGTGAAAACCGATTCTAAAAACAACTTAGAAAAACTTTTAAAAGAAGTCAATGAAATAGCACCAAACCCAAGATATACGTATCACAGTATTTCGGCTAACAATTCTCTCGTAGAAGAAGCAAATGAAATAGCGGACAAACACAACATAGATTTAATTGTGATGGGTACAAAAGGAAAATCTAACGAGCGTCATATTATTTTTGGTAGTCAAACATTTCAGGTTCTAAAGTATGTTGATTGTCCCGTTTTGGCAATTCCTTCAAACTATAAAAATACACAGCCCAAACATATATTATTCCCTACAGATTACCTTATACCTTATAAACGTAGAGAATTAAAACTACTATCTGTTTTGGCAAAATCATACAGAAGCAAAATAGATGTTATGTATGTCTCAACGAGCAATAAATTATCTATAAGACAAGAAGACAATAAAGATTTTATTAAAGATGCCTTAATAGTAAACAAAGTAGACTTTAATATTAAAAACGATAAAAATGTTGCGGATGCTATCATCTCTCATATCGAAGAAAGTGATATTGACATGATAACCATGGTAAATACCCAACACTCCTTTTTAGAAGATATGCTTTTTCCGTCTACAATAGACAAAGTGAGTTTTGGTTTAGAGATTCCGCTTTTAGCGATGCAAAACACAAATCGTGATTAGATGAATCAATGACGTTTTAAATAAAAAATATTAATACCAACTAATTACAATAGCATGTGACCATTAATAAATAAAACTATAAAATCATGAAAAATATACTTTTACCTACCGATTTTTCCGACAATTCTTGGAATGCCATAAAGTATGCTATTCAACTTTTTAAAGATGAAACTTGTACTTTTCATTTACTAAATACCTATACACCTATAATTTATAATGTAGAATATGTTTTGGGCTATCCTGCTCAATTTGGTTTAGGTGATGCCATTAGAGATACAGCAATAAAAAACCTGGATAAATTAAAATCTAGAATTGCCGAAACATTTAAGTATAACCCTAAACATACCTTTACAACACTACCTCGTTTTAATACTCTAGTTTCTGGTATTAGAGAGTTTATCTCAGAAAACAAAACACATCTTATTGTTATGGGAACTAAAGGTGCTACAGGTGCTCAAGAGGTGTTATTTGGTTCTAACACTGTACATGTATTTAAGGAAATTAAATGTCCGGTTTTGGCAATTCCTTCAGATTTTGAATACGAGAAACCTCTAGAGATTCTATTCCCTACAGATTTAGAGATAGATTATGACGCCTTTCATATAGACCTACTAAAACAAATTGCTATTGACCATAACTCTAGAGTAAATGCGCTACATGTTTCTACAGGTAAAGACCTCACTTTTAAACAAATTAATAACCAATTAAAACTAGAAACTGTATTTAAAGACACACCTTTTATATATCATGAATTTGAAAGCATGAATGTCACAGACGCTATAGACAAGTTTCAAATTAAAGCAAAAATCAATTTATTGGCCATGATAAATAATAAGCATTCATTTTTTGAAAACTTATTCTTTAGATCCGCACTTAATCAAATAGGTTTTCATTTAAAAATTCCTTTTTTAGTATTACCTGCTAAACACTAACTATATAACTATTAGCTAAAACCATGTGACCATTACACAATACTAAATATTAACACATGAAAACAAATATTCTATTACCCACAGATTTTTCAGATAACGCTTGGAGTGCTGTTGTATATGCTTTGAAGCTATATAAAGATGAAGTTTGTACGTTTTACTTTTTACATTCCACAAAAATGAAAATTTCAGCCATGTCTAATTTATCAAATAAATTGATTCATTTTATGACTGAAAATGCAACAAAAGAACTTTTAGAATTAAAAGAATTAGCGGAAAATGCAGATGCAAATGCTAATCATGAATTTGAAATCATTGTAAGTACAAATGATCTATTTCACACTATGGAAACTGTTATAGAAAAAAACAACATAGACATAGTGGTTATGGGAACAAAAGGAGCAACTAAAGCAACAGAAATTGTTTTTGGAAGCAATACCGTAAATGCTATAAAAAAGGTTAAAAACTGTCCTATTCTGGCTGTTCCGGACGAATTTGATTTTGATGACCCAAAACAAATTGCTTTTCCTACAGACTTTAACCGACTTTACGGCGAAGAATTACACGCCTTAAAGCGAATAGCAGATTTATATGATTCTAAAATAAGAATAGTCCATATTAATAAAGAAACTGAGCTATCTGAAGCACAAGAATATAATTTAGATCAGTTAAAAATAGCTTTAAAAAATTATGATTACAGTTTTCATTGGATGCCAGATTATGGAAAAAAGCATGAAGCGATTAAAGATTTTATAGACGAACTAAATATTAATATACTGGTTATGATAAACTATAAGCACAGTTTTATACATAGTATTATTAAGGAACCCGTTATTAAAAAGTTAGGATTTCAACCTACCATTCCTTTTTTAGTTATTCCATCTATTAACTGACAGAAGTCATTTTATTAAAAGTTAATATGAACTAATTTTATACTATTAGTTAAATTCAATACATACCATGAAACATCATATTATACTTCCAACAGATTTTTCAGATAATGCTTTTAGTGCAGCTCTCTATGCCTTAAAACTTTACAACAACGAGCAGTGTACATTTTATCTTCTAAATACTTGGATGTTTACTAATTCTGGATCCAGAACCTATATCACTTCAACCTATTTAGATAGACTTCAAGAAGAAACAAGTCAAAAGCTAGAAGAACATAAAGTCTTACTAGAAGAAAAAAGTAATAAGGCTAACCATGAGTTTAGAACCATTTTTAGCAAAGAGCCTTTAGTGAATACAATAAAGAAAGCTATTAAAGACCAGGATATAAATCTAATAATTATGGGTACCAAAGGTGCTACTGGCGCAAAGGAGTTTCTATTTGGTAGTAATACTGTAAACATTATTAACAAAGTAAAAAATTGCCCAATATTAGTTGTACCAGATGGTTATGAATTTATTACACCAAAGAAAATAGCATTTCCAACGGATTACAATAGATTTTATGGCGAAGAATTAGTGTATATAAAACAATTATCAAAATTATATAATTCAAAAATTACTGTTGTTCATATTAACGAAAAGAAGAACCTAACCGACAAACAAAACTACAATTTAGCCATGCTAAAAGCATATTTAGAAAACTACAAACACAGTTTTCATTGGATGACTGGTTTTGACAATAAAGAACACGCCATTAAAGAATTTATTAAGGAGCTTAACATAAACATCCTTACAATGATAAACTACAAACATAGTTTTATTGAAAATATTACTAAAGAGCCTGTAGTTAAGAATATAGGATATCATCCTACAGTTCCATTTTTAGTTATTCCATGTCATGGTGATTAAAAACCACTGAATGTCAAATGGTTAAACTGACGGATATCATTCTTTATGTTTAGTTAAGTGATTATATTTAATTCAACGGATTTAAATTAGTTAGCCATGAGACATAAAGTTTTATTACCAACAGATTTTTCTAAAAACTCAATTAGAGCTATCAATTATGCTCGAGAATTATACAAAAACGACCATTGTGATTTTTATCTTCTAAATGTGTTTTCAGCTACAGGCAATATTCTAGAGAGTCTATTAAATATGGAACCTGGAAGCGAACTCTACGAAAATGCAAAACTACATTCAGAAAATGGATTAGCGACGGTTTTTGATATGATTACTATGAGCGACTCATATAATCCAAAGCATCATTTTGAAATTATATCAGAATTCAATAATGTTATTGATGCCGTAATTCAAATAGTTGACAAAAAAGATATTGAAATGATTGTAATGGGAACCAAAGGAGAAACCCATTCTAGAAAAACAGCTTTTGGTAGTACTGCAATATATATTATGGAAAAAGTACGGAATTGCCCAGTACTAGTTGTACCAGAAAACGCAAAAATTGAATTGCCAAAAGAAATTGTTTTTCCGTCTAGTTATAGAAATCATTTTAAACGGAGAGAACTTATTCACCTATACGATATTGCAAAAAAGAGTAATGCAAATATTGCAATACTTCATATTAAGGAAGAAGATAAATTAGATGAAGAACAAGAAGAAAACATAAAACTACTAAAAGAAATTTTAACAGGTGTTAGTTATACATTTCAAACCTTGCCACACTATTCAATACAAACTGCAGTAAACATTTTTGTAGAAAGTAGATCGAGCGACATGGTTGCTTTTATTAATAAAAAACACACTTTTTTTGGAAGCATTTTAAGTAGCCCAATGGTAAAAGAGATCTCTTTTCATCTAAATGTCCCAATATTGGCTATGCACGATTTAAGAAATTAATTATTAACAAGATTCTTTTTTTAAGAAGAATCATAAATAAATTTTCAATGAAAAATACAGGTGTTTGGCTAGATATTGACAATGCTTATATCGTAAGCATAGAGAATGAAAATGAAACATTTAAAACAGTTTCATCTAACATTGAGCATTATAAGGCTCATGGTGGTTCTGGAACAAAATTAAAAGGTGGTCCGCAAGACGTTGTGCAAGACAGTAAATATTTAGAACGCGAAAAACAACAACTAAAACAATATTTTAAAGATATCGCTTCACAAATTAATGACACAAATGCGTTGGTGATTTTTGGACCGGCTGATACTAATGAGAAATTTAGCAAAGAGTTGCACAAAAACTATAAAAGCCTAAGCACAAAAATAAAAGGAATTGAAAAGGCTGATAGTATGACCGACAAGCAAGTAAAAGCTTGGGTAAGAGATTTCTTTAAGTAAATCTAAATTATTAATCGTTCTACTAGTTATAATGATTATGGTTTAAAGTTACTAGAAGACACAGTGATTGTTGCTTTGTCCGTTTTTAAATATGCACAAATGAAAAATCAAAATTTCGATATCATTAAATCCTCTGGCGAAAAAGTAAAATTTTCAATAGATAAATTACGTGCTTCATTGTACAAAACGGGAGCGGACAAAGAAACCATAGCTCAAATTATTGATAAGGTTAGAGATGAATTGTACCAAGGAATTTCTACCAAAGAAATTTATAACAGAGCTTTTGCTTTACTCAAAAAAAAGAAAAGCTATTTGGCTTCTAAATACAAACTAAAAAAAGCCATTTATGAACTAGGACCTACAGGTTTTCCCTTTGAACGTTTTGTAAGTGAACTTTTAAGATACTCAGGATACGAAACAAAAGTTGGGGAAATTTTGCAAGGTAAATGTGTAAAACATGAAATCGATGTAATTGCGCACAAAGAAAATGAAACAACTTTAATAGAATGTAAATTTCATAGTGAACAAGGCCTTAATTGTAATGTGAAAATTCCATTATATATTAATTCGCGCTACCAAGATGTAAAAACACATTGGAATGGAAATACAAAAAACGATTCTAAATTAACAAAAGGTTGGGTCGTTACAAATACAAGGTTTACGGAAGATGCTTTGTTATATGGTAAATGTTGCGGTCTCTATCTATTAAGTTGGGACTATCCTAATAATGATGGGTTACGCGATCGTATTGACCGTTTAAGTCTTTACCCAATCACAGTATCTACATTATTAACCAACAGAGAAAAACAATTTTTATTAAGTAGAGATGTGGTACTCTGCAGACAACTAATGCACGATAAATTTTACCTAGACCATTTAGGTGTTTCAGAAGTAAGAAAGAAAAAAATATTGGATGAAATTGCTCAATTATGTCCAAACAAAAATCAATAAGTCATGGAAAATTTTGCTAAAATAAATTTCTTAGGCGCATCTGGTGTTGTTACTGGTTCTAAGTATTTAATTGAAACTTCAGAAAAAAACATTCTAATAGATTGTGGAATGTTTCAAGGATTAAAGGAATTACGTGAGCTAAACTGGACTAATTTACCTGTTGATGTTTCGTCAATAGATGTTGTTTTACTTACTCATGGACATCTTGACCATGTTGGTTATTTACCACGTTTAATTAAACAAGGTTTCCATGGAAAAATAATAGGTACAGCACCAACACTTGCCATAGCAGAAATAATATTAAAAGATAGCGCCAAAATCCATGAAGAAGAAGCTGAAAAAGCCAACAAAGAAAAATACAGTAAACACCAACCTGCACTACCGTTCTATACCATTAAAGATGCAGAAAAAACTATTGAATTATTTGAAGCACAATTGCAAGACAAATGGATTACTTTATCTGAACATATCTCCTATCGTTTTCAATATAATGGTCATATTATTGGTGCTACCTTTATTGAATTAAACATAAACAATAAACGTTTTGTATTTTCTGGAGACATTGGGAGAAGCCATGATTATTTGCTTTATGAACCAAAAAAGCCTGAATGGGCAGATTATCTATTTATAGAAAGCACTTATGGTAATAAGTTACACCCTAAAGAAGATGTTGAAGATATACTAACTGATATTATACTTAACACCATAGAGAAAAAAGGAAATTTAATCATTCCGAGTTTTGCTGTAGAGCGTTTACAAACCTTGATGTTTATTTTATGGCAACTTTATAAGAAAAATAAAATACCCAACATTCCTATTTTTATTGATAGTCCTATGGGAAACAATGTTCTTAGTGTTTTTAAACGCTTTCCTAAATGGCACAAATTATCTGACGAAGATTACAATGCCATGTGTAACCATGTAAACATTGTTGAATCTTATAGAGAAACTTGGGAAACTATTGATGATAAACGTTCTAAAATTGTTATTGCAGGTAGTGGAATGGTAACAGGAGGACGCGTACTCACCTATTTAAAACAACTTATAGATGAACCCTCTACTACTGTATTATTAGTAGGCTACCAAGCCGAAGGAACACGAGGTAGACAATTACAAGAAGGTACTCACGAAATTCGTTTCTTCGGAAAATATTATCCGGTTAAAGCAACGATAAAAAATATCGATAGTTTATCTGCGCATGCAGACCAAAATGATTTAATTAATTGGATGAGTGCTATTAAGAACATACCAGAAAAGGTGTATTTAGTTCATGGAGAGCCAAATGCTTTAGATGCCTTTAGAGTAAAAATTAAAGACGTTTATAATTGGAATGTCACTATTCCTAAATTATCTGACGTAGAGAAAGTAGTAATTTAAAAACATGTAACCAACTGACTTAAATCATTTTAAAACCTAATTAAACTCTCTACTTTTAGTATAGAAAATATTAAGTATAACATCTAAATTTTAAAATTATGTCACTTATTAAATCTAACAACAGAAGACGTAAGTTCCCAACTTGGAACAATGATGGATTAAAAAGTTTTTTGAGCAACGATGACTTTTTTAACAACGATTTCTTTGAAGAAGATAACTTAATGCCAGCAATGAATGTTAAGGAATCTGAGAATAGTTTTGATGTAGAGTTTGCTGCTCCTGGTTTTTCAAAAAAAGATTTTGAAGTCACTATCAGTAACAACATTCTAAATGTTTGTGGTGAAAAAAAACACGAAAAAGAGGAAAAAGAAGAAGAATTTACGCGTAAGGAATTCAGCTATAATTCTTTTAAAAGATCTTTAAGTCTTCCTAAATCTGTTAATGTTAACCAAAACGTTAATGCTATTTACAAAGATGGTATTTTAAAGCTGAATCTTCAGAAAAAAGCAGAATCAAAAGAACAACCTAAAAAAGTGATAGAAGTTCACTAAGTAAAAGAAAGCAGAAAGTAACACTTCAATTGCTTTCTGCTTTTAAATCATTAAATGTATAAACATGAAAACTACACAAACACAATCAAAATATGTAGAATGGTTAAGTGCAGAGCAAATGCATCAAGATTCTAAAGAATGGTTATCAGAATTGTTATTTATAAAAGATGAACATCTCTTTTTTGAAGATTTAATTAACTCATTTACGCTTCAGCTAATTGAGCCAGAAAAATTCTCAGACAATAAGGAAATTATAGATGCCTTAAACCGTTCTCAAAAAAAGAACAATCTATTAATAGAAGCTATTAAGGTGCATGAAAATGACCTTGAAATTATGTTAGATGGCGTAAACCAAACAAAAGAAGAAGCTGCCTATAGAAAATCTCACAAAGGGTTAATTATGGAATTAAGTGAGTTTGATAAATATTACAAAAGCTTAAAAGCTCAAATTTTTGAAATTATAAAATCCATAAAAAAAGAAGACAAACGAAACCATTTATTAGACAAAACCTAAAAATCAAAACATCATGAAAAGGTCTCTCATTATTATTTTAACTCTTGTATTATTTAGTTGTAATTCTACTCAGCTTACAGAAAACTGGAAAAACCCAGATATAGATAGTTAC
>TARA_R110002049_G_scaffold97784_2_pt1 | contig 12592 bp, 15 predicted proteins | sample TARA_R110002049 | Tara Oceans TARA_R110002049 (sample SAMEA4396941) | marine metagenome | biome: Polar Biome; feature: [SRF] surface water layer (ENVO:00010504); material: water (ENVO:00002006), including particulate matter (ENVO:01000060) such as... | depth 5 m | reverse complement strand
TATGATGGAGTGGATGACTATATTGCAACAAATTCTACATATTCAGCTTTAGATGGGCAAACAAAAGCAAGTTTTTCAGTTTGGGTAAAGCCTATAAGTGGAGCCCCCGCATTAAGATATGTTTTTCAAATTGGAGTTGGTTCAACAGGAACAAATGCACAATGTCAATTATATTTATATGAGGGTAATAGAATTGATTTTTCAGTTGATACAGGCTCTTATTTTGGCAGAGGTAATATAAGTGCTATAACTTATGGAAGTTGGAATCATATTTTGATTACTGTTGATTTTGCAGGTTCAACAGATTTTAAATGTTATGTAAATGGAGCAGACGAAACTACAAGTCACAATATGACATCACGTTCAGCATTTTCAACAGCAACAGATGAGTTATATATTGGTGAATCAAAAACAGGGGTATACAATCCATTTAAGGGTAACATAGATGAGTTTGCTATTTGGGCAGGAACTACATTAACAAGTGGTGATGCAGTAACATTATACAACTCAGGTACTCCTACTGACCTATCAACTTTCTCTACTCCCCCATCAAATTGGTGGAGAATGGGAGATAACAATGGAGGTACAGGTACAGTTCTTAGTGATGCCATTGGTTCAGCAAGTGCTACATTAATTAACGGAACAACATATACAACAGATGTTCCTTAAAAATATATTATGCAAGTAAAAGGAGTATTTGAAACATACGCAACAATAAGTTTAAATGACTTATCAAAGATTGATTTCTCACAGATAGGAGAAACATCAGAGGACACAATAAGAAAAAATTTACTAGACCCACCCACACAGTTTGTTGTTAAGTGGAGCGTTGAGCCTACCTTTATTACGGATGGCACAGTTATACCTGATGGCTTGTACACCCATGAGGAATGTATAGAACTAATGGCTACAAGTACATGGTCATCACCTGACCCAATATAAAATGATAACATCAGGACTAGCTAACATGATAGGTAACTGCATTGGTGGTGGAGGAACCGGTGGAGGCGCAACACCTTTTAGTAATTTATATAGTTTAGAGTTTGATGGGGTTGATGACATGGTTCCGTTAGCATCTTCGGTTAATATGGGGCAAGCAGGCTCACTATCCTTTTGGTTTAAAAGAAGCGGTGGAGCAGGAACTATAATGGGTGAAGATAGTTATCCGTTTAAATACTTACTTTATATTAGTGGTAACAACTTGTATTTTAGAGCAGGAGGTAGCTTTTTATTGTTTAATAATACAGCAACAACTACTGCGTTAAACACTACCGATTGGGTTCATTTAGTAATTACAAGAGATGTTTCTGCAACGGATTTAAAGCTTTATGTTGACGGTGCATTAACTCAAACTCATACAACGGCTAATCCTAACGATATGAAACTTGGCGGAATTGGTGGAGTACCTGCAATGACATTCAGTGGAGTTGCTTGTAAGATAGATGAGGTTTCTTGTTATGATGCAATACTTGATGCAACGGCAGTTTCTAATATTTACAATAGCGGAACGCCTACGGATTTAACCGGGACAAGCAACTTAATTGCATGGTATCGAGATGGAGACGGAGATACTTTCCCGATTATAAGCGACCATGCAGGAAGTAATAATGGGACAATGACCAACATGCTAGTCGGAAATATCATTACAGACGTTCCTTAAAATTTTGTATATTTGTGATAATCAATTAATAGACAATTTTTTATGTCATGAATCTATCAGAAAGAACTAAAATAACTTTTACTCCTGCTAACTTACTTTCACTTATAACTACAGTAGTAGCAGTAACAGGGATATGGTTTCACCTTAATGGACAAATTGAAGAGGCAAAAGAACTTCCAAAGAATAAAAATGATAAAGTTGTAAGAGAAGCAGTTCTGAAAATGAACGCTGATATGCAATACATTAAAGAAGAGATAAGTGAAATAAAATCTCGACTTGACAAAATGGAGGAAAGACTTTACGAACTTAAATAAAATATGAATCTAATAGACGAAATTGCTTTAGCACAAATACAAGAAGTATTTGCAGAAAAGAAATACGCCTTCTTCACCAAAGGAAACTATAACCTAAACATAATAGGAGTACGAAGTCCTATTAAAGTAGCGAACAGCTTTGACGATACCATGCTTGTTATATACAAGAAGTATGACAAGTGGGTTATAAAAGAATATCCTATAACTACAGATGCAGGATTGTATTGGTTAGAACATCCAATGAATAAGAAAGGCACAGCACTACTTGTTCCTAATCAGTATCGAAGCACCTATAAAATTGATGGGCATGGCACTACAAGGTATGAAGCGTTGTGCCAAAGACTAGCAAGTGTCGAGGTGTATCGGGATAATAACAAAGACCAAATCCTTGACTTTGATGATGTAACAAAAGAGTGGGGGATGTTTGGTATAAACATTCATCGTTCACATCCTTACCATGACAGAGATACAGTAGATAAATACAGTGCGGGATGTCAGGTGTTTCAAAACATACACGACTTCAAGGAGTTCATGACTCTGTGTAATACCTCATCGAATCTATACGGCAATAGTTTTACCTATACCCTTCTCTTAGAAAGTGATTTACTATAATTTTATTTAGTTATCTTTGTATAAAATCTAATATAATGAAATTAACTAAAGAAGAACTAGGACGAGTTCAAGAATTAAACAATTCGTTCACTCAAGCAAAGTTGGCTCTAGGAGAGTTAGAACTAAAGCGCCATGGAATGTTACAGGAAATGGATAAACTTAGGCAAACTTTTGGCGTTGAGGAACAGAAATTAATTAGTAAATACGGAGCTGATTCTGTTATTAACTTACAAACAGGAGAGGTGACAGAAAAGAAATAATATGTCAAAAATAAGTAACACTACTGCCTATCCTACAACCGCTCCTGCAAGTGGAGACTTACTCATAGGTACAGATATTAATGATAGCAACGCAACCAAAACATTTACAATTGGTTCTGTAGTTGCATTAACACCGGACAACACTTTAGCGGAAGTATTAACCGCAGGCAACACTGCAACTAATAATATAATCCTTACAGGGGACATCACTTGTACAAATATTATTCCAACGAACATTAAAGATGCAGCAGGTAACACAGGAACAGTTGGACAACACTTAGTAAAGAATGCAGCCAATGCTTTAGAGTGGGGTGCAGGTAGTGCAGATACCTTAGCTAATGTATTAGCGGCAGGTAACACCGCAACTACTTACATTGCGTTAAGTGGTCCTACAGGATATTTAACTGCAACCTATGTTGCTCCTATAGATATAAAAGACAATGCAGGGAATTTAGGAACAGCTAGTCAAACTTTAGTAAAGTCAGCAGCAAATGCTTTAGCATGGGAAACTGTTGCATCGAACACTTTAGCTGAGGTATTAGCAGCAGGTAATACTGCAACTAATAATATTACATTAACAGGAAACGTAACATGTACTAATTTAACTGCAACTCAGGATGTAAATGGAGATGTGTTTAATGCTACTACTCAAGTTAGCACTCCACTAATGGATGCTACAGACATTCAAGATAATGCAAACTTAAACGGAACAGCAGGACAATACCTTCGTAAGTCTTCACCGGGTAATGTTTTAGCATGGGAGACTGTAGCTGCCCCAACATTATCAACCGTTCTTGCTGCAGGCAACACTGCAACTAATGATATAACTCTTACCGGGAACATTGCTCTTACAGGAAATCTGACCGGAACAGGAGATATAACTAGAACAGGAGCCGTTACTATTACAGGCGGAATTACATCTACTGCTACTGTAGAAGGTTCAGCTCTAAAAGGTAATTCAGGTGTTCCTTTAAAAGTGCCGGGTATTGATACTTATGCAGATGATGCAGCAGCAGCAGCACTTGCTACAGGGGATGTATACATGACTAGTGGAACAGCAGCAGCACCATTAAACGTAGCAGGTATCCTAATGGTAAAACAGTAATGGATATTAGAAAGATTTCTGTTGGACCTGACTACAAGTCCGGAGCGATGCACTACTTGGTAGGGCAAGACGTTCTAAGTGGAAGTCATAAAATACATCTCATTCAATTTGATGAGATAAAAAAATCATTTAAGATTTGGATTATAAAATCCAATGAAGTAGTTTTATGGAAAGAGTTTACTTCTCCTATTCCTATTTCAATAGAGTATAACATAAACTTTTAATTATGAAAAACAGATTAGTATCAAACTATGTCACTACAATAGTAGGGCTTTTAATTATGGCTTTTTGCCTAGTAATGATTTACACAGACAAAGCTGACACCACAGATATGAGTGGATGGTTAGGCGTGTCTTTATTATTCTTACGTTCCAAAGATTCTTTAATTGCGCTACCTAAAGATGACAAAGGATAAGGATGATATACTAACAATTCGAAACATTGTAATAGCTTTACTAGCTTTATTACTTTGTTTTAGTGGCTGTTCGGCATGGAGTAATTATAAGAAGCTTAAACATTTTGAAAGTCAAGTTAAACAATTAACTACTGAAGGACAGAAGTTCGAGATAATTAAAACCGAAGACGGCAAGTTAATAGCTCAACAAAAGCAATTAATCCTTACGCAAGAACAGGCTATCGACCAAGGGTTGGCAGCCTTTCTTCGTTTAAAGAAGTTAGAAAGCCATGTTAAAGTAAAAACAGTTACAAGGCTCGATAGTATTTTTGTTCCATATATAAAAGACAGTATCATTATGAAGTATGATACAGTGTATATGGATACCGCTACACATCTAAGTTCTATTACTGTACCTAGAAAGTTTAGTCTCCTTGATGAATACTATTCTATTGGAGGAAGAGTAGAAGAAAATGGAGTAGTAGTAGACAGCATGAAGCTGTTTAATACAATGAATGTAAATATTGGGCTACAGTCGCAGGGACTTTTTAAAAAACCTAAGCCTGTAGTAATGGTAGACTATGACAATCCTTATGTAAGCACATTAGGATTATCGAATGTAGTTGTAAAAGACCATAAGAAATTTTATGACCGAAAGTTATTTTGGTTTGGAGTAGGACTAATTAGTGGTGCTACGACTACAGTGTTATTAATTAAATAAAATTAAATGCAATCACCTGATAGATTCATAGTTAAACCTGTGAAGGGTAAAAGGTATAATAATACCAAAGAGATAGGAGGGTTAGAGTTTATCACTAGCACTTCTGAAGAAGATTTTACAGCGTCTAATAGAGAAGCTGAGGTAATAGCTGTACCTTTAAACTATAAAGGAGAGATAGAGCCGGGAGATATTTTACTTGTTCACCACAATGTCTTTAAGTTTTATAACGACATGAAAGGCAGAAGACAGAGTGGTAGAAGTTTTTTTAAAGATGATTTGTTCTTTATTGAAGACGAACAGTTTTATATGTACAAAAAGAATGGGAAGTGGAACGCTCATGGTAGGAATTGTTTTATAAAACCTGTTGCAGTTAAAGATTCTTTTTTACAGAAGACAGGAAGATACGAACCATTAACAGGCACAGTTAAGTATATTAACAAAGAGCTTGAGGTGTTTGGTGTACAAGAGGGAGATGAGGTTTCATTCCAACCTGAAAGCGAGTATGAGTTTAGAGTGGATGATGAAATATTATATAGGATGTTTACTAACAACATAACATTTATAATATAATGGATACGTTTGAGATATTAACACAGTATGGAGTATTAGGCATATGGGTTCTGTATGCTATTACTCGTGAGCGTTGGTTACTTAGAAAGATTGAAGAGATATCGGATAGAGCTAGCAAAGAACGTGAGGTATGGCATGGGGAACGAGAAAGTTTTATGAATCAATGTCATCAAGAGAGGGAGAACTTTATAAAAGAAATAGCTTTAATAAGAATGGAGGAAAGAGATTTCTTTATAAAGGAAGCTGAAAAGATAATAAAAAAAAACAATGGAATCAAATCAACTCAAACTAAAGATAATAGAGGCAGGAAAAAAAGCAGTTAAAGAATTAATAAAGGTTGCTCAAGAAGAAATAATAAAGCCTGACCCTGAAGATGAACTCGCTGCAGACAGATTAAAGAATGCTGCCGCCACAAAGAAACTAGCCATCATAGATGCGTTTGACATATTAAAACGTATAGATGAGGAGAAAGAAAAATTAGATTACGAAAGCACAGGAACAACACGAACAGATACAAAACAAGGATTTGCAGAACGAAGGTCAAAATAGTTTATATACCGTAGCTAAAGACTACGTCTCGGAATCTCATATTAAAAAAAATAATAAGAGAAAGTCATGGGAGTATGGGTATAATAAAGAACATGACATTGTTGTTATATCTAAAGATGGAACTATAGGGGACATCGTTTGTATAAGTGGTTTGTATATTGCACTTCCTCAAGCTCCTGATAAAATAACTAAAGAAGATAATTATTGGGTGCGTAAAGAATACCCTAAAGAATTAAACCGAATGAATAGTATCTTTCAATGGAATGATATGCCTCGTGAGTTTAAAGATAAGTGGGTAGACTACATTGAAAAAGAATTTGACCGAAGAGAAGAAGGCTATTGGTTTATAAACAACAATACACAAACTTATATTACAGGTTCGCACTATGTGTATCTGCAGTGGACCAAGATTGATATTGGTTATCCCGACTATCGAGAAGCTAATAGAATATTCTTTATATATTGGGAAGCGTGTAAAGCGGACAAGCGATGTTTTGGGATGGTATACCTAAAGATAAGACGTTCAGGATTTTCTTTTATGGGTTCATCCGAAGCAGTTAACACTGCTACTATTGCACGAGACGCAAGGGTAGGTATACTATCTAAGACAGGTTCAGATGCAAAGAAGATGTTTACTGATAAGGTAGTTCCTATATCTCAACACTTACCATTCTTTTTTAAACCTATTCAAGATGGTATGGATAAACCAAAGACTGAACTTGCGTATCGAATACCTGCATCTAAGATTACTAAAAAGAATATGCATGAGGTAGGAGATGATGAGATGGAAGGATTGGATACTACAATAGATTGGAAGAACACTGATGACAACTCCTATGATGGGGAAAAGTTATTACTACTTGTACATGATGAGAGTGGGAAGTGGTTAAAACCAAATCATATATTAAACAATTGGCGAGTAACTAAAACGTGTTTACGTTTAGGAAGTAAAATAATTGGTAAGTGTATGATGGGTTCTACCTCTAATGCATTAAGTAAAGGAGGAGACAACTTTAAAAAGTTATATGAGAGTTCCGATGTTCGGAAGAGAAATTCTAATGGCATGACAAAGAGCGGGATGTATTCTTTGTTTATTCCTATGGAGTGGAACATGGAAGGGTTTATAGATAGATATGGCTTTCCTGTATTTAGAACGCCAACTAAAGAAGTGTTGGGAGTAGATGATGAGATGATTGACTTTGGTGCAATAGACTATTGGGAGAATGAAGTTCAGTCATTAAAGAGTGATGCGGATGCATTGAATGAATTTTATAGACAGTTTCCACGCACAGAGTCACACGCATTTAGAGATGAGAGCAAAGCTTCTTTGTTTAATCTAACAAAGATATACCAACAAATAGATTATAATGACGCTTTAATAACGGACCATCACTTAACACGAGGTTCGTTTAGATGGTTGAATGGAGAGAAAGACACTAAAGTGGTATTTAGCCCTGACACGAGAGGACGATTCTTAGTTAGTTGGACTCCGGAAAAAAATTTACAGAATAGGATTATTGTTAAGAATGGAAAAAAATATCCGGGCAATGAACACTTAGGTGCGTTTGGATGTGACTCGTATGATATCTCAGGAGTAGTTGGGGGTGGTGGGTCTAATGGCGCATTACATGGTGTAACTAAATTTAATATGGACAATGCTCCAAGCAATGAGTTTTTCTTGCAGTATGTAGCACGACCACAAACCGCAGAGATATTCTTTGAAGAAGTATTAATGGCTTGTGTCTTTTATGGGATGCCAATACTTGCAGAGAATAATAAACCAAGGTTGTTATATCATTTTAAGAATAGAGGGTATAGAGGATTCTCTATGAATAGACCTGACAAGGTTTACAATAAACTATCTAAGACTGAAAGAGAACTAGGTGGTATACCAAATAGTTCGGAGGATGTTAAGCAGTCTCATGCATCTGCAGTTGAGTCTTACATTGAGAAGCACGTAGGTTTAGATATGGAGTCCACTTATAGAGATAAGGATGAAATGGGTTCAATGTTATTTACAAGAACATTAGAAGATTGGGCAAAGTTTGATATTAACAATAGAACTAAATATGACGCAACAATAAGTTCGGGATTGGCTGTCATGGCTATACAGAAGCACTTGTATCAACCTCAAAAAATAGAGTCAAAAATAAGCGTTAACTTTGCAAGGTATAGGAACAAAGGAATTTACAGTGAATTAATTAAATGATGAAAGAAGTTAAGATAAATATAAATGATATTGGTTTTCCAAATCAATTTGTATCAGATGCTGAAAAAGCAACAGACGAATATGGATTACAAATTGGACAAGCAATTCAATACGAGTGGTTTAGAAAAGATGGAAACCAATGTAGATTCTATAATCAGTTTGGAAACTTTAATAGGCTGCGCCTATATGCACGAGGAGAACAACCTATAGGTAAATACAAAAATGAATTAGCGGTTGATGGTGATTTATCTTATCTTAATCTTGATTGGACCCCTGTTCCTATTATACCAAAGTTTGTGGATATTGTGGTTAACGGAATGGCTGACCGTTTGTTTAAGGTAAACGCTTTTGCTCAAGACGCTATGTCACAAGCTAAAAGAACTAAGTATCAAGACATGGTAGAAGGTCAAATGGTTGCTAAAGATTTATTGATGAACATTCAAGAAAACTTTAAAGTAGACCCTTTTACTATTCCACCGGACCAACTTCCTTCAACAGATGAGGAGATGTCCTTATATATGCAAATAAATTATAAGCCTGCTATTGAGATAGCAGAAGAAGAAGCTGTTAACACTTTATTTGAAGCCAATCATTACCAAGATTTAAGAAAAAGATATGACTACGACTTAATGGTATTAGGTGTAGCTATGGCTAAACATGAGTTTCAAGTAGGAGCAGGGGTGAAAGTTTCTTACGTTGACCCTGCGAATGTAGTTTACAGTTATACGGAAGACCCACATTTTAAAGATTGCTTCTATTGGGGTGAAATTAAAACTATTCCTATTACAGAATTAATGAAGATAGACCCTAGTCTTACTAATGATGATTTAGAAAAGATTAGTCAGTATAGTCAGAATTGGTATAACTATTATAATGTAGCTCAGTTTTATGAGAATAGTTTATTCTATAAAGACACCTGTACCCTTCTTTACTTTAACTACAAGACCACACAGAAGATGGTTTATAAGAAGAAAAACTTTGAAGGAGGCGGAAGCAGGGTGATTGAAAAAGACGATAGCTTTAATCCACCGGAAGAAATGATGGAGGAAGGTAATTTTGAGAAGGTAGAAAAAACTATTGACGTATGGTATGACGGCATCATGGTTATGGGAACTAACACCATATTAAAATGGGAGCTTGCGGAGAACATGGTTCGACCTCAATCCGCTACACAACACGCACTACCTAATTATGTAGCTGTAGCTCCTCGAATGTACAAAGGTAACATTGAATCTTTAGTAAGACGAATGATTCCTTTTGCAGATTTAATTCAAGTAACTCATTTAAAACTACAACAGGTATTATCAAGAGTAGTGCCTGACGGGGTATTTATAGATGCTGACGGGTTGAATGAAGTAGACTTAGGTACAGGTAACGCCTATAATCCTGAAGATGCATTAAGGTTGTACTTTCAAACAGGTAGTGTAATAGGTAGAAGCTACACGCAAGATGGAGAGTATAATCAAGCACGAGTTCCTATTAGAGAGCTTAATAGTAATTCAGGTGCAGGAAAACTTCAAATGTTAGTTAACAACTACAATCATTACTTAAACATGATTAGAGACGTAACAGGACTTAATGAAGCAAGAGACGGCTCAACACCTAATCCGGATGCTTTAGTTGGTGTTCAAAAACTTGCAGCCTTAAATAGTAATACTGCAACTAGACATATCCTTGATAGTAGTTTATATATTTACAGAACCCTAGCGGAAGGTTTAACTTATAGAGTAGCAGATATCTTACAATACTCTGACTTCGCAGATGAGTTTGCTAATCAAATAGGAAAGTACAATGTATCTATATTAAGAGAGATAAAAGATTTATATATATATGACTTTGGTATCTTTATAGAGGTTAGTCCTGATGAAGAACAAGCGGCACAGCTTGAGCAAAACATTCAAATGGCATTATCTAAAAATGATATTAATCTTGAAGACGCTATAGATATAAGAGAGTTAAAGAATCTAAAACTTGCTAATCAACTTCTTAAATTAAAAAGAAAACAAAAGCAAGAGCAGGAGCAAAAAATGCAACAACAGGCGCAACAGGCGCAAGCACAGATTCAAATGCAATCTCAGCAGATGGCTGCACAGGCTGCACAACAAAAAATACAAGCCGAGACCCAATCTAAAATGCAGATTAAGCAAGCTGAAATAGCTTTTGAAATAGAAAAGATGCAGGCAGAAGCCAAGATGAAAAGTCAGCTAATGGCTGAAGAGTTTGCTTACAATCAACAGTTACGAGGTCAAAGCGAACAAGCTCTACAAAACCGGGAGACAGAACGGGAAGATGCCAAGTCTAATAGAATTAGTCAACAAAATACTGAGCAGTCAAAATTAATCAATCAACGTAAGAATAATTTGCCACCTCAAGTATTTGAATCTAATGAAGATAGTTTGGATGGCTTTGACCTTGCTGAGTTTTCTCCAAGGTAGTTTAAAATAATGTAAAATTTTTGTGTAACTTTGTATAAAATTAAATTAAATGGAAATTAAAGTAAAAGCATTAGACGACGTAGAAAGTAAAAGTGTTCAAGAAGTAGAGAAAGATTTACTTGATAAACACGAAGAACAGTTTGAAGATGCCAAAGACAAAGAAGAAGTAACAGTAGTGGAGGAAACTCCACAAGCCGACTCAACAGAGGAAGCTACAGAAGAATCATCCTTAACGGATGAAGACGTTCTTTCATATATTGGAAAAAGATACGGAAAAGAAATCAATTCATTTGATGAGTTGATGGCAGAGCGAGAAGCATCCGAAGAATTACCTGAAGATGTGTCTGCTTACTTTAAGTATAAAAAAGAAACAGGTCGAGGCATGGATGATTATATAAAGTTACAACGTGACTTTGGTTCCATGGAAGAAGACAAGTTGCTAGCGGAATATTATTTATCTACAGAGGAAGGTTTAGACCGATATGATGTAGAGGGAATGGTAGAAGAGTTTTCATATGATGAAGATATTGATGATGAAAAAGACATCAGAAAACAAAAGCTAGCTAAGAAAAAAGAAATTGCTAAAGCTCGAAAGTTTTTTACAGAGCAGAAGGAAATGTATAAACAGCCCCTTGAGTCAAGTATGGTTGGAGTTCCCGATGAAGCTAAGAAAAAAATTGAAGAGTATAAGCAGTATTTAGATAATGCAAAAACAAATCAAGAGGAGAACAATCGAAGGAATGAATGGTTTACTAAAAAAACCAACGAAGTGTTTAACAAGGAGTTCAAAGGTTTTGAGTTCACATTGGATAACCGTAGTGTTACCTATTCTCCGGGAGATGCAGCAGAGTTAAAAAAATCACAAGCAACCCCAATGAATTTTATTAATAAATTTTTGGATGAGCAAGGTTTAGTTAAGGATGCAGCAGGATATCATAGAGCGTTATCTATTGCAATGAACCCTGACAAGTTTGCCAAGTTCTTTTATGAACAAGGTAAATCAGAAGCGGTTGATGGAGTGATGCGTAAACAAAAGAATGTCAATATGACAACACGCAAAGCGCCTGAGACTGTAACTAAAGGGGGAATGAAAATTAGAGCCGTTAACAATGACTCAGGTCGTGGGCTTAAAATTAGAAGTATAAAGAAAATTTAAAAATTAAAAATTAAAAAAAATGGCAGTATTAGCAACTCCGGGGTTTGATTTACAACCCTCAGCGGAACAGGTCGCATTAGCGTCCAATTATATTACCAACTTTGATTTCTTAAATCAGTATCTACCTGATACTTATGAGAAGGAATTTGAAAGATATGGTAACAGAACAGTAGCATCTTTCTTACGTTTAGTAGGAGCAGAGATGCCATCCAACTCAGACCTTATCAAATGGGCAGAGCAAGGAAGATTACACACGAAGTATACAGCAATGACAGCGGGAGCTATTAATGGTGTAGGTACTTCCAACAATACTTACACAGTTAATGATGCAAATGTAACGGGAATAGCGTTACGTGCAGGACAAACTGTAATGATTGTTAACCCTGCGGCTAACCAATCCGTAAAGGGAATTATTACCCTAGTAAATAACACAGGTGGTACAGGTGTTGGGCAAGTAACAGTAGCTTACTATGCGGGTACAGGTCAACCATGGGCAGCAGCAACAGCTAACCTTACATTATTTGTATATGGTTCTGAATTTGGAAAAGGTACAAATGGAATGGTTGGAAGCCTTGAGGCTGAAGATGTATTCTTTGACAACAAACCA
>TARA_R110002049_G_scaffold234587_1_pt1 | contig 12607 bp, 10 predicted proteins | sample TARA_R110002049 | Tara Oceans TARA_R110002049 (sample SAMEA4396941) | marine metagenome | biome: Polar Biome; feature: [SRF] surface water layer (ENVO:00010504); material: water (ENVO:00002006), including particulate matter (ENVO:01000060) such as... | depth 5 m | reverse complement strand
AAGGTTTTCTTTAAATGAATTATTTTTAATCGGACAACAATAATTAATGATGAAATAATTGTTAAAACCTTTGTTAATAGGTTTCTTAAATTGGCACTTATTTTGTAAATTAGCTCTCCGCTAAATAAAACAAAATTATTCAAAATATGGCAAACACTGCTACTATAGAAATAAATGGTAAAAAACACGAATTCCCTTTAGTAAAAGGAACTGAAGATGAGGTTGCAATAGATATAAAAAACCTTAGGTCTGCTACGGGAGGTGTAATTACTTTAGATCCAGGTTATAAAAATACAGGTTCATGTGAAAGTGCTATAACATTTTTAGATGGAGAAAAGGGGATTTTAAGATACCGAGGCTATTCCATTGAAGAATTAGCTGAAAAGGCGTCTTTTCTCGAAGTCGCATTTCTTTTGATATTTGGAGAATTACCAACTAAAGAACAAAACGATAAGTTCCATGCAGATATAAAAGCACAATCTATTGTTGATGAAGATATAAAAAAGATTTTAGATGCATTTCCAAAATCAGCGCATCCAATGGGGGTTATTTCATCTTTAACTAGTGCTTTAACAGCATTTAATCCATCTTCGGTTAATGTCGATTCTGAGGAAGATATGTATAAATCTGTAGTCAGAATACTAGGGAAATTCCCAGTTTTGGTAGCTTGGACGCTTCGTAAAAAACAAGGTTTACCGCTTGATTATGGAGATAACTCTTTAGGTTATGTTGAGAATATCTTAAAAATGATGTTCAGACAACCAAATGCATGCTATGTACAAAGTAAAGTTTTAGTTGATGCTTTAGATAAATTATTAATCCTTCATGCAGATCATGAGCAAAACTGTTCTACTTCTACAGTTAGAATAGTTGGGTCGTCCCATGCCGGTTTGTTTGCATCACTTTCGGCTGGAATTTCTGCGCTTTGGGGCCCACTTCATGGTGGTGCAAACCAAGCGGTTCTAGAAATGCTTGAAGCTATAAAAGAAGATGGGGGTGACACTAAAAAATACATGGCAAAAGCTAAAGATAAGGAAGACCCTTTCCGTTTAATGGGCTTTGGCCACCGTGTTTATAAAAACTTCGATCCTCGAGCTAAAATTATTAAAAAATCAGCTGATGAAGTTTTAGGTCAATTGGGTGTTGAAGACCCTATTTTAGATATAGCTAAAGGACTTGAAAAAGAAGCTTTAAGCGATGATTATTTTGTAAAACGGAAATTATACCCTAATGTAGATTTTTATTCGGGTATTATTTATAGAGGTATGGGTATTCCAACAGATATGTTTACCGTAATGTTTGCTTTGGGACGTTTACCGGGTTGGATTGCACAATGGAGAGAAATGCGTTTGCGTAAAGAACCAATTGGCAGACCAAGACAAATGTATATAGGTGAAACAGAACGAAAATTCGTTCCGATTAAAAAAAGATAAATCATATATTTTATAATATTATCAAGCTTCATGGTTTTTCTATGAAGCTTTTCTTTTTTAAAGTAATATTTTTTAAGAATAATTCAAAAAGTCTTTAATAATCATTAGTTTTGACTTTTTTAATAATTTTTTTTTTCAGATTTAAAATATGCTTAAATTAAATATTCAAAATGAAACTTCAAGACTAAGATCTGTTATTTTAGGAACGGCAAAAAGTAATGGGCCAATACCAAAAGTAGAAGAATGCTACGACCCTAAAAGTATTGAGCATGTTTTGGCAGGCACATACCCTAAGGAGGAAGATATGATTGCTGAAATGGAAGCTTTGGTAGCTGTTTTTGAAAAATACGACGTAAAGGTTTATAGGCCTGAAGTTATTGAAAATTGTAATCAAATTTTTTCAAGGGACATTGCTTTTGTTATTGAGGATAAAGTAATGCGCGCCAATATTTTACCTAATAGGGAAGAAGAAGTTGAGGCCATACGTTATGTATGGAATCAAATAGATAGAAAAGATCGTATAATTTTACCTGAAGAATGCCATGTTGAAGGCGGTGATGTTATGCCATGGAATGATTATATTTTTATTGGAACCTATTCAGGTGACGATTATGCCAATTTAATTACAGCGCGTACTAATATGGATGCCGTAATTGCTATTCAAGAACTTTTCCCAAATAAAAGAGTAAAGTCTTTCGAGCTTCGAAAATCGAACACCAACGCTAAGGAAAATGCATTGCATTTAGATTGTTGTTTTCAACCCATAGGAAAAGATAAAGCCATTATTCATAAAAATGGGTTTTTAATAGAAAAAGAATATGATTGGTTAGTGAATTTCTTTGGAAAAGAAAATACTTTTGAAATTACAAAAGACGAAATGTATGATATGAATAGTAACATATTTTCCATTTCAGAGAAAGTCATTGTATCCGAAAAAAACTTTACAAGATTAAACACTTGGTTGCGAAAACAAGGCTTTGTAGTTGAGGAAGTACCTTATGGAGAAATAGGAAAACAAGGCGGGCTTTTGCGCTGTACAACAATGCCATTAATTAGGGATTAATTTAGAATATGCAACAAACCACAAATACCATTTTAATGGTTCGTCCTGTAAGTTTTAGGATGAATGAGCAAACTGCTGTTAATAATTACTATCAAGAAGATATAGATTTATTGCCCGCAACTGTAAATGCTAAAGCACAAAAAGAGTTTGACAATTATGTTGAAAAGTTAAAAGCTGTAGGTATACATGTTATTGTTGTAAATGATACCAATGAATACGATACTCCAGATTCCGTTTTTCCAAACAATTGGGTGTCATTTCATGAAAATGGAGATGTAGGTTTGTATCCTATGTTTGCAGAAAACAGACGTTTAGAACGAAGAGAAGATATTCTTGATAAATTAGAAGTAGAAGGGTTTAAAATTAATAATGTTATCGATTACACCAGTGCCGAAGAAGAAGATGTTTTTTTAGAGGGTACAGGAAGTGTGATTTTAGATCGAGTAAACAAAAAAGCATATTGTGCCTTATCACCACGAGCTAATGAGGATTTATTTATAGAATTCTGTGAGGATTTTGAATATTTCCCTGTTGTTTTTACTGCAAACCAAACTGTAGATGGGCAACGAAAAGCAATTTACCACACTAATGTTATGATGAGTATTGCTGAAACATTTGCTGTTATTTGTTTGAGTAGTATTGACGATAAAAAAGAGCGAAAAAATGTAATTTCACATTTAAAAGCTGATGGAAAAGAAATTATAGACATTACTGAAACACAAGTAGCTAATTTTGCTGGCAATATGTTGCAGGTAAAAGCAGCAAATAACGAGCGGTATTTAATAATGAGTGAAGCAGCATATAATTCGCTAACAAAAGCTCAAATTTCTACTTTAGAAAAACACACTAAAATTTTATCAAGCTCATTACATACTATTGAAACTTGTGGTGGAGGAAGCGCACGTTGTATGATGGCAGAAATTTTTCTACCTAAAGGATAATTTCAATCACCATTAGGGCGCGATTTGGGTAATTGTATGTAAAAAGTACTACCAACATTCACTGTACTCTCTACCCAAATTTTGCCATTATTTAGTTCTACCAATTCTTTGCAAATAGAGAGCCCTAAACCTGTGCCTTTTTCATTATTTGTTCCTACCGTAGTAAAAGAACTATTTTTAAATAGTTTTTCAATGTTTTGTTTAGAAATACCAATACCAGTATCAGCAATGCTTACAATACAACTGCCATTGCTTATATGGTTTGAAATGGTAATAGTATCACCACTTTTACAGAATTTTAAAGCGTTTGCTAGTAAATTTTGAATAACAATCTCAAACATACTTCTATCAGCATAAGCAAAGTCACGTAGCGAATGGTCAATTAAATCAATACCTTTATTTTCCATACGCTGTTCAATAAGTCTAACTTTATCCTCAAAAACTTCTTGAACATCAAATAATGTGGGTTTTGGCTCCAGCGATTGCATTTGGGACTTGGACCAGTTTAATAAATTAAATAACAACAACGAAGCGTTATTGGCATTTTCACTTAATTCAGGAATTAAGTTATCAAACTCTTCTCTTGATAAAGAACCATCTTTTAATAAATCTATAAAGCCATTAATAGAGGAAAGGGAGTCTTTTAAATCATGGGATACTATAGAGAAAAGTTTATCCTTTACGTTATTAACGTTTTCTAAATGTTTTGTTTGCTCTTGGAATGCTTCGTTTTGTAATTCAATTTTTATATTTTTTTCCTCCAACTCCTCCATATACTTCATATTGGTATTTCGTTTTAAATATATAAGTATTAAAAAAGTTGAAACAATTACTAAAGCCGCTAATAGCGCATAAAAAATTAATTTGTATTTGTCAAATTCTACCTGATTTCCTGAAACAGAATCATTAATCTCGGCTTGATTTATTTTATATGATTCTTCTTTATCAAAATTAGGGTCTAATTCCAATAATTTTTCAGGTGGTTTAATATTGTTATTTATTTTAATGCTTGCTCTATCTAAACTATTTTGTAAGCTGTAATATTCACGTTGCCAAACATAAGCTCTATCAAATCTTTGTCTGGTTGAATCTAAAGCTTTCATTAATTTATAATGCTTTAGTAATTCTGTTTTATTGTCAATTTTTTTTGCAATGGCACCTGCTTCAAGTAGTTGTTGTTCAGCCAAAATTAAACGGCTTTGTTGCAGGTTTAAGTCTCCAAGATTGTTTAATGCAATTAGTAAGTTAGCCTCATTTTTAGATTTTCTATTTAAATTTAATCCTCTAACTAAATAGTTGGCTGCTTTTTCATAATCGTTAAATTTTAAATACTCGCCTCCGAGTTTTGGATAGATTTGTCCTCTAATAGAGTCATGGTCAACGTCTCTTAAAACCGTCTCATAAAAATCAATAGCTTTTCTGTATTCTTTATTATTTGAGTAAAGCTCTGCTAATCTTATATTAGATTCATTTATCCCTTGTTGGTCGTTTAATTGCTCCTGTACGTTTAATGCTTTTAAATAAAATTTAATGGCTTTGTCATTGGCATTTATGTTGTAGTAGGCTTTGGCAAGATTGCTGTAAGCTAAACGTAAGTCGTTTGTTAGATTTTTACTTTCTAAAACGTCAATTGATGCAAGTGAATATTGTAACCCCTTTGTGTAATTACCTCTTTTAATTTCAATTAAACCAATGCTATTATTTACTTTGGCTACGCCTAGTGTATCGTTAAGGGTTTTAAACAATTCCTTAGCTTTAGTGTAACCACTAACAGCATTAATATAATCGTCTTTTTGGGCATAAATTAAAGCCTTATAATAGGTTATTACAGCATTTGCTTCTCTGTAGTTTAAAGATTCAGATAGTTTTTCACTTTTTAGGATGTACTCTAGGGCCCTATCAAAGTCGTTTATATTATATAGTGATTTAATTAATTTTATCGACGTGTCAACTTTAATCGAGTCTTGATTTTGAAAAGCTAATTGTATGGAAAGACTATCTATTTCCTTGGTTTGAGAATAACCAAAAAGCATAGATAAGTATAGAATTGAAGTAATTATTCTCCTCATACAACATTTTAATTGCAACTGTTAATAAAGCAATAGGTAAATATGCCTTATTTTGAGGGAAATTAAGGTCGCTTTATTAAGCTGCAATGTGTTTGTTTGTTTAAATTTTTCCAAATTATTTGGAATGATTAATAGCTTTACTAAACAAAATTTAGAAAAAGCCTTATTAAAATCTAATTTCTGGGTTTTACTACCAATAAATTAGTTGAAAGGATGTGCATTTTTTTAGTAAAATATCGACGAATAGATGAACGGTAAGAATCATAGAAAAAGAGTAGTTTTATCGATGAAATGCAACTTTATCTTAACATCTTCAAATTTTTAAAAACTATGAGAATAAGAGAAATTCATTTAAGTTATGAGATATTTAGTATCTTAGAAAAAATTAAATTATTTAATTATGAATAAATCAGTAAAAATGATTCTTTTAGTAGTTGGAATTGGACTTTTAGTCTATGGGATTTATACTTTAATTGCACCAGAAGCATCGGTAAGTCTTGGAGGTTTAAGTATGGAAGCTCAAGACAACACAAATTCTTATATTACTATTGCTCTTGGTTTAGGCGCATTGGCAATAAGTTTTTTAGGAGGAAAGAAGGGTTAGTACACACATTAGTAAAATAATTTAAGCTTGACAATTATGGTTGTCAGGCTTTTTGTTATTACTAGAAAAACTTAAAAAACTTGCTATCTTTGCAAGCTTATAATACCTTAAAAATGAATCTTCAGGATACTTTATTAAATCACGTTAAACAAGCTGTAAAATCTAATTTTAATATAGAATTAGAAACTGTAGAATTTCAGGCAACCAGAAAAGAGTTTGCTGGAGATGTTACAGTTGTTATTTTTCCAATGTTACGTTTTATAAAAGGAAACCCTGTTCAAATAGGTGAAACTATAGGTAATTATTTAGTTGAAAACGTAACTTATGTAAAAGCGTTTAATGTTGTAAAAGGCTTTCTGAATATTGAAATCAGCGATTCGTATTATATCAGTTTTTTCAATAGCATTAAGGATGCCAAAAATTATGGTTTCGTTATACCAAAGGCAGATGAAAAAGCAATTGTGGTTGAGTATTCTTCACCAAATACTAACAAACCGCTTCATTTAGGGCATGTAAGAAACAACCTTTTGGGATATAGTGTTGCAGAAATTTTAAAAGCTTCAGGGAAGAAAGTTTACAAAACCCAAATTATAAACGATCGTGGTATTCATATTTGTAAAAGTATGTTGGCTTGGAAGCTTTTTGGGAATGGCGAAACACCTGAAAGTACGGGTTTAAAAGGCGATAAATTGGTTGGCAACTATTATGTAAAGTTCGATCAAGAATATAAAAAAGAGATCTCAAATTTAATTTCTGAAGGCAAAACTGAAGAAGAAGCAAAAAAGAATGCCCCTTTACTTTTAGAAGCTCAAGATATGCTTTTAAGATGGGAAGCAGGAAATAAAGAAATTGTTTCACTTTGGGAAAAAATGAACGCTTGGGTTTATAAGGGTTTTGACGAAACTTATAAAAATTTAGGAGTAGATTTTGATACCTTATATTACGAAAGTAATACCTATTTATTAGGAAAAGAGTTTGTTGAGGAAGGTTTAAAATCAGGTGTTTTTGTTGAAGAAAAAGATGGTTCCGTTTGGTGTGATTTAACCGAAGACGGACTCGATAAGAAAATAGTGCAACGTGCTGACGGTACTGCGGTTTACATGACGCAAGATATTGGTACCGCTATACAACGTATAAAAGATTTTCCAGATGTTGGTGGTATGGTTTACACCGTTGGTAATGAGCAAGATTACCATTTTCAAGTCCTGTTTTTAATACTGAAAAAATTAGGCTTTGATTGGGCAGATAATCTGTATCATTTAAGTTATGGTATGGTAGATTTACCCAGCGGAAAAATGAAAAGTAGAGAAGGAACTGTTGTTGATGCCGATGATTTAATTTATGAAATGGCAAATACAGCGGAAGAGATTTCTGAAGAACTAGGAAAACTTGATGGCTATTCTAATGATGAAAAACAGGCACTTTACAAAACCATTGGTTTGGGCGCTTTGAAGTATTATGTATTAAAAGTTGACCCTAAAAAACGTATTTTATTTGATCCAAAAGAATCTGTGGACTTTCAAGGTAATACAGGGCCTTTTATTCAATATACCTATGCTAGAATTCAGGCTATTTTAAGAAAGGTGGATTTTGATTTTAATGATGCTTTAAGTTTTGATATGACTTTACATCAAAAAGAAAAGGAACTTTTAAAACAATTACAATTATTTCCAGAGGTTATTCAAAATGCCGCAGATAATCATAGTCCAGCGTTAATAGCTAATTATACTTACGATTTGGTTAAAGAGTTTAATTCGTTTTATCAAAACGTATCCATTTTAGGAGCGGATAATACCGTTGAAAAAATGTTTAGAGTACAGCTTTCAAATGTAGTAGCAAAAACTATTAAAAATAGCTTTAGATTATTAGGAATTCAAGTTCCGGAAAGAATGTAAACGGAGTTTTTTTAATTTTCATCCTTTATATCATACGGCGCTATTGCCGTTATCCAGCCCTCTATAATTGTTGCATTGGTTGAGATAAATTCACCTGATCTTAGGTCAAAACGAATGATTTCATTAAATGGGTTTATTGTAATTATTTCATTGTTAGAAATTGTTAAACAATACGTTCCTGTGGTTTCTGATAAAGGTATTCTGCTTTCATTTTTATTTGATAAACTCAATTTTATTACGGGTTCTTTTTCAGAATAACGTAAGTAATATAAGGTGTTACCATCTATTGCTATATCTGGAATGTTATAGGAAGAGTTTTTTGTAGTTATTTCTTCTACAAGCGTTCCGTTTTTTTCAATTTTATTAATGATTTTATCATTTGAATAGAACACATATTCATTTAACAAAGCAATTCCTTCAGTTTTAATGTTTGTTATTTCTGATATAATAGCACCATTTTCAGGATTAAGTTGATAGATGGATTCGTTCTGTCCTACGCCTCCAATCCATAAAGATTCTCCATCGTATGCTAGGGCATGAGGGGATTCTAAATTTTCAGGTAAATCCAGTTTTAATTCAACTTCTAAAGTAGTTTCATTGTAAAGATATATTCCAGGAGCTTCATAACTTCGATGAGTTAATATCCACCATTTATGTTCAACATTTTCATCTATAATAGTATCTGTCAGAATAATGTTTTCTGTTAAATCATCAAAATCCTTGTTACATGAAGATGTTAAAATGGTAAGAATGAGTAAAGTGAAAATAGTTTTTATTGCTTTCATAAACTTTATTTCAATTGTAAACGAATTTGTGAATTTTGATGATAATTTATTAATCTATATTTTAATGACTTTATGAACTTCTTTTTTACTTCCCGAAAGAATTTCAAAGAAATAAACACCACTACTATAGCGAAATAAATTGATAGTTGCTTTACCATCAACTAAAGTATCAGTTTTGTCAATTAATAAAATACCAGAAGCATTATATATTCTATATGAAACTGTTTCATCGGTATTAATACCAGAAATATTAACATTATCTCTAAACGGATTTGGATATACTAACCAGTTTTTATTTTCTTTTGTAGGATCATTTGTGCTTGCTACACAACCTTTCGATATATCAAACTCTGATTTTAAAAGATCCTCTATTCTTAAATTAACAAAACTGTCATTCAAGGTGTGATTGAAAAATGTAGCATCTATAATAGTATCATCGGCACCAAGATAATTTTGTAGTAAGGTTGCAAATGTTTGCCTGTAATCGTACTGAACCGTTTGTATTTGGTAGTTGTTAGAACTTGTAGCTTCAGTTAAATCTGGGTTTGTACCTGAAACACCCCCTAAAACGGGTTTGCCGAAAACAAACATGGGCGCTATTTCACCATGATCTGTACCTAAATTACCATTCTCGGCTGCTTTCCTACCAAATTCTGAAAAAGTAAGTCCAACTACATCATCGGCTAAATTTTGACTATCCAAATCGTTAATGAAAGCTTCCATACTTTCAGATAAGTCGGTTAATAAACTGTGATGTTTCCCTAAAGCCTCACCCACACCTTGCACCTGTGCATTATGTGTATCGAAACCAGAAATACGCACCATATATATTTTTGAGCCTAAATCGCCACTTATTAATCGTGCCACCGTTTTTAACTGATTTGCTAAATCAGAATCTGGGTAGCTGATGTCGTTCTTTCCTGAATTAAAAGCATTTGAAATAGATTCTCCATACGTGTTTGATAATGCATCAGTGTTGGTTATAAACTCTAATTGTTTACCATAATCTGAATCTGGAATATTTAAAGGCGGTGCACCTCCTAATCCGTTTAAAACAGAATAATAACCAGCTGGATCTTGTCCGGAAATGTTTAGTGATAATCCGTGAGCTTCTTCGGCATGAAATCCTAATGAGGTATTATTTGAGCCAATTTCAACCGCAAGCGGGTACGTTTCTACAATTAAATCAGAATAATATAATTCCATAAAACGACCCATCCAACCTGTATCTGTACCATTTAAAAGACTGTTTCCGTCGTTGCCTGTTAAATATAAATCGGTAGACTTAAAATGACTTTTATTTTGTGAAGGATAACCAACAGATTGCATGACTCTTAACCAACCTTTATCATACGTGGATTTTAGCCCTATAAGTGCTGGGTTTAAACCTATTTGTTGATTATCTGGTAAAGAATTATCTAAATTTATATACTTGTTGGCACCTGAAATGGGAACTTTTATTGTGGGCCTTAAATTACTATAAATGTCATATTGGTTTAATGGAACAATAGTATTTAAACCATCATTGGCACCTGCTAAATTGATAAGTACTAACTTCCTGTTTGAAATATCTGGGCAATTTACCATAGGCATAAATGATTTTATTGCCGCCTGTAATTCAAAAGGGGTTAAGGCAATTGCTGAAGCCGCAGATGATAATTTTATAAAATGTCTTCTTTTCATGAGTTCATTTTTATTGTTTTTTTAAAGGCTCATGCAATCGCCAAATAAAAATAGGATTAACTGTAAGTTTATGTAGTAGGTATTTCATAATTTCTGGGCTTACATTAATTGAAATTCTGCTGCATTGACCATAGCAATAATTAAAGCATCTAAACGGGTTCTTACTGTGGTATCGTCATTGTCGTTTAAATATTGTAACCAAACATTTGTCCAATAATAATCTTGAAACCCTTCATCAACTAAAAAACGTTTAAAGTAAAGTGTTCTATCTGTATCAATACTTTCAGGATATAATAAATCAGTAATTTCAGTAACCAATACATTAGGGTCGGAAGCATTTGCAATTTTATTCTTTACAAAAGCAACGGTATCTAGTTGTGCATAAATATTTCCCCCAGATATGGTATTTCTCCCTTCAATTAAACTTTCAATAAGTTTGTATCTACCTATAAGCGTATTTGACGAAAACCAGTTTCTATCAAATCCTGGTTCTTGATAATAAGCTTGGTAACCCGCAACAGAGTCTGGGTTGAAAAATTCCATCCCCGCAGCTGGAAAATATCTATTATGTATAAAATTTTGGAAGAAATTTCTATAATAGAATAATGCGTCCGTACTTGGGTCTGGATACTCTAATTCAAACATAGAGCAGACTTCCGATAGTAATTGCAATGGGCTTTTTATGATACTTCCAATAATATTATCGGTAGCATCATTATCATCAGCATCATAAAAATGTTCACTAGAAAGCAATGTTGTTACTACTGGTAATATCTCGTAATCATTATCAATAAGTATCTGGGCAAGTGGCGTGATAATATCTGTTTCAACTTCTTCAGTCCATTCACTTCTTACAAAGTAGCGGTATAATTTTCTGCAATAGGCCTTAGCTGTTTCGGGTTGTGCAAAAACCATTTCAACAAAATCATCCAGTTCTTCAAATATTTCAGTTTCTGTTTCTCTCCCAATTATCACTTGATTTCCAAATGCACTACTGAAGGTTTTATCGTTAGTGTCATGTTGATTAACATTAATTAATATATCCCATTGGTATATTCGTATCTGGGTCAATATCGCTTCGGTCTGCACGTTTTTTTAAACCAGAAAACACTTTAGCGGCTTGCTGAATATCTACTTCGGTATAATTGGTATAATTATCTGGTCCAATTTGTTCGCCCTTTAAAATAGTGTGAAGCTCTAAATATTCACGGGCATAATTTTCGTTGGGGTTATTTTTATTATTCTGTGTATTGTCTAAATAATCGAGCATCCCGTTATCTAGAGTCATTTTTTTAGCTACGGTTTTAAGATTACCAAAAGCATAAAAATCTAAAAAGTTTATATGATCAAAAAAATAGGTTGGAGCACCAACTCCTGAATCTTTACCTACTGGAAAACTCGTATGCAAAAAGAACGAAAGTTTGTGCTTTAAGGTCGTTTGTTGCATCGCATTATGCCACCACCAAGCTGTAACGTGCGCTCGTTTTCTACCTTGACCATCAAATGAATTTGGAAGTTCGGATGATGATGCCCAAAACCCATCAGGTGATTCTGTTGGTAATGGATCGTATGGCTCTGGTAGCGTATTTGCCGAAGCTGTTGTTAAACTATTAACGGCAGCAGTAGCCGACATGCCCACAAAAGTATCTAATTGCTCTTTTGTAAATTTAAAAGTAGCACGCCTGAGTAGGTGTTTTGCCTTTCGCAAATCTAAATTTGAGCCGAGTGGATTAAGTGACGCCATATATTAATTTTTGAGTAAAATAGAAAAAAGATAGACTGAAGTCGTTGAAAGGCTAAATTTTTCGTTGAAAACCACTCTGTTAATAAAATAAATTGCATTTCATCTAAAATCGTACTCTAAAACTTACGTTTGGAGTGATGCCAAGTGACTGATTTTCAATTGGAATTGCTTTATTTTCATTATCTAAACTGTAATATGTATTTATAATATTCTTTTTGTTTAATAGGTTCCAAACTGAAGCGCCTAAGGTAGCCTTTACACCATCTGAAATATCAAAAGCATAAGTTGCAGAACAGTCAGTTCTTAAATAATCATCCAAATTCGAGCTATTTGGGCTTGCGTATGTTATATACTCATGCCATCTTAAAACCCGAAAAATCCGGATCGATT